>Ga0105242_10003739_pt1 | contig 11821 bp, 15 predicted proteins | sample KBSM24metaG_FD_81521 | JGI IMG/M metagenome (GOLD analysis project Ga0105242, IMG submission 81521) | Miscanthus rhizosphere microbial communities from Kellogg Biological Station, Michigan, USA - KBS M2-4 metaG | ecosystem: Host-associated > Plants > Roots > Rhizosphere > Soil | place...
CGGTGCTGGTGCGAACCATGAAGCCGTCCACGCCCACGATATCGCCCAGGTCGAACCCCTCATAAAGCGAATAGTCCGCTTCCGGGACCGCATCTTTGCGGACATACACCTGCATGCGCTCAGCCGATTGCATCAGGTGCATGAAACCGGCCTTGCCCATGCGGCGAACGGTTTGAATGCGCCCGGCGATCCGAACACGCGGCTGATCTGCTAATTCCTCAGCGGTCTTAGATCCGTAATCCGCCAGAATCTTGGAAATCGTATGACTCGAATCGAACCGTTGGCCGTAGGCGCGGAAGCCCAGAGCCTCGATTTCCGCGGTGCGGCGCAGGCGCTGGGCGAACAGATCGTCTTCCAGGGACAAGAAAAAAACTCCTTAGATGGAGTATAAAGGACTGCGCACTGGTTACCGCCGCACGATCACTTCGCGCAGGTGGTCGCGAGTCAGGAAGAACTTCACCGACTCAAAATCGCTGAACAGCTTTTCGAGGCTCCGGTTATTGAAGAACTGCGCCGGACGCCGTCTTCCGCGGGGGGCCAGCGTGATGGTCTTGCGATCCGCAATCCGGTAGGAATAGGTGGGGATGCTCTCGGCGCGCTCCTCGGAGTGAAACAGCGCCAGCATGTAACTGCCCGGGCGAAGCATGTGATTCAGGCGCCGGACGACGGTTTCAAGCAGGGGTCCGCTCAAGAACTCGAGCGTGTCCCATACCAGTGCGCCATCAAAGTGCTGGGCGGGGTAATCCAGCGCCGTGTCCAGGAACTGGGCCACCTTTTGCGGGTCTGTTTGGTTCTCATAGAAATCGCCGTCGCCAAAGCAGCGATCCATCTGCAGCAGGAGATCGTCGGAATAAATGCGATGGCCGTGATTGGTGACGAATGCCACGGTACTCTGGCTGGCGCCGGCCAGATCCAAGAGAGTCAGCCCGGGCCGCTCTACGAGCAAAGAGCAGAATTGATCCAGACCACTGCTGCTGCGCGTCTCCAACTTCTAACGCTTGATTTCGCCGGCGCCGGCGGCCATGGCCGGAGAGGCCGCGGGGGAAACGGCTGGCGCTTGAGGCCGGGGAGCCGTTGCGGGGTTGACGGCGGGAGCGGCCGCCGCGGGTCTCCCTACTTCCGCGCGCACGATGTCCACATTGCCTTTGAAGTAGGCGCCATCTTCGATCACGATGCGCGCCGTCCGGATATCGCCTACCAATTTGGATTCTTTGCGGATATCGATCCGGTCGCCGGTTTCGACGTTGCCATGCAAAGTGCCCAGCACGACGACCTCGCGGGCCTTCACGCTGGCACGGACCTTTCCGTTCGGACCGATGGTGAGGCGGTGCTCCTGCATTTCTATGGTGCCTTCCACTTCGCCGTCAATGGTCAGGTCCTCGCGGCTGAGGATCTGCCCTTTCACGATGACCGACTTACCGAGCACGGCATTACCAGTGCGGGGCGCATCAAAAGTCTCAGTGGGGCGACTTGGTACGGTCGACATCGGGATTCCCTCCTTGGCGGGTTGCGGTCGGGCAGGTTGCGCTACTGGGGGCTGGGCCGCGGCTGGCCTGGTTGCTGGTGGTTCTTCGTCTTTGCGCCTATTCCACATCTCGGGCGCCTCCTTTTTAAACTCTCTATCAATCCTACTACGCGCTGGCTAAGTTTAAGGAGATGTTTCCACGGAGAAAAACGTTTCGGCAATACTAAACCTAGTGCCCCCCGCTGCGTCAACGTCAAACCGCACCTTAGGCGGGTTGCCCCTGGAGCCGGTCTATACGCAAGACCTGGAGGCTGGAACCCCCGGTCAGTTCCCCTACGTGCGCGGCATCCACGAATCGATGTACCGGGGCCGCCTGTGGACCATGCGCCAGTTCGCGGGTTTCGCCACGGCCGAGGAGACCAATGCCCGTTTTCGCTATTTGTTGGCCCAGGGCCAAACCGGTCTCTCCGTGGCGTTCGATCTGCCGACCCTGATGGGGCTCGACGCCGACCATCCCACGGCGCTGGGCGAAGTCGGCAAGTGCGGCGTAGCGATATCGTCGCTGGCCGACATGGAGACGCTGTTCGAGGGAATCCCGCTGGACGACGTCACCGTGTCGATGACCATCAACTCGCCCGCGTCGGTGATATGGGCAATGTATCTTGCCGTCGCGGAGAAGCAGGGGGTGGATTGGCCGCGGCTCTCGGGTACGCTTCAGAACGACATCCTGAAGGAATATATCGCGCAGAAGGAATATATTTTTCCACCGCGTCCGTCCATGCGCCTAGTGACAGATTCGATCGAGTTCGCCACACAACGTGTGCCGCGGTTTAACCCCATCTCGATTTCCGGTTATCACATTCGCGAGGCGGGATCGACCGCTGTGCAGGAACTTGCGTTCACTTTGCGCGACGGCATCGAGTACGTGGAACACGCTCTGGCGCGCGGGCTGCCTGTCGATTCCTTCGCGCCACGGCTAAGCTTCTTTTTCAACGCGCACAATGATTTCTTCGAGGAGATTGCAAAGTATCGCGCCGCCCGCAAGATTTGGGCCCATGTGATGCGCGACCGGTTTCACGCGGCCAATGAAAACAGCTGGAAGCTGCGGTTCCACGCCCAGACGGCCGGGTGCTCGCTCACCTGGCAGCAGCCGCGCAACAACATCGTGCGTACGGCCCTGCAGGCCATGGCTGCCGTCCTGGGCGGATGCCAGTCGCTGCACACCAATTCGCTCGACGAGGCGTACGCGCTGCCGTCCGAAGACGCAGTCACTGTGGCGCTACGCACCCAGCAGGTAATCGCCCACGAGACTGGGGTGACCGCTGAGCCTGATCCTTTGGGCGGGAGTTATTTCCTTGAACGCCTGACGCTCGACGTGGAGGCGGCCGCGAATCGCTACATCCAGACAATAGACGAGATGGGCGGCATAATCCCGGCGATCGAACGCGGATTTCCACAATCCGAAATCGCACAGGCCAGCTATGAATACCAGCGCGAAATCGAGCGCGGTGAGCAGGTGATCATTGGCGTGAACAAGTTCACCGAGGACGGCGAGCAGCCCATTAGTGTTGCGCAAATCGACGCAACGGCGGAGCAGCGGCAGATCGAACGTCTGGACGCCGTCAAACGGCGACGCAGCGCCAGCGAAGTCGAAAGGGCCTTAGGAGCTCTGCGAAAAGCCGCTGAAGGCATCGAAAATACGATGCCTTACATCCTGGACGCTGTTCGCGCGTATGCGACGGTGGGTGAAATCTGCGGGATCCTGAGGGACGTTTTTGGCGGATATACGGAAACCAGTGTCGTATAACGACGCGAAGGTCACGTGAGAACTATCGAGAAACGGAACGATGGGCGGGTTTTTAGTGAGGCGGGAACAATGATAGACGCTCACTGACGCTCGCGGCCCAGCGCAAACTGCCTTGCGCTGAACCACGAGCTCTAGCGAGTGGCTGGTCAATTAAAACCGGAAGCCGAAGCCGGCCGATGGCTCAGCGCGGTGCGTCAGCAACTCCGCGGCTACCGTTGACGCCCCTAAGGTCGGGCTGTTATAAACCAGTCCGCGATACTGGGCCCGCAGGAACCAGTGGCTGCCGAGATCGAAATCCGCACCACCACCGTAGACGAATACTGGACGAGCCAGCGCGTCGCCGGTGAAGTCTTTCGGATCGAAGATCAGACTACCCGTTCCGGCCAGAGCGAACGGGGTGACCCGGCGTAGCGGCACGCGGAACACGTAGGCGGCCGTTGCCTCATGCGAATAAGCCTTCGTACTGGAAATGTTGCCGTCGAGCGCATAGCGCTGCGAGTTCAGCGTATAGCCGTAGTTGAACTCCACGCCGTTGTGGCGGCCGAAATAGTAACGATAAGTCCCCAGAACACCGCCGCTGTTAGAGGCGGAATGAGTCACTCCGTTGTCCGTCGTATCCTTTACAAAACTGCCCAACGCTTGAACGGTCACGTCAGACTTATACTCCTCACTCTGCCCAAAGGCAGGGAGACCCAGCGCCAAGCCTCCGAACACGAGTGCAACAACACCTTTATTTCCGAACATATGCGAGTCCTCTCCTTATGCCGGCAACCCGCCGGCTCATATTTGCATCTACACAGCTATGGATGTGCAGGGGCCGAAACCGGCATTGATCGTTCGTCCGTAGATATTGTTCGATCGTCCAAACGCAAGATGGATCCCATCGCCGATCTGCTGAGCGCTGTTCGTGTTGAGGGAGGGTTCTACGGCCGAATCCACATAGATGCCTCTTGGGTTCCACCAAGGGAACTGGGCTCGCATGCCCGATTCGGATTAATTACGTGCGGTCAGGCTTGGCTTAAACCGTCTGATGGCACCCAGCCGATTCAACTCTTGAGCGGCGATTTTTTTCTATTGGCTCCCGACAGAGAGTTCGTAGTCTCCCCAGAAACCGGAGGCGCTCTCACCTCGGTCGTCGCCGGCCGGTTCAGTTTCGACGTAGGGCATGGCAGACCCCTGACCGACTGGTTTCCACCGTTGATACTGATCCGCGGAGGCCAGTCACAGATGCTTCCCCTCAAGAAGACGCTGGAACTGTTGGTGTCAGAAGTGGACGCCTCCACGCAGGGCTCCGAGGTGGCCGTGCAGCATTTAGCGAATCTGCTGTTGATACAGGCGCTCCGCTCGCACACCGTGCCGTACCGAAGCAGCGGTTTGCTGCACGCCTTCTCGGACCCGCATATCGGCGCGGCGCTCAATTCAATGCACAAGCGCATTGAGCATCCGTGGACGGTTGCCAGCCTCGCTGCGGAAGCCGGTATGTCGCGCTCGGCGTTCGCGCTGCGATTCAAGCAGCTCATGAGCGAATCTCCGCTCGAATACCTGACGCGGTGGCGGATGTACCGCGGCAGCGACCTGCTCCGCGAGAGCGACCGCAAGCTGGCCGATGTGGCCCAGGCCGTGGGCTACGACTCGGATGGCGCCTTCCACAAGGCGTTTAAGCGGGTCCTGGGAATCGCGCCGGGGGAGTATCGCCGATCAGTGGGAGCCACCCAACCCCTGTAACGGCTACCGCCGTGATATGCTCAAGGTCGAGGGTGCACCGCTGATGCCATCGAGGCAACAGGGGCGTATCAGAGTCTCAATCGCCGTTTTTATATGGATCTTAGAATCCGGGTCTTGGTCGCCAAGCCCGGCCTCGACGGACACGACCGGGGCGCCAAGGTAATCGCCCGCGCTTTGCGGGATGCTGGTATGGAGGTAATCTATACCGGTCTTCGGCAAACCCCGGAGATGATCGTCAATACCGCGCTGCAGGAAGATGTGCAGGTGATCGGCCTGTCCATTCTTTCGGGAGCGCACAACGCCATCGTGCCTCGCGTGATGGAATTACTGAAACAACAAAAGATGACCGATGTGCTGGTCATCGTAGGCGGCATCGTACCGGATGAAGATGCCGCGCAATTGAAAGGGCTGGGAGTGTCCGCGGTTTTTCAACCCGGAGCCTCCCTCCAGGAAATTGTGGACTTCATCCGAAGCTCCGTCAAACAGACAGTTTGACGAGAGATTGGAGAATAATCTGAAAATGCAAGATAAGTTAAACATCGCGGTGTTCGTCGATTACGACAACATCGAGATCGGACTCAAGTCGACGCTGCGTCGAGAATTCGACGTCTCGCTGGCGCTGGACGCGCTCAAGGAGCGCGGCGATTTGGTCGCCAAGTTCGCGTACGCCAACTGGGGACGCCAGGATGGAGCCACGCGTCAGATGGCGGAGAACGCAGTACAGATGGTGCAGCGCATCCCTTCACCGCGCGGCGATAAGAACGGAGCGGATATCAACCTGGCACTGGACGCGCTGGAGATGGCGTTTACGCACACGCACGTGAACGCGTTCGCGATCGTCAGCGGGGACAGCGATTTCATTCCGCTGGTCAACAAACTGAAGGAATACGGCAAGACCGTGTTCGTGGTGGGCGGCAAAGCCTTCACATCGACCATCCTTCAGCAGAATTGTCACGAGTTCATCAGCTTTGAGTCGCTGTTGTCGGATTTGCCGGCTAGTGTCGTCCTCCCCGGTGAAACCCGGGTGTCACGGCCGCGCGGCGATCGTCCAATGGGCGACCGGCCCGAACGAACAGAGCGTCCCGACCGCGGACAGGATCGGGGTGGTGACCGGCGTCAAAGGCCCGCTCCACTCGAATTGGGCCAGGCGATGCCGCTGGTCGAACGCGCGCTGCAGGTGCTCGAACGCCGCGGAGTGCAGCCGCAGCTCGGACTACTCAAATCGACCATGCTACAGCTGGATCCTGCGTTCAACGAGCGCGCTTACGGCGGGTCGCGGTTCTCTGCTTTCGTCGAAAAGCTCAAACCCGAGGATCTAGTTAACGGCCGCGGAACCGGCGGGACCCACGTGATCGAGCGCAAAGGTTCGTCACTGCCCGAGCGAGCCACACTCAAGCCGGAGGATCTGCTGCCGGCGCTGCGCGATGTGGCCGAAAACCATCGTCTGGAGATCGAAAACGGTGTGCCGGTTGAAGATCTGGCGCAGTGGTTCAAGGAGGAGCATCCGAGCCTTGATACCACGGCCTACGGCTTCCAGCAGTTCAGCGAGTTTCTGAATTACGCTCAGGACAAGACGGTGGTTCGCATGGAACCGCAAGAAGAGCAGGGCGTCATGATGGTGCATCTGGGCGCGGAGTTCTATCCGCCCGCCGAGCCGCCTGCTCCGGAACCGCAAGCCGCGGCGGAAGTCGAGGAAGAGGAAGAAGAGCCGCAGCCCTACGTGGAAGGCCAGCCGACTATCTTCGAGCCGAATCCTCCGCCTGCGAAACCCAAGAGAGCTCCCTCGGTACGCCGCCGTGCGCCTGGCAGCAAGCCCCCGGGATCGGGTGGGGCAGGCCGGCGTCCACGCGGGCGTAAGAAGCCCGGCAGCTAAAGCGCGAAGCCGATGAGTATCGAGAGGATTGTCCCCAACGGGGGAGCGTCGCCCCGAGGGCACTACACGCCGGCCTTGCGCGCCGGAGATTTCGTTTATGTGAGCGGCCAGGGTCCGATCGATCCTGCTACCGATAAGCTGGCGACGGGCGACGTCGAATTTCAGACCCGCCTGACGCTATCAAACATGCTGCGGATTCTCGAGGCCGCGGGTGCCGGGGTTACCGACGTGGTTAAGTGCTCGGTGTTCCTGCGTGACATTGCGGATTTTCCGAAGATGAATCGCGTTTATGCGGAGTTCTTCGGAGATCACAAACCTGCGCGGACGACCATCGAAGCGAAATTTCACCAGGCGGAAATGCTGGTCGAGATCGATTGCGTGGCGTATCAGCCGCGTGGCTAATCTTCCCGACTCTGCGCCAACGGGCCGTAACGGGCAGTCGGAGGATACCCCGGGATACGATGTCTAGTGTGGAGAATGGCTGGCAGGCTTCCGCTGATGCTTGGATTGCGGACATGGGTGAACATGGCGATTTCGGGCGACGCTACGTGCTCGATCCGATCATGCTTGCCCGGGCTCTCAAGCGGTCACCCAAGAAGGCACTCGATGTTGGTTGCGGCGAAGGACGCTTCTGTCGCATGCTCAAGCTTCATGGCGTGGATGTCACTGGCGTTGATCCGACGCCTGGACTGATCGCCGCCGCCCGCGCACGAGACACGGCAGGCGCATATTGTGAAGCATCAGCCGAGCTCTTGCCATTTAGCGATGACGCCTTCGACCTGGTCGTCAGCTATCTGTCCCTGATCGATATCCCCAACGTGCAAGAGGCCATTCCACAGATGGCGCGCGTCCTAGGTCCTGGCGGTACTCTGCTAATTGCCAATCTCAACAGTTTCAACACGGCGTGCATCGACACTGGCTGGATCAAGGGCAGGATCGACGACTATCTCCAGGAACGCTCGATGTGGATCAAGTATAGGGGCATCCGCGTCAGGAACTACCATCGTCCGATGCGCACGTACCTGCGCGCTCTGATCGATTCGGGGTTGAACCTCACCTATTTCGACGAACCGTCACCAGGCGCCGGCGCACCGGCGGGAAAGGCAGCGAGCTATGCACGTGTCCCATGGTTCCTCGTCATGGAATGGGTGAAACCCGCCTAGCTCGTCGACGCGGCTGCGGAAGATGATTAGGGACTAGTTCTTGGCCTGCGGTGGAACGAAGCCGGGCGGCAGCGCGGCGCCTTCGCCGAAGAAGTACTCTTCCATCTGCTTGAGCAGGAACTCCTGCGCCTCTTGCGTGCCCAGGTTGAGGCGGTATTCGTTCATGATCATCTTCATCTGCTCGATCCATAGCTTCCAGGCTTCCTTGGACACGTTTTCGAAGATGCGCTGGCCGAGCGGATTGTCGAAAGGGGTTTCGTCCAAGCCGGGCATCTCGCGCTGGAACTTGACGCAGAATACTTTCCGCCCGCTTTGATTTGCCTCTTGAACTCGAGGCAATCCAGCCCCGCCGCTACCGCAACCCATTCAATAGCTCCTCTCGACTTCAGGATAGCGCGGTTACAGGGCGGCAGGGTCTGCCTTAGGCGCCTTCTTCTTGGCCTTCACCGCGTCCAGGTATTCCGACAGCTTCAAGGGCAAGCGCGCGCCTTTTTCCATGTGCCTCTGCACCGCGCGCTGATACCGGCGCAGGGTCTCCCGCCGTGAGGAATCGCGCAAGTTGCAGGCCTCAATATCCAGCAGCAGCTCCACTTCCCACGGCCGGAACGTATTGCGATGCATGTTGCCGCGCAGCAGCTCTTGAACCAGGCGGTTGAATTGCGCAAGCACCGCATCGCTATCGGGGAGGGATTCGTGCATAATACTGAGAGTTTGATGGCAATATTAGCACACGACAGTGCCTAACTCACCTGCGCCAGCCATAAATGAATAGCCTGAAGCTGCTGTTGAATCGCCTCGCGATCGGTGGCGTCCGGCTCCAACTCGAGATATTTAAGCAGGTCCCTCCGGGCCGCGTGGTAACGCTTCAACTCCAGCGAGAGCATGCCCCGCCGCTTGTACCACGACGCGATTTCAGGCGCGCCCTGGAGCAGCAGGTCGAGAGTGGCGATGGCTTTCTCGGAATCCTGTGTCCGCAGATACACGCCATGAAGGTTTTGCAGCATCCGCATGGCGATTTGTTTGGGCGTGGCGCGCTGCAAAAGCAGCGGATCGGCGACTTTGGCCCCCGCCAGCGCGAAACATTCTTCCGCCGTAATGGTGCGCCCCCCGCGAAAGGGGTCGATGTAAGCGGCAAAATTCCCGTCGTTGAATTCCAGGACAAAATGGCGCGGCAGCCCGATGCCGAATACCGGCATGTGAAGGCGGCGCGCGATTTCCATGTACATTACGGCCAGGGTGATGGGGATGCCGGTCCGCCGCTCCAGAACCTGGTTCAGGCAGCTGTTCCGGGGATCAAAAAAATCGCTTTCGTTTCCGTGAAACCCCAGCTCGCCGAACAAGTAGCTACTGGCTTTCTCGACGAAATCTCGGCCATCGTTAAAGTTTCGGAGGCGATCTCCCAGCGACGAGGCGAGATCGTTCAGCCGGTCCAGAAACGGCTCGGGCTGGAGATTCGGGAAGTGGATGCTGGCCAGATCCAGCGCCGCGCGGTCCATGCGGACACGGGGGCTTCCCTCCGCCAGTACTTGCTCAAGATGGTGCAGGTGGCTCACCTACAACTATTGTATTATCCGGCCAGACTGAGGTAGCGGAATCCAGCCCGCGTGACGCGGGCGCGGTCGAGTACGTGCCGTGTGTCTAACAGAATAGGGGTTCGCATCCCGGAAGCGAGCGATTCCCAATTCAGGTCCAGATATTGAGGCCATTCCGTGACCAGAACCAGTGCATCGGCCTCGCGAGCCACCTCATAGGCATCGGCTGCCAGGATCACATCCATGGTGCCGTGTTCCTTCGTGAAACGAGCCATGGCGACGGGATCGTGAGCCTTCACGCGGGCGCCGCGTTCGAGCAGATGCCGCGCGACGTCCAGCGCGGGGGCTTCCCGCAGATCGTCGGTGTGCGGCTTAAAGGCCAGGCCCAGTATCCCGATCGTTCGTCCTTTGAGTAGTTTGAGCTCGCCCAGCAGCTTCTCCACTACGCGTTCCCGCTGATGTTGGTTGACTTGGCGGGCGGCTTTCACGATGGACATATCCAGCCCGTATTCCGAGGCAGTCGACACCAGCGCGGCCGTATCTTTTCCGAAGCACGATCCGCCCCAACCGATCCCGGCCTGCAAAAAGCGCGTGCCGATGCGCGCGTCGAGGCCAATGCCGCGGGCGACCTGACTGATATCCGCGCCCACCTTTTCCGCCAGCTGTCCGATTTCGTTGATGTAACTGATCTTGAGGGCCAGAAACGCGTTGGCCGCGTACTTGATCAACTCGGCCGAAGCGAGATCGGTGGAGATGAGCGGTACCGCTCCCACGCGGTCCGGCCGGGGCAGAAACACGGGCGCCTGAAAGGTCTGATCCAGAATCGGGCGGTACAGCGTGTAGAGGACCTCCGCGGTGCGAGGATCGTCGGCGCCGATCACCACGCGATCCGGATACAGGCTGTCCAGCAGCGCACTGCCTTCGCGGAGGAACTCGGGATTGGAGGCCACGGCAAAACAATCCTTGCTGCGCCCGCGGCGTTCCGCTGTGTCGCGCACCAGCGCGCCTACCCAGTTGCCGCTGCCGATGGGCACCGTGGACTTGTTTACGATCACCGTGAAGTGCGGGCCCAGGCGTTCCCCCACGCCTTCAGCCGCGGCCTGCAGATAACGCAAATCGGGGGCGCCGCCCGCACCGGGGGGCGTACCCACGGCGATAAAAACCACTTGGGCGTCGGGGATCGCCTCCGCGTAATCCATCGTGAACTTCAAATTCGGCCGGGCCAGCGTTAACAGATCCTCCAGATGCGGCTCGTGAAAGGGCACTTCCCCCCGCTGCAGTGCACCGATCTTTTCCGCAGCCGGGTCAACGCAGGTTACCTGATGACCCAGATATGCCAGGCAGGCCCCGGTGGTTAGTCCGACATAACCCGTTCCAAGGATGGCAACGTTCACAAGTCTCCTATCTTACGGCTGGTTTACAACCGGGAGCACTGCGGAGAGAACAAACCCCAGGCGCTGGTGCGCCTCCCGGAGGCCTTTCTCTACTATATCGGCGGCGGCCCCGCGAACGAACAGGAAGCCCAGGTAGGCAGATCCATCCGGCAGGGGAAGCATTTCTTGACCTTCCTTGGCGGTCATGACGATGTCCTCCACGCCTGGTACCTGGCGGGCATCCTCCAGGCCCCGGACACCACGATAGACCCCGGCATGCGGAATGGGGATCATCATCACTCCATGCGCCCCCGGTGCTAGCGCCGCACTCGAAACGTCTTCGCCCAGAGCGTGGCGCAATAAGAGTCGCTCAAGAGTCAAGTAGGGTGCTCCAAAGCGCAGGACACGCGCGCACAATCCGCCGATGGGCCGCGCCGCCGCTTCCAGAATCCAGACACCATGTTGGTTGACCCGTATCTCCGCATGAACCGGTCCGTCGGTCAGGCCGAGTGAGGTGATCGCCGCCTGCGCGGTTGCATGGATCTCGCGCTGAACATCCTCGGGCTGCCGCGAGGGCGTGACGTAGATGGTCTCTTCAAAGTAGGGGCCTTCCAGAGGATCGGGTTTATCGAACAGGGCCAGGGTCTGCAGCTTTCCCGCGGTGACCACACCTTCCAGGGCAAACTCGCGTCCGGGAATATAGTCTTCGACGAGGATATCGCCGGGCTGGATTCGGGCGATGCGCGCGGCCGCGTCACGAAATTCATCCGGGTTATTCGCGCGGATGACACCCTTGCTAGCCGATGAATGGAGTGGTTTCAAAACACAGGGGAACCGAATATCCGCGCCGGGGCGTTCCGCGGGATGCATACGCCGAAACTCC
>Ga0105242_10003743_pt1 | contig 11817 bp, 8 predicted proteins | sample KBSM24metaG_FD_81521 | JGI IMG/M metagenome (GOLD analysis project Ga0105242, IMG submission 81521) | Miscanthus rhizosphere microbial communities from Kellogg Biological Station, Michigan, USA - KBS M2-4 metaG | ecosystem: Host-associated > Plants > Roots > Rhizosphere > Soil | place: Michigan...
CAATGCCGTCAGCAAAGAGCTTGGCCCTGACGGCGCGTTGACCGCGCAGTTCGATGCTGTCAGTGGGTGGCTCGGCCGGTTCGGTATTTCCGCCGCCAGCATCACGGCGCGTCTGGCGGCAGCCGCCGAAGGCATCGCATCACGTCTGGGAGGCATGGCGGGCTCGGTCGCGTCCGGCACGTTCGGTGTGCTGCTCGGGCTCTTCTTCGTTTTCTTGACCATGCATGTCGTGTTGCGACACTGGTCGCGCATGGTGTCGGCGGTCGCGGCTGTTTCCCCGCTCGATCCGAAAGATACGCGAGCCCTGCTCGGTGAGTTCCGGCGGGTGGGTCGGCTGACATTGTCGGGGACGGTTGTGACGGGTGTCGCCCAGGGCGTGCTCGCGGGACTTGGCTTCTGGATCACCGGCGTGCCCCAGGCGGCGTTCTTCGGCATTGCGACGGCGCTGGCATCACTGGTCCCGGCCGTCGGGACCCTCCTGATCTGGATTCCCGCGGGGCTGTACCTATTCGCCACCGGGCACCCCGGCAAGGGCATCATCGAGCTCCTCTGGGGTGCGCTGGTGGTCGTGGGCTTCAGCGACTATGTCGTGCGGCCCCGTCTGGTAGGCGGCGAAACCATCCCTGCCTTGCTCGTCTTCATCGCGCTATTCGGCGGACTGGAGGTGCTCGGGTTGGCGGGTCTCGTCGTCGGTCCGGTGATCGTTTCACTCGCCGTGGCCGTGCTCCGCCTTTATGCGGACGAGGAAAAGGCGCGGCGCGGCGCCGGTCGCGGCTCAGGAGGTTGAAATTGACGAAGTACGTCGCATTGTTGTTGACCCTGACCAGTCTGCCCGTTTCGGCCCAATGGCTGGATCATCGCGATCCTCGCACTGCGCGCACAAAAGAGGGCAAGCCCGACCTGGCTGCGCCGGCGCCCCGTCTCAACAACAAGCCCGATCTCTCCGGCCTCTGGCAAGCCGAGCGCACCTCGGAGCGCGAGTACACGAGCGTCCTCGGCGACGGCTTTGTCGGACAGCAAGTCGATCTGCATGACATCAACAAGTTCGTGTTGAACGTACTGTGGGGCCTGAAACCTGAGGACGAACCCCTGACCCCGGAGGGGGCCGCGGCGTACAGGCGCCACCAGGCCACTCCGCAACAGTGGGCGCACACGCAATGTCTTCCCGCAAGCATCCCAGCGGACATGTTCGTGATGACCTTCAAGATGCTGCAGACGCCGACAGAGATCGTGATGCTCACGGAGCTGAACTCGCCGCCGCGCCAGATCTACACCGACGGGCGACAGTTGCGCAAAGATCCGGAGCCTTCCTGGATGGGATACTCGGTCGGGAACTGGGAGGGCGATACTTTTGTGGTGGAGACCAACGGATTCAATGAACGAGCCTGGCTCGACGCGTTCGGCCACCCGCGCAGCGAGCAGATGCACGTGACCGAGCGATATCGCCGGCGCGATTTCGGACATATGGACCTGGAGTTCATCTTCAACGATCCGAAATACTACACGCGGCCATTCGGCCTCAAAACTGCGCTACAGCTGATTCCCGATAGCGATCTGTCCGAGTACGTCTGTACGGAAAACGAAAGAGACCGGGCGCATCTGGGGAAGTAGCGCACCGCCAGGGCGCGCGGGGTCTCCGCATCATCACCCGTGGAGGTAGCTGGGTATGAACGTCGACGTTGTCACGATTGGAGGCGGCATTGGCGGCGCTGCGCTCGCCACGGCGGTGGCACGGACCGGGCGAGCCGTACTCGTGCTCGAGCGCGAGGCCCGATTCAAGGACCGCGTCCGCGGCGAGAACATCCTGCCCTGGGGCGTCGCCGCGGCTCGCCGGCTCGCCATCCTCGACGACCTGATCGCCGCGGGAGGCCGCCTTGTCCCGTTCTTCAACACCTACTTCATGGGCACGCAGACCCAGCATCGCCCGTTTCCGGCGACCACGCCGAGCGGCGAAGCCACCCTCAACATTTACCATCCGGACCTGCAGGAGGCGCTCCTCTCCGGCGCTGCGCGGGCCGGGGCGGACGTGAAGCGTGGCGCGAGCGTGCAAGGCATCACCGAGCAGGATGGCCGATGGACGGTCACCTTCGCCGAGGGTGATCAGACGCGCTCGGTGACGGCGCGCGTCGTCATCGGCGCCGACGGACGTTTCTCGAGGGTGCGTGAATGGGGCGGCTTCACGGTGCGGCGCGATCCAAACAACCTCCGCATCGCAGGGGCTCTTGCGACCGGGGTCGCCGCGCCCGAGGACGGGATCCACCTGTGTCTCGGGCCGGGCTTCGGTACGTTCGTGGCACCGCTCGGCAACGAGCGCGCTCGCGTTTACTTCGTGTACGTGGGAGCCATGGGCGACCGGAAGCTCAGCGGCAAGGACGCAATCTCGGCGTTCGTGGAAGGCTGCCGGGCGACCAATGTGCCGGCATCATGGTTCGACCGGATTGAGGTCGTCGGTCCGCTCGCCGAGTTCGAAGGTGCCGAGCAGTGGGTGTCGTCGCCGGCCAAGCACGGTCTCGCCCTGATTGGCGACGCAGCCGGCGCCACGGATCCGAGCTGGGGATGCGGGCTCTCGAAGACCCTCATCGACGCGGAGACGCTTGCGAATTGCCTCGCCGAGACCGACGACTGGAACGCGGCGCTGGCGCGGTATGCGGCCGCACACGACGACTACGGCGGCAAGCTGCACAACATCACGTCGTGGATGACGGAGCTCTTCTGGAGCGGGGGGCCCGCCGCCGACGCGCGCCGCGCCAAGGTCTTGCCACGCATGGAGGCGGATCCGACCGGGTTCCCGGACTCGTCGGGACAAGGTCCCTTCGGCCCGAGCGACGAGAATGCGCGGCGGTTGGTTCTCGGGGAGTGGTGATGATCGACGCCGCGACAGTACGCGAGCAGTTCCAACGGTTCACCCGCCAATCGGACGACAACTCGCTGCTGGCGGACTACGCTGATCTCCTGAGGCGGTACCTCTCGCAACCGTTGTCCGATTCCGAGAGCGCCTGGGCCTATCAGACTCTCGCAAATGTGCTCGCCTGCAGCGAGCATGCAGCAGAGGCGGTGGACGTTCATGAAGCCTTCGAGCGCTGGCTTCCCGGGCACTCTCCGCGGCTGTCGGCGAAGTTCCCGCGGTATCCGGCGCCTGAAGATTCGCGCGAACCGGCGATGGGACCGGACGAGATCCGACTGGAGTTTCTCAGCCAGTCCGTCCAGTTCGCGACCGCGTACGGCGCGGTCGGACGATACCAGGACTATGTGGCGAAGTTCGAGGATGCGCTGGCGCGGCTGCCGCCGACAAACGAGAACGTCGAGCTTCGCGTCGACGCGGTGGGCATCTCGCTCGATGCATCGCACATCGCCCGCGACTTCGAACGGGCGGAGCGTTGCCTTCCCCTTATGCACGCGATCGCGGACGAGGAGCCCGACGCGGACAACGCAGCACGGCTGCACGGACGGATCCTGACCTGGGAGATTCAACTGGCGCGGGCGAGAAACGACCCGGCGCGCATCACCGCGAAGCTCCAGGAAGCACTGTCGCTGCTCGACCGGCTCGAAAGGACGGGATCGTCAGCACGTGCTCTGGGCGGGCTCCGACATAACCTGGCTCACCATCTGAATCAGAGCGGCCGGTACGATCTGGCGCTGCCCGTGCTGGACGCGAAACTGGCGGCGGGAGGCGGCAGTCATGGCGACCACGGCTACGCCTGGCTGATGCACGCGGCCGCGGTCTGGAAGGTCACCCGCGATCGTGCGCGTACGCTCGCCCTGTTGCGCGAGGCTCGTGACCACGACCCCCGCGATCTCACGAACGACTTTCGGACGTCGGCGTTCGAGGACGTGCAGGACGATCCAGAATTCCTGCAGGCGATTTCGCGGTCAGGATGAGGAAGTCGAGCTGCGAAGTACCGTACGACGTCGGGACGATTCACCGCGCCGGCTTGTGCTCGATCAGTTCGATCGCGTTGCCGGCGTTGTCGCTGATGAACGCAAATGCCTCGGTCGGGGTGTCGCGCATCTCGAACGCCATCTTGACGCCCTTGGCTTTCAGCTCCGCGAGGACCGCCGGCAGGTTTTTCACCTCGAAGCCGAAGTGCTTCACGCCGTGCGTCCGGAAGTCTTCTGACGGGTTCTTCCGCGACTCGGGCAGCGGGGCGGCGTCCGCGACCTGAAACAGCTCGATGGTGATGTTCCCCCGACGGAGATCCGCGACCTGCTGCCGGGCATTTGGGTTCGGCGGGCCGCCGCGCACCGTGCCCTTGAAGCCGAGCATCTTCTCGTACCAGGCAATCGACTCCGCGATGTTCGGCACGCTCAGCGCCACGTGATTCCAGGCGATGTCGAACCCGACCGCATCGCCGCGACGTGCGTCGTCCTGGGCGCGGGCGGCGCCGGGCAGCACACCACCAAATACGCCGGATAACACGAGGACAACGGCCGTCCTGGGCGCAGCGCGCATGCAAAACCTCCTGGCGAGTGGGTGATTATCTTCGCATAGGCGTGCGCGACATCGTCGAGGACAAGCTGCCGGGCACCTACCGGATTGCCGCCGTTTGACAGGCCGGCGCTGGCGACGCATCCTTGATGTGTGCAGCCGGTGCTTAGGTGCATTGCGTCGGTCGTCTGCGTGCTCGGGTTCGCGCAGAGCGCCATAGCGCTGTGTGCCGGCTGGCAGGCGACGCCGGAAGCACGCATGCAGTGCTGCCAGGACGGGGCCTGTCCGCTCCATCGCCATGATCACGGCGGGTCCCCGATGCAAATGACGCAGGCGGCGGCCGATGACTGCTGTGCGCAATCGCCGCGGGAATCGAGCCCGTCTCCGTCCAGGGTTTTCGCCGGCACCATTACCTGTGCCGTGCTCGATTCGCTCCCGTCCGTCGTCCTGAGCCCCGTGCCTGCGAGCGTGCTCAGCGCTCCGTGGGAAACGCCGTCACCGCCGACGCACGTTCCGAAGCACCTGCTGCTCTCCGTCCTGCTCGTCTAGCCACCCACGGTCCGCGTGTGTCTACCCAGGTTGCAAATCCCGGGCGGTATCGCCGTGCGCGAGCACGGCCTGACGAGTGTCGTGGCCCATGATCAATCGCCTTATTGAACTCTCGCTGAAGAACCGCTTCATCGTGCTCGCCTTGTACGTCGGCCTTGCCGGCTGGGGCTGGTGGGCACTGGGCGCGACGCCCATCGATGCGATTCCAGACCTCTCGGACAACCAGGTGATTGTCTTCACGGACTGGTCGGGTCACAGCCCGCAGGAAGTGGAAGACCAGGTCAGCTATCCGCTGACCGTGAACCTGCAGGGACTCGCCGGCGTCCGCGTCGTCCGATCGCAATCGGCGTTCGGCTTCTCGATGATCTACGTCGTCTTCGACGACAACATCGACCTGTACTTCGCGCGCGCCCGCGTCCTCGAGCGCATGAGTCTCGTGACCAGGAGCCTGCCGGCCGGTGTTGCGCCAACGCTGGGACCCGACGCGACGGGCGTGGGGCACGTCTTCTGGTACACGCTGGAAAGCCGCACGGTGTCTCTGCGCGACTTGCGCAGCCTCCAGGACTGGTTCATCCGCTATCAGCTCAACTCCGTGCCGGGCGTCGCCGAAGTGGCGTCGGTCGGCGGACTTGTCCAGCAGTACCAAATCGACGTCGATCCGAACCGTCTGCGGACGTACAACGTGCCGCTCGGTGCGGTCGTCGCCGCGGTCCGCGACAGCAACCTGAACGTCGGCGGCAACGTGCTTGATTCGAACGGCGCCTGGTTGATCGTGCGCGGCGTGGGGCTGATCGCGTCCGTCGACGACGTCAAGCAGATCGTGGTCGGCGCGTCGGACGGTGTGCCGATTTACGTCGAGCAGGTGGCGGACGTGCACCTGGGCGACGCGTTTCGCGTGGCCTCCCTCGTCAACGGCACGAACGAAGCGGTCGGCGGTGTCGTGGTCGCCCGCAGCGGGGTGAACACCAAGGAGGTCATCGACGCGGTCAAGGCTCGCATCGCCCAGATCCAGCCGGGCCTCCCGCCGGACGTCCGGATTGTCCCGTTCTATGACCGATCAGAGTTGATCGAGCAGGCCTCGGACACCTTGCGACGCGCGTTGATCGAGGAAATGCTCCTGGTCACGCTGGCGCACGTCGTCTTCCTGATGCATTTCCGATCGATCTTGATCGTCACCATTCCGCTGCCCCTGGCGGTGCTCAGCGCCTTCCTCGGGATGTATTACGCCGGTATCTCGTCGAACATCATGAGCCTCGCCGGCATCGCCATCGCCATCGGCGTCCTCGTCGACGCCGGCATCGTCGTCACCGAGAACGCGTTCCGGTACCTCGAGCAACGGAAGATCGATCCTCGCGACCGCCAGCGCGTGTGGGAGACCGTCCTCGAATCCACGCGGCTGGTCGGCCGGCCGGTGTTTTTCTCCATGGCGATCATTTTCCTGGCGTTTGTCCCCGTCTTTGCCCTGACGGGACAAGAGGGCAAGCTGTTCCACCCCCTGGCATTCACGAAGACCTTTGCCGTGCTCGCCGCCACTGTCATCGCGGTCACGCTGGTGCCCGTGCTCTGCACGTTGCTCCTTGGGGGTACATTCCACGCCGAAGAAGACAACCCCGTCATGCGCGTGCTGCGACGGCTCTACCGTCCTGCGCTCGAAACGGCTCTGTCGCATCGCGGCGCGACCGTGTTGGGTGCCGCGCTGCTGTTCGCCGGCGCCCTGTTCGTGGCGCGAGGAATCGGCAGCGAATTCATGCCGCCGCTCAACGAGGGCGACCTCATGTTCATGCCCATCGCGGATCCGAGCATCTCCCTGGAGGAGAACACCCGGATTGCGAAACGCCAGAACGAGATCCTCCTGTCGTTTCCGGAGGTCGCGTACGCGGTGGCCAAGATCGCGCGCGCCGATACGTCCACCGACCCGGCCCCCTTGAACATGACCGAGACCATCGTGCACCTGAAGCCCAGGGATCAGTGGCGGCCGGGGATGACCATCGATCGTCTGCGCGCAGACATGAGTCAGGCCGCTCAGTTGCCGGGCGTCTCGAATATCTGGACGATGCCCATCATCAATCGGATCGATATGCTGACGACGGGGATTAGATCCGAGGTCGGCGTGAAGGTGTACGGCGCGGATCTGTTCGTGCTGGAAGCCTCGGCCCGGCGGATCGCCGATGTCGTCCGGCGTGTGCCGGGCGCGAGCAACGTCTACCCCGAGCAGGTCACGAGCGGCCAGTACCTGAACATTGTCGTCGACCGCGTCGCGGCGGCGCGGTACGGCATCCGTGTCGGTGACATTCAGCAAATCGTCGAAACCGCCGTCGGGGAGGCCGTGCTGACGACGACAGTCGAGGGCCGGCGGCGGTTCCCGGTGCGCGTGCGGTACGCGCCGCAGTACCGCTCGGATCCGGAGGCGCTCGGCCGGGTCCTGGTGTCCGCCTCGAACGGTGCACAAATCCCGTTGAGCCAGGTCGCCCGCATCGAGCACACGCGCGGGCCTGCGATGATCTCGTCGGAGAACGGCCTGTTGATTGCCACGGTGCTCATGAACGTCCAGGGGCGCGATGCCGGCAGCTTCGTCGAGGAGGCCCGTCAGGCCGTCGCGCGCGACGTGTCGTTGCCGGCCGGGTACTACGTGGGCTGGAGCGGACGCTGGGAGAGCCAGGAGCACGCGCGGCAGCGTCTCCAGGTGGTGCTGCCCATCGTGCTCGTCATCATCTTCGTGCTGCTGTATTTCACGTACCACTCCATCGTCGAAGCCGCGCACGTCCTGCTCGCGGTGCCGTTTGCGCTTACCGGAGGCGTGTATCTCCTCTGGCTGCTTGGCTACAGCTTCTCCGTGGCGGTGTGGGTCGGGTTCATCGCGCTGTTCGGGACGGCCGTACAGACCGGCGTCGTCATGGTTATCTACCTGGAGGAGGCCGTCGCACGAAGGCGCGAAGCCGCGGGCGGTGCGCTGACGCGGAGCGGACTCCGTGAGGCGGTGATCGACGGCGCCCTGCTCCGGTTGCGTCCGAAGGTGATGACCGTCTCCACCGTCATCGCCGGTCTGCTCCCGATCATGTGGAGCACCCGAGTCGGCGCCGAGGTGATGAAGCCCCTCGCCACACCGGTGCTTGGCGGCATGGTGTCTTCGCTCCTCCACGTGCTCATCGTCACGCCGGTCCTGTTCTACTGGCTGCAGGAGCGCCGTCTGGGACTGCCGCCGGACCGGGTTACGAGCGAGGCGCGGCCGGTGCTGACGACGCGTCGCCTCGTCGTGGGCGTCGGCGCGGTCGCGCTGATCGTGGTCGCGGTGGGTGCGGCACAGACCTGGCGGGCACATCGCGCCGTCGACCGCCCGGCTGGCGCACCGGTCCAGCAGATTCGCTCCGGCGACCTCACCATCGTGCTGTTGTCGCCCGCGGGCGCGCTGCATATGGGACGGAATGCCTACGTGTTCGAATTCAGGCGCGCCAACGGCGCCCTGATTGACGTCGGCGCGGTGCGCTCGAGCGCCAACATGGCCATGCCGGGCATGGTCATGTCGGGCGGCGTGGAGGTGAGCCGGACGACGGTGCCGGGCCGGTACCAGGCGACCGCCGAATTCGGCATGGCCGGTGCCTGGAAGATGGCAATCGAATGGGACGGCCCGGCGGGACGCGGGTCGGTGGATTTTGAAGGGCCAGTGCGATGACCAAGAAACTCTGGATCGTGACGGCATGCGGAGTCCTGACCTGGAGCGTGCATGTGCGCGCGCAGAGTCCGCTCGAGCCGCTGGCGTCGCAATACGTCAACACAGAAACCGGCATCACGCTGGCTGAGGCCACCGCCCGGGCGCTGGCACAAGAGCCGACGCTTCGTGCGACGCGGACAGAAGTGGACGTCGCCCGGGGCGGGCAGCTTCAGTCCGGGTCGCATCCCAATCCCACCGTGTCCTTCATGCAGCAGATGGAGCCGGGCGGGACGGACAGCCAGACCCGGATTGAGCTGCAGTGGCCGCTGGACCTGTTTCGCAAGACCGGGCGCGGCGCCGTGGCCGATCAGGAACTGCGCGTGGCGGAGCAGGGTGTGGCCGACCACGAGCGTCTGCTGGCCGCCGACGTCCGCATGAAGTACGGGGAGGTCGTCGCGGCCATCCGCGACCTCTCGATCAGCGACGACCTGGTTGCGACGATGACACGCCAGTTCGATCTGTTGCGCGCGCGAGTCGAGCAGGGTGGGACCCCACCGCTCGAACGCAACATGGTGGAGGTCGAGCTGCGCAGGTTAGAGGCCGATCGGCTCCTGCAGGCGGGACAGGTGGATCGGGTCGTGATCGAACTGAAACGCCTCCTCGGCATGAGGGCCAACGCCGCGCTCCAGCTGCGCGACTCGCTCGAAGAGCTCGTGGTTCGAGAGGCGGGTCTGGCGCTGACACCAGCCGCGACCGCGGCGGCGGTTCGGTCCGACGTGCAGGAGGCCGAAGCGCGCATCCGCGTGGCCGATGCGCAGGTCGGTCGCGCTCAACGGGATGGCCGCTTCGACCTGAGCCTGTTTGGATCCTACATGCGGATGGACGCCGGCTTTCCGCAACTCGGGCTCAACGCCCAGGGTGAGTTGACGCCCGTGCGAGGTCTGTTTCACTACGTCGCCGCCGGCGCCGCGTTGACGCTGCCATGGCGCAACAACAATCACGGACAGGTCGCGTCGGCGGAAGCCGAGCGAGCCGGAGCGACCGCGCGCCTGAACGCGACCCAGATGACCGCCGAGGCCGAGATTGCCGCGGCGACGGTTCGGGATGAACGCGCGCGCAGCGCGGTCGCCATCTACAGAGTCGGCGCTCGCGATCTGGCGAGGCAGAATCTGGACGTAGTGCGCCAGACGTACGAGCTGGGGCGGGCGACCGTTTTCGACGTCCTGTCCGAGCAGCGCCGCTATCTGGACTTCGAACGCGGCTACAGCAATGCGCTTCGGGAAGCCTACGACGCGCGCACCACCCTGAGGCGAGCGCTGGGAGACCTCCGATGAACAGCAATTCCCGAGTCACACTCGGTTGGCCGGCCGCCGCCGCCGCGGTCGTCGTACTGCTGGCCGCCGGCGCTGGCGCGGCCTATTTGTTGATGCAGAAGCCCGCCGGCCCGGGTCAACGCGTACAGGACATCGCGCGTCCGGCAACCGCCCCGCAGACGGCGGAGACTCCGCGAGCGAGCGTCAGAGGCGACAGTCCGGCCCGCGTGCCGCTTCCAGATGTCGTCGTCGCGGTCTCCGTGGAGGCGATGAAACGGGCAGGCATCGAGACGGCCCCGGTGATGAGGAGCGCCGCCGGCACGTCCACGGTGAGGATCCCCGGCACCGTTGAGCCCAACGCCTACAAGCAGGTTATCGTCACGCCGCTGATCTCGGGGCGCGTCACGCGCGTGCTGGCTGAACTCGGCGACGAAGTAAAGCGTGGCCAGACGTTGTTGCAAGTCTTCAGCCCGGAGCTGGCAGACGCTCAGACGAGGTACCTCTCCGCCAGGGCCGAACTCGAGGCGCACGAGCAGGAACTCGCACGGACGTCAAAACTCCTCGTCCTGGGCGCGGCCAGTCAGCAGGAGGCGGAACGCCTGCACGCGGAGCACTCCGCGAAGCTGGCAGGAGTGCAGAGCCTTCGATCGCGCCTCGTGCTGCTGGGTATGCCGACCGCGTCGATCGACGCCCTGTCGCCGGGTGGAGCCGTGGAGTCCACCATCGATGTTCCGGCGCCTATCGACGGCATCGTCACCGAGCGTGGCGTCAACATCGGTCTGAACGTCGATACCGCGACGAAGGCGTTCACGGTCGTCGATCTCGCGTCGGTCTGGGTCGTCGGTGCGCTCTACGAGCGCGATTGGTCGCGCGTGCGGGTCGGCAGTGCGGCCTCCGTCACGACAAGCGCCGGTCCCGGCCTGGCGCGACAGGGACGCGTCAGCTACATTGATCCCCGGGTGAGTGCGGAAACCCGCACAGCGCGCGTGCGGGTGGAGGTGCTGAACCCGCGTCGGCTGCTGAGGCTTGGGATGTACGCAGACATCGAAGTCGCTGCAACCGGGGACAGGCAGGCCGTGATGATCCCGCGCAGCGCGGTGCAGAATGTCGGCGACCGGCAGGTCGTGTACGTGGCCAACCCATCCGAGCCCGGCACATTCACCGAGCGCGAGGTGCGTGTTGGTGACGCCTCAGGCGAGCAGATCGAAATCGTGTCCGGGTTGCAACAGGGCGATCGGGTCGTGTCCACGGGCAGCTTCTTTGTCCGGGCAGAACGCGAGCGCCTCGGCCTGCGTCCGGCCGCCAGCGTGTCCGGTACGCGGCCCGTGCCGTAGACTCTCAGGTGAGTTGGTGGCAGCGGGTTGGCGGGGATGAACTGTTGAGACCCAGTGGGACAGGATGCGAGGACCCTATGACGAATTCATCGACGCACCGCGTCACCGCCGTACTCGCCCTCTCCATCGCCGCCTCGACTGGCTTCGCACAAGCCCAGCGCCCCCAGCCGGCCCCGCCGAACTTCGACGCCTTCTATGAACTCGGCCCCGACTCCCTCGTCCGCCGCGGCGTGCCGAAGGGGACGGTCAAAGGCCCCGTCACGCTGCCAAGCCAGGTCTACCCGGGCGTCGCGCACGACTACTGGGTCTACGTGCCGGCGCAGTACGACGGCAGGACCGAGGTGAGCCTCATGGTCTTCAACGACGGCGCCACGTACACGCAGCCCGACGGCTACTACCGGGCCGTAAACGTACTCGACAACCTGATTTACCGCGGCGAACTGCCGGTGATGATCGCGGCATTCATCGACCCGGGGAAATTCACCAAAGACGGCGCCTCGAACCGGCAGGCCGAGTACGACCCGCCCGACGACCGCTATTCACATG
>Ga0105242_10003745_pt1 | contig 11816 bp, 10 predicted proteins | sample KBSM24metaG_FD_81521 | JGI IMG/M metagenome (GOLD analysis project Ga0105242, IMG submission 81521) | Miscanthus rhizosphere microbial communities from Kellogg Biological Station, Michigan, USA - KBS M2-4 metaG | ecosystem: Host-associated > Plants > Roots > Rhizosphere > Soil | place...
GAGGAGCCCTCCAGCAACGCCACATAAGCGCGCAGTCCAACGCTCCCCACGCCGACGACCTTGTGCGCGACGTCGACCAGGGTGTAGCCGCCGAGCACACGTCGCCAATGCGGGGCAAGGGTTTGTAGGTACTCGTCGAGCGCCTCGGCTAGCAACTCCGCCTCCCGTTGCGGCAGCGGAGTGATCAGCGGCGGTTCTGCGACGATGTTGCGGACGCCGTCCACCTCCTGGGTGAACCGGGGCAGCGCGCGGTCACTGGTGCGGGTGCGTGCCCGCTCAGCCGAGCGCGCCACCGCCTCTTGTAACGGACCGGCGGTCTCAGCGGCCAGCCGGTCAACATCCAGGCGGACGAAGGACCGCGAGAACAGCGGCTGGTCGGCCAGCCGGCGCAGCTCTTGGCGGTAGGCGGCGACACAGGACTGCACCGACGCGCCACACTGCTGTTCAGAGGCGCCGTTCTGCCGCCCGGCGACCCATATGCTGGCCACCAACCGGCGCAGATCCCACTCCCATCCGCCCGGGTGGGCTTCATCGAAATCGTTGAGGTCCATCACCAGGTCCCGTTCGGGTGAGGCGTAGAACCCGAAGTTGCCCAGGTGGGAATCACCGCAAACGACCGGGGTGATACCCGTCGACGGCAGCCGTGCGACGTCTTCGGCCATCACCACGGCCGTGCCCCGCAGAAAGCCGTACGGAGAAGCGATCATCCGCCCCACCCGGATGGGGATCAGCCGGTCGACCCTGCCCTGATGGCTAATCATGATCAGTTGGATGGGGTCGGGCCGGTCAGACGGTGGTGTCCAGTCGGCCAGCGAGCGTCGCGGCACGCGCTTACGCAGACTCTTGCCTAGGGCGTAACGCTCGGCTCGTGTCACCGGTCGCTGCCGTAGCGACCGATAAGCACTACTGTCGGCCCCAGCGAGTACCGTATGCCCGCTGGTAGCGGTGCTGTTCATGTTCGATGATGCTACGACCTGCGTTCAGCCCAAGACAGACCGCGCTACTGTCTGTGGCGGCTGACATCAATTCACATGGCGCGTCGAAATAGAAAACGAAGTCTGGCAACAAGACTGGAAGAGATGTTCTCGAAAGGAATTGCCGCGTAACGGCTTTGCGGATAGCCGCGTCGTCAGATGGGTCGGGCTCACATCCAGCTCGGCGGTCTGATCGAATTCGCCAGGTCGACCAGGGTGTAGCGATGGCGCCGCCGCGGCGAGTGCCGCGCCAGTTCCCGAAGCGCCTCCTCGATACCCGCGCGCAACCCCTTCTGGTCGAACGAGTGGCCGAGGATCGGATCGGCGGCCGGCGTGGCGCCGGACCGCATCCAGTCGAGGGCGGTGCCGAGCACGAGCGCGCGCATCTGGGCGGCGCGCGGCTCGGTCTCGGCCAAGTGGCCGACGCGTTGCGCCGCGTCGCGCAGGTCGTCCTCGGTGATCTCGGCAATGTCGCGTCCGTAGAGCAGCATCAACACCGACGTCAGCTGAGCCTCGCCGTAATGGCGCGAGGTTAACGGGACCTGGTCGAGTACACCGATCGCGCCGGGCCGATCGCCGCGGGCGGCGAGTTGACGAGCCAAGCCGAACGCCGCGCTCACCATGGAATGGTCGGTGCGCCACAACGTCCGGTAGTACCGCTCGCACGACCGCCGCAATCGTTCGGCATTCCGTGCGTCGTCCGTGTCGAGCATCAGCTCGGCCGTGGCGGCCGACGCCACCTTGAACGCGGCTTCGCCGGGGAGCGCGGCAATCACCCGCTCAAAACACTTCAGAGCTGACCGGAGGTTTCCGGACTCCAGCGCGGTGATCGCATCCTCCCAGTCCATCCGCCAATCACTTTCCGGGTCCTCGGTCGGGGCCGGTGTCGGCATTGCGCGGGCTATATCACGTGCGGTCAACCGGACGGTGTGCGGGCGGCCGTCGACGAACACGTCGGTGCGCTGCAGCGCCAGGTCCGCCCCGAACTCCGAGCCGTGCATGGTGAACAGCACCGACGTACCCGGACGCGGCACACCCGTCTGCTCGGCGAGAACCTCACGCAGCACTCCCTTGCACTGGGTCGCCATCTCCTCTGCGGTTGAGAACCGCTGCGCCGGACGGGGATTCGTCGCACGCATCAGCAGCCGGTAAAACGATTCATACCGTTGGAACAACGGCACGTCATCGAGGTCGGGCAAGGTCTCGGCGTACCGGTCATCGGGCAGGTCGACGGTCAGGTAGGCCAGCGTTCGGCCGACGGTGTAGATATCGGTCGCGACCGTCGGACCGGTTCGTACGATCTCGGGTGCCTGAAATCCCTTGGTGCCGTATATGTATCCGAAGTCTCCGATACCCGACACCGCGCCCATGTCGATCAGCTGGACGTTGTCCTCGGTGAGCATGATGTTTTCCGGCTTGAGATCGTTGTAGACCAGGCCGAGGGAGTGCAGGTAGGACAGCGCCGGCATGACCTCGAGCAGGTAACCGAGCGCCTGCTCTACAGGCATCATCGGCTTGGGTTCGCCGTCCGGCGTTTCCGCTCGCTGCTTGGCCAGGATCGCCTGCAGCGTGGTGCCGCCGATGTACTCCATCACGATGTAGCCGACCGGGCGGCCGTCGAAACCAGGGTGCTCGACGAAGTTGTAGATCTTGACGATGCCGGGATGGTTCACCATGGCGAGGAATTGGCGTTCGGCGACGGCGATTGCCTGCGCCTGCTCTCCGCCCGGCTGGAGCAGACCCTTGAGCACCACCCATCGATCGCTCACGTTGCGATCGACGGCCAGATAGATCCAGCCGATGCCGCCGTGGGCGATGCAGCCCTGAACCTCGTACTGGTCGGCCACCAACTCGCCGGTCTCCAGCTGTGGTGAGAACGAGAACAACGTGCCGCAGTGCGGGCACACACCTTCGCTTGCCCCTGGCCGACCGCCAACACCCCGCCCGACCGGCCGCCCGCAGCTGCTGCAGTCCCGTTTCGATTCAGCCAGAACCGGATTGGTGAGGACCGCACTGGCAGGCTCGACGTCCTCACGAATCGGAATCTCGACCAGGCCGTCGCCGATGAGCCGCCGTCCGGTGCGCAGTCGCGGGCGGGTGGCCTCGACCTTGACCGTCTCCGATTCGGTCACCAGGACGGCGCGTGTTCCCTCGTCTCGAGCCATGTCAATCGCGATACTTCGGTTCTGGCGGACTCGGCGCGGGGCCGAGCACGGTGAGCCACTTCCGGTACAGCGACAACCACGTCCCGTCGCGTCGGATCCGTTCCAGGCTGGCATTGACCGCGCGTACCAAATCGTCCTGAGACTTGTTGATCCCGATACCGTACGGTTCGGCCTCCAGGCTCGGCCCGACGATGTGCAGGTTGGGATCCTGGACCGCCATGCCGGCCAGGATCGTATCGTCGGTGCTTGCCGCATCCGCCTGACCCTGCTGAAGCGCGACCAGGCAGTCGTCCCAATTCTGGACGGCGAGCAGGGTTGCCGTTGGCGCGACCCGGGAGACGGTGGCCAGCGATGTGGTGTCCACCTGCGAGCAGACCCGCTTGCCGGCCAAGTCGGCCGGTCCCTGCACCGGTGAATCCCTCGGGACCAGCAGCCGCTGGCTCGCCTCGAAGTACGCGGTAGAGAACGCGATCTGCTCCGCTCGCGCACAGGTGATCGTCAACGCCTTAGCGACGATGTCGACGGTCCCATCTTGCAATGCGCTGATGCGCTCCGGCGATGTCAGCAGGCGGAACTCCACCTTGTCGGGATCGCCGAGGAGGTCGCGTGCCACCTCTCGGGCGATGTCGATGTCGAAGCCCTGCAGTTCGCCGGACACCGGATCGCGAAAGCTGAACAGATTGGTGTTCTGGTCCACACCGACGATCAACCGGCCGCGGCGCCGTATCGCCTCCACGGCGGGGCCACCCGCCGTGGACGGGCGCAGACTGGCTGTGGCATCGCAGCTTTCGACGGCCGCACCGGACGCATACGGCACCGTGGTGGCGCCGCTGGGCATCGGCAGCGTGGTACGCGTCGCGGACACCTCGGCCAGCGGCTGCGCCGTGGAACATCCGGCAAGCAGGATGACAGCAAGCCCGATAGCCGTCCCGATCGTGCGCATCAGTGGTACTCGCTTAGTCGTGGCGCGATACCGGCAGCCACCGCCAGCGCCGCCAGCACACTGATGGCCGCCGCGCCGGCCGGAAGGAGGTTCAGCGCGGTGTAGGCATCCGTGATCCCGTCACGCTGCCGATCGCGCAGCTCAGTGATGTTGTCCCGTAATGCGCTGTCCAACTCGGTGAACTGCGCTGTCGAGTGCTGCGGTGCGTCATCTCGCGCGATCGCCACGGCGCCGCCATAGTCGCCGACGGCCAGCTTGCCTCGGATCTCGTCATGAGAGCGCATCCAGCCGTGGAGCGCGTCCGCCGCCCCCTCAACCCGGTGCGTGTCGAGCAGCCACCCTATCTGTGCGGTCCGCTCATCGAATCTGATGTCGGACAAGGTGTCGGAGCCCCGTTTGAGCAATCCGAGGATTTCATCCGCCCGCGCCTGCTGTGCAAGGATCCGCGCACTCACCGCGGTGTCCAGCGGCTCACCGCCGTGCGTCCGCGCACTGGTGGCGGCGTGCGTCGACACCAGTCCGGCTGCGGTCAACCACGCCACGAGCACCGCCATCAGTACCGACGCCAGCACCAGACCAGGGTTGAGCCGACGACGGCTGCGCCGAGCCAGCACAGCCTGCGAGAGCACCAGCAACACCAGCACGACGACTGCCGCCACTATCACGGCACGAGACGGACCGACGGAACGTTCCGACGCGATGACGGCGGCGGATTGACTCGCGTACAACCGTTCGGCGGCCGGCATTATGTCCTGCTGCATCAGCGTGGACGATTCGCTGAGGTAGGCGACGCCGATCGGCCGACCGGCGCGGTTGTTCGCCCGAGCAGTGGCAATCATCCCGGTGTACACCGCCAGCTGGTTGGAGATGTCGGTGAGCAGCGTCAGCGAGCGAATATCGTTGGGCGACACGCCGTTCGAGGCGGTGACCAGGCCGGCGGATGCCTGTCCGATGGCGGCGTCGTAGCGATCGCGGACGTCGTGCGGCTCGACACCGCCGGACAGGAACGCGGTGGCCGCGGTCGTGTTGGCAAACGACAGAGCGCCGTAGATCCGTTGTGCTGCATCGGCCAGCGGTTCGGTGTGCGATCGCAGGGTCTCCAGCCGGCCTTGCCGGTCGGAAACCGTCTTCGACGAGGTCGCACCGACGGCGAGCAGCGCCGCCACCAAGACAACGGCCACCAACGCCATCCGGCCCGGCGTGGCTCTGAGGAAGTCGACGACCGGCCGCTCTGATTCCTCAGGATCGACGAGCAGGGACTCGTCAAGTGTGGGCGTCCGCTGGTGCGCCAGCTCACCGCTGTGCACTCGACATCACCTCATCGCATGTTGGGCCTGGACCACGCTCCATCCAGTGCCGATGGATCGCACGGTAGCCCTTGCAAACGCAATGCGGGGGCGGTTGCCGCAGTCAGCATCCCGCTCGCACCGGGCGCTTCCGTTCCTGCCGCCCTCGCCGGCGAAATGTCGCAGTTCGGCGGGTCGACAGCGAACAGAAGCATGTTCTATGTGAGGTATGCCGCGTTAGGGTGAATCATGTCCGCGGATGATCCAGTGATTGTGCTCAGCGAAGACGAGAGCTGGAGCTTGTTATCAAGCGTGTCGTTAGGTCGATTAGTGACGATCCTTGGCGGGCAGCCCGAAATCTTCCCGATCAACTTCGTCACCCAACGCCGGACGCTACTCTTCCGGACTGCCCAGGGAACCAAGCTGTACAGCGCGGTGATGGGCGGCCAGGTGGCTTTCGAGGCCGACGACCACACTGCCGCCGAGGGGTGGAGCGTGATCCTCAAGGGCAGGGCGCACTTGCTGTCGGCCAACGACGATATCCTCGACGCCGAGGAAGCGCCGTTGCTGCCGTGGATCGCGACGGTGAAGCCTCACTTCGTACGGGTGATCGCCGCGGAGGTCACCGGCCGGCGGTTCAAGTTCGGTCCCGAGCAGGATCGCGAATCCACCTTCGCTTGATGACTGCTGCACCCCGGCGTTCGCCGGGCGTGTTTCGTATACACGCTGGGCGTAATGGCTGCAAGCCATCATGACCGAGACGGCCGTGGTCCCGATTGGTCGGAGACGATTGCATTCGGCACCGTTCAGGTCGCTTCCTCAGCGACGAGCCTGCTGGCCAGCGGTGTCATCGGTCGTGTGTTGGGCGCGTGAAGGGTGCACCGTCGAAGTGTCCGTGGGTGACGAATTCCTCGACGGTTTGCCGCCGTAGTTTCGTCAGTTGACGGGCTGGCTTTCCGAGCGGTACCAGCGCCGCCAGGGCGTGGGTGTCAGGCAGTCCGAGCAGCTGGCGCACCTGCGCCTCCTGGGGGATGGCCATGGATGTGAGGTTGCCGCCGTAGCCTTCGTTGCGCGCGGCCAGAAGTATGTTCCACACCAGGGGGTAGACCGACGCCCCGCTGACCAGGCCGATGCGATCGAGGTTTTGGTCGAGGGCCGCCACGACTTCCAAGTCAACCGAGACGACCAGCACGACCGGGGCTTGGGTGAACGGGGCAACGAAGCTGTCCGGCGGGTCGGTGTTGTCGATGATTTCGGGCGCCACGCTACTGGGATGCACCGGGTTCCATGGGTTTTCGCCGGCCATCAGCTGGGCGATGTATCGGCGGGCGCCGGGGACGCCGAGTTGGGCGAGTCGCTGCCGTGTTTGCGCATCACGCACCACGATGATGTGGGCTCCCTGCCTGTTGCCCCCGCTGGGGGCGAAGCGTGCGTGGTCGAGGATCCGGTAGAGAGTGTCGTCGTGCAACGGTTCATCGGTGTATTCACGCACCGCGTGGGTGGTTCGCATGACGTCGTATAGGTCCATGATGGTCATCTCCTTACTGCGCGACGCGTGGGCGTGTCCCCGTCGGGTGCGGCGGTGTGCCCTCGACGTCGCCGGGCTTAAGTTAGTCATGGTGTCGACGGGACACGTTGTCAGTCAAACATTTTGGTGTGCCGGCGCAGGAATTCGAGCTCCACTGCGACCACGTCTTCGAAGCGCTGGGCTGCCGGTGATCAGTTCGCGTATGAGCCGAACGCGATGTCGTCGCCGATGTTGGCGCGTTTGGGCGACCAGTCGAGGAGTTTGCGTGTGTTCTCCGAGGACAGGCGTTTGTTAAGCGACAGGCTGATACCGGATGCGGCGGTGGCTGGTGGGGTGAACGAGCCGCCGATGTCACCGACCGTGCCGGCGTCGATGCCAAGCATCTGCAGCAGCGACAGGCTGTCCGTGCGCTCGTCTGTTCCGATCATCCGGTTGATGGCCCGCCCCAGTTCACGCTGGGTAATGTCGGCGGTAACGCCGTGCAGGATCGTCCCGTGCGGGGCGAGTTCCGCTGCCAGGCAGAATAACTCGGCCAGATCCTCGACGTGCACGTAGCTCTGAGTGGTGCCGCCGCTTCCCCAGTGCCCGGCGCGACCCTCCTTCCGCGCACGGTCGATCAAAGACCTGAGGTCCGAATTGCCGCCACGTCCGTAGACCAGCCCGGGTCGTACCACTACGCCGCGCACATTCCCGTCGGCCAGGACGGCCCGTTCGGTCTCGACGCGAGCAGCCATCGCCGCCCCGAAACCGGCGGCCAGCAGAGCGTGCACCCCCGCAGATTCCGGCGCGAAAACCGATGCCGGAAGCGGTAAGCGGGTGTCTTCGTCGTAGACGGTGTCGGTGGCATCGCCGCCGTTGAAGACCCCGAATACCGCCGACCCACTGGTGAAGACCAGAGTGCCGCCATGATCAGCAAGAGCCTCCCGCATGGCGCGTACCGCCTCACCGTCGCGGGCGAAGGCGGCTTGGTCCCCGCTCGCCCCGCCGACGCTGGCGGTGCTCAGCACGACGTCGGGTCTGGCCTCGTGAACAGCGTTGGCCAGGCTCACCGGGTCGCCGAAGTCTCCCATAACGGGCTCGACGCCGCGCTCACGCAATGTGTAAGCGGACCGCTGCGATCGGGCCAGTCCCAGGATCTGATGGCCTCGGGTGCCGAGCGCTTCGGCGGCGACCGCGCCGATGTAGCCGGTGGCGCCGGTGATAAGGATCTTCATCATGGTCCTATTCATCAGTTGTGTTTGCGTTCGTTCTTGTGCTCGACGGTGAGGAAGGCCAGTTCGCTTGGGCCGTCGTTGTACAGGTCGTGAAGGATGTACTCGTCACCGGGGAAGGAGAAATGCCGGGTCTCTCCGGCTCGGTAGACGACGCGGCGGGTGGTGCCGTCGTCGGTGTGCTGCAGGCTGATTCCGTCGGTGAGGGCGGTCCAGAAGTAGTTCAGCACGTGCCGGTGCGCCGGGACCCGTTCGCCGGGCGCGAGCCGGATGCTCCAGACCTTGACCTCGTCGGTCTCGGATAGCAGCACCGATCCGACCTGGTGGTTGTGGGCGTTGTCGGCGAACTCCTGTCGGATTTCGGGGCTCCAACCCGCAAAGTTCTCGGCGATGACTTGTCCGGCAAGTGCCGACGTGCGCGGCGAGTTTGGGCCCCAAACGGGTGTGTTCATCGGTTTCTCCTTGTTGGTGGTGGGGTCAGATGTGGCGCTGTGCGCCGCCGTCGACACTCCATTCGGCGGCGGTGACCTGGTGCGAGAGGGGTGAGACGAGGTACGCGACGACCTGTGCGATGTCGTCGGGTTGGCCCATCCGGCCGGTGAGCAGTGGTCGGATTTCGGTGACCATGCGGGTGATCGCGGTTTCCTTGTCGGTGCCCCACAGCGTGGCGGCCTGGTCGCCGAAGCCGCCCGGCCGGTCGTATAGCGGAGTGCGGGTGGGTCCGGGGACCACGACGTTCGACCGGATGCCTTGCGGGCTGAACTCGGTGGCCAGTGAGGTGGACAACGCCAGCAGTGCAAGCTTGGCCGCCGCGTAATCGAGATTGCCGACTTCGGGCAGCCGCGCGGAGTCGCTGCCGAGGTGGACGAGGCTGCCGCCACCGGTCGCGAGCATCGCGGGCACGGCTGCGCGACTCATGCGGCGGGCGGCGTGGAAGTTGAGGCTGAAGGTGGCCAGCCATTGCTCGTCGGTGATCTCGAGAAAGCTGGTGCGGGCTTGTAACCCGCCGGCGTTGTTGACAATGGCGTCGATGCGGCCGTGCTGTTCGAGCACGGTGGCGATCACGCGGTCTGGTGCTGCGGGGTCGGTGAGATCGGCCTGGACCGCGGTGACGAGGGCGGCGGGTTCGGTGTCGATCGGATCGCGGTCGACACCGACGACGATGGCTCCTTCTTCAGTGAGCAGGCGGGCACTGGCTCGCCCAATGCCAGAGGCGGCACCGGTGACGATCACGACCTTGTCGGTCAGTTGGAGGTCCATGGTTCCTTCGGGGATGGGTTCAGCGCTACGAGCGGGTCGCCGCAGTGCCGGGTCGGGGGAATCTGAAGTCAGCGGGGCGCCAGCTGGGGAAGTAGGAGGTCCCGGGCGGTGGTCAGCAGGGCGATTACGAGGGCGATCGCGGGGGCGCGTCGGGACCGCACGGCTCTGCCACGGCCCATGCGGGCGATCTGCTGCTGGTGCCACGCGCTGTTGAGAAGGTCGTCGATGTTCTTGTGGCCGAGGGTCTTCGGCGCCACCAAGCTCTTCTCGGCGGTTCCATTTAGGAGGCGTTGGGGCAGATCCGGTTCGTAGGTAATCGGGCGTGCGAGACCGACGACTGCTACTGCACCGCTGTCCAATGCATCGTTCATGCCCTGCCGGGTGCGGAATCCGCCCGTCAGCATGATCGGAACCGACACTTCCGTGGAGAACCGTTCGGCGAATTCGATGAAGTACGCTTCCCGCGCCCGCGTCGATTCTCGCTGTGGCATGCCCGTGACCATGGCGGTGCTCTCGTAGGTGCCGCCTGAGATCTCCAGGAGGTCGATGCCTTCCTTCTCCAGGGCGCGCGCGACGGTCAAGGAGTCGTCAGAGTCGAAGCCGCCGCGCTGGAAATCGGCGGAATTCAGTTTGACGGCGATGAGGAACCGGGGGGAGGTCGCCGCGCGGATCTCTCTCACGGTCTCGACGAGCAGCCGCATCCGGTTCTCCAGTGAGCCGCCCCAACGGTCGGTGCGGCGGTTGACCAGTGGTGAGAGGAACTGGTTGAACAGGTAGCCGTGCGCGGCGTGGATCTGCACGCCGTGGAAGCCGGCGACGGCGGCGATCTGGGCGGCGCGGGCAAAGCGCGCGATGATCGCTTTGATTTCCACGTCAGACAGGGCGCGCGGCGCCTGGAAGAGCCGATTGCCACCCACGGCGAGGGGCACTTCGGACGGGCCGACGACGTCCTGACGACGCCCGCGTAGACGGTTGCCGCGCATGGTCTGCCGACCTGGGTGCGACAGCTGCAGGATGAACTTGGCGTCGGTGCCCTCGGTCACCGCGGCCCACCGACGCAGCTGCTCGCGGTGTCGATCGTCCTCGATGACCACGTTGCGCGGTGCTTCCAGCGCAGCGCCGTCGACCATGACGTTGCCGCTGATCAACAGGCCTGCGCCGGAGAGCGCCAACGCCCGGTAGGCGGTGATGAGCTGGTTGGTCGGTGCCCCGCGACGGTCGGCCAGATGCTCGCTGGTCGCGGCCTTTGCGATCCGATTTGGCAGGGTGATGCCGCTGCGCAGGGTAAGTGGGTGGGTCAGCGCATCGCGCTGGTCACCTGTTCCGTTCTGATTCATCTGACTCCGCCGTCCGTGTTTGTATATGCCGTACATGTACATCGTATAGTGAAACATATACACAGTATAGTTGTCAACGGAGGGGTGAAGCTGTGGCAGTCCTACCAGGTCAGGCTGGGTTTGCCTCGGGGCGAGCTTGGTCCGTGATGAGGATGACACCGGCGATCAGCATGTCGAGTCCCAGGCTGAAGTAGGCGTCCGGACTCGGGCACGCGGCCAGCACGCCGGCGGAGGACACGACGTTCGGATACCGCCGCATAGGCAGCCCGCTCAACGACGCAGTCTTGCGGCGGATCGCGTCGCCACGGGCCTCGGAGTCAGGACCATGCTCTCGCCCCGGCTCGGTGGCCACAAGCATGGCCACGGCGTTGAGCAGGTATCCGCCGACCTGGGCCGCCTGCTCGGCGGAAAGGCCCGCGTGCCGCAGCAAGGCCAGCGTGTGTTCGGCCACGGTCAGCCCGGCCTCGGAGGAGAGCACGCGGTTGGAGACGAGGCCGGCCACCTCGGGGTGCGGGCGCAGCGCGTCCGCCAGCGCATCGAGGACGGACCGCAATTGCTCGGGCCAGGGCCTCGGGGATGGCGCCGGGAGCCGGACATCGGCGAATAGGCGTTCCGCGATGCCGTCGAGCAGTTCGCCCTTGTCCTTGAAATGCCAGTACAACGCCATCGGGGTGACTTCGTGATCCTGGGCGAGCCGCCGAATGGTCACCGCGTCGAGGCCCTCCGCGTCGGCCAGCGCGATGGCCCCGTTCACGATGGAATCGCGACTCAGCCGCTCGCGGCCCGCGGATCCGCTTCTCCGGTTCGCCATGTCCGCCAACTGTACTCTGTATATGATTACGTGTACGCCGTCCATCCGTCGGGTAAGACCACTGATGTCCGTCAACGATGATCGGTATGTCGGCCGCGCACACGCACGTCGGACCGAAACTCGACATGGTTGTCGCCCTGCTGTCTCGACAACTGCCGCGGGTGGGTGTAAGTGCGCTCCCTTCGACGATCTGCGCGATACGCCACGAGCGTTGCATCTCGCAAATGTGATGGTGCGCGGTCCGACCGATTCCACGTCCCCGGTCGCTGTGTTCGAGGGCTCCATCCTGGCCACCGTTGCC
>Ga0105242_10003746_pt1 | contig 11815 bp, 11 predicted proteins | sample KBSM24metaG_FD_81521 | JGI IMG/M metagenome (GOLD analysis project Ga0105242, IMG submission 81521) | Miscanthus rhizosphere microbial communities from Kellogg Biological Station, Michigan, USA - KBS M2-4 metaG | ecosystem: Host-associated > Plants > Roots > Rhizosphere > Soil | place...
CGACCCGCATCCCGCTGGTGCGCAAGGCGATCGACAACGCGAAACACCCGGCGCTGCTGATGGTGGACACGATCTCGTCGCTCGCCTCCATCGACTACCGCCACGACGAATGGGGCGTGGATGTCACCGTCGGCGGCTCGCAGAAGGGCCTGATGCTGCCGCCCGGGCTCTCGTTCAACGCCACGTCGGACAAGTCGCTCGCGGCCGGCAAGGCGGCGAAGCTGCCGCGCTCGTTCTGGGACTGGGGCGAGATGATCGCCGCCAACGCCGACGGCTGGTTCCCGTACACGCCGTCCACGAACCTCCTCTACGGCCTGCGCGAAGCGATCGCCATGCTGGAAGAGGAAGGCCTCGAGAACGTGTTCGCGCGGCACGATCGCCACGCCGAGGCCACGCGGCGTGCGGTCCGGGCGTGGGGACTCGAGATCCTGTGCGCCGATCCGGAAGAGTACAGCTCGTCGCTCACCGCGATCGTGATGCCCCCGGGCCACGACGCCGACAAGCTGCGCGACCAGATCCTCGAGCACTTCGACATGTCGCTCGGCATGGGTCTTGCGAAGCTCAAGGGCAAGGTGTTCCGCATCGGGCACCTGGGAGACTTCAACGACCTCACGCTCGCGGGCACGCTCGCGGGCGTGGAGATGGGGCTGGAAATCGCCGGCGTGCCGCACAAGAAGGGCGGCGTGCAGGCGGCGATGGAGTACCTCGCGCAGGAGGCCCGCAAGCAGAAGAGCGTGCGCCGCGCGGCGTAGCAGCACCAATAACTACAACGGAGGAGAGACAGATGATCCACCCGCTTGTGCGGCGCGGCGTCGCCGCATTCGTGCTCGCCCTCGCCTCGCTCGCGGCCGGGGCGCAAGCCTGGCCCGACAAGCCCGTGCGCATCATCAATCCCTTCCCCGCCGGCGGCGGCGTGGACGCGTTCGCGCGCCCGATCGCGGCGAAGCTCTCGCAGTCGCTGGGCCAGAACTTCTACGTGGAGAACCTCGGTGGCGCGGGCGGCACGGTCGGGGCGGCGGTGGCCGCCAAGGCGCCCGCGGATGGCTACACCATCTTCGTGGGTGCGATCCACCACTCCATCGCCGAGTCGATCTACGCCAAGCTGCCGTACAACATCGAGAAGGACTTCGATCCGGTCACGGTCCTGGCCTACGTGCCCAACGTGATCGTGATCCATCCCAAGCACGCCAACATCCGGAACTACGCCGACTTCATCGCTTACCTCAAGGCCAATCCGGGCAAGCTCAACTTCGGCTCCGCGGGCAACGGCACGTCGCACCAGCTCGTGGGCGAGCTCTTCAAGATCCGCACCGGCACCGACATCGTCCACGTTCCGTACAAGGGCGCGGGCCCGATGATGCAGGACCTCATCGCGGGCAACGTCGACCTCGCCTTCGACGGCATGGGCACCTCGGCGCCGCAGATCAAGTCGGGGCGCCTGCGCCCCCTCGCCGTCTCCACCGCGACCCGCTCGCCGCTCATCCCCGACGTGCCGACGCTCACCGAGCTGGGACTGCAGGACTTCGACGTGACGACCTGGTACGCGATGTGGGTGCCACGCGGAACGCCGAAGGAGATCACCGACAAGCTCTACCGCGAGATCGCCAGGGCGCTGCAGGCGCCCGACGTCAGGAAGATTTGGGAGGAGCAAGGCGCGACCGCCGGTGGCCAGCCGCCGGCGGAGTTCGGCCGCTTCCTGCGCTCCGAGGTCGAGCGGTGGGGAAAGGTCGTGAAGGAGGCAAAGATCCGGATCGACATGTAGTCTTGCAACAGGGAGTGCGACGCGAACGGGGGCAAAGATCCGCCGGCGCGTAAAACACGAGGAGGATTGGCAATGATCAAGTCGACCTGGCTGCGCACCCTTGCGGTGGCGGCCTTCACGGTGTGCGCCCCGGCGCTCGCCGCCAATGTAACGCTGCGCGCGTCGCACCAGTTCCCCGGCGGCAAGGGCGACGTCCGCGACGACATGGTGCAGATGATCGCCAAGGAGGCCGCGGCGGCCAACGTCGGGCTCACCGTCCAGGTCTACCCCGGCGCCTCGCTCTTCAAGGCGAACGACCAATGGAACGCCATCGTCAACGGGCAGCTCGACATAACGCTCTTCCCGCTCGACTATGCGAGCGGCAAGGTGCCGGTGTTCAGCGCGACGCTCATGCCCGGCCTCATCCGCAGCCAGGATCGCGCCAAGCGCGTGAACCAGTCGGGATTCATGAAGGAGATCCGCGCGGAGATCGAGAAGCGTGGCGCCATCGTGCTCTCGGATGCGTGGTTCGCCGGCGGCATGGCCGCGCGCGGCAACTGCGTGGTGAAGCCCGCCGACATGAAGGGCCTCAAGTTCCGCGCGGCGGGTCCCACCTTCGCCGCCATGTGGGAAGAGGCCGGCGCGAGCATCGTGAGCCCGCCGTCGAACGAGATCTACAACGCCTTCCAGAGCGGCGTGGTGAACGGCACGGATACGAGCCTCGGCACCTTCGCCTCGATGCGCCTGTACGAAGTCGCCGATTGCCTGACCGCCCCCGGCGACAACGCGCTCTGGTTCATGTACGAGCCGGTCCTCATGTCCAAGAGGAGCTTCGACCGGCTGGACAAGCAGCAGCAGCAGGTGCTGCTGGACGCCGGCAAGAAGGCGCAGGCCTTCTATGAAGGCAAGGCGGACGCGGTGAACGAGGAGGCGCTCAAGGCCTTCCGCGACCACAACAAGAAAGTCGTCACGCTCTCGGACGCCGACTACAACGCCTGGGTCGACGTGGCGCGCAAGAGCAGCTACGCGCGCTTCGCCAAGGACGTGCCCAACGGGCAGAAGCTGATCGACGAAGCGCTCGCGGTGAAGTAGCGGGCGGCGCCCATGGCGACGAAAGGCGCGACGCTCGACCTGTTCGTCGCGGCCGTGCGCGCGCTGTCGCGGGTGACGGGCGTGGCCGCCGCGTTCATGATCGCGGCGGCCGTGCTCGTCATCTGCGACATGGTGATCGAGCGCTACGGCTTCAACCGCACCACCATCTGGCAGATCGACGCGGTCACGTATTTCATCGTGGCCGCGACGTTCATCGGCAGCCCCTACGTGCTGATGACGCGCGGGCACGTGAACGTGGACATCCTGCCGGTGTACCTGGGGCCGCGGCCGCGCTTCGTCCTGGCGGTGTTCACCTCCCTGGTGTCGATGGCCTTCATCGCCGTCCTGCTCTGGCTCACCGGGCAGTTCTGGTACGAGTCCTTCGAGGGCAACTGGCGATCCAACACGGTATGGCGGGCGAGGCTCTGGATCCCTTACCTCTCCATGCCGCTCGGGCTGGGGCTCCTCCTGCTGCAGTACGTGGCCGACATCCTGTGCCTGCTCACCGGCCGCACCCCGCCGTTCGGCATCGAGGGCAATGCGCGAGGAGCGCGCGCATGAGCCCCACCACCCAGGGCCTCATCGTCCTCACCTGCACGCTGCTGCTGCTCTTCTCGGGCGTGCCGGTGGCCTTCGGTCTCGGCGCCATCTCGGTCGCGTTCCTGGCGCTCTTCCAGGGGCTCGACGGGCTTCGCGTCGTCGCCGAGACGTTCTGGTCGGGGCTGGACGAGTTCACGCTGGTATCGATCCCGATGTTCGTCATGATGGGCGCGGCGATCGGCTCGTCGCCCGCCGGCAAGGATCTCTACGAGGCCCTCGATCGATGGCTCTACCGCCTGCCCGGCGGCCTCGCCATCTCCAACCTGGGCGCATGCGCGATCTTCGCCGCGCTCACGGGATCGTCGCCGGCGTGCTGCGCGGCCATCGGGCGCATGGGCATCCCGGAGATGCGCCGTCGCGGCTACCCCGACGACGTCGCGACCGGCTCGATCTGCGCGGGCGGAACGCTCGGTATCCTCATCCCGCCCTCGGTGACGTTCATCCTGTACGGCATCGCCACGGAGACATCGATCGGGCGGCTGTTCCTGGCAGGCGTGGTGCCCGGGCTCATGCTCACGGGCTTCTTCATCCTCTGGACGCTCTTCATCATCTGGAAGCGCGGCTTCCGCAGCCACGCCCCGGATTTCCGCTACTCGTGGAAGGAGAAGTTCGCGTCGATCCCGAAGATCGCGCCCTTCATCGTCGTGATCGTGGCGGTGATGTACGTGCTTTACGGGGGCGTGGCGACGCCGTCCGAGGCCGCGGGCGTCGGCGCCGCGTTTTGCGTGATCCTCGCCGTCGTGATCTACCGCATGTGGTCGGCGGACAAGTGGTGGCTGATCCTGCGCGACACGATGCGCGAGTCCGTCATGATCCTCATGATCATCGCCGGCGCGGTGCTGTTCGGCTACATGCTCACGTCGCTCTACCTCACGCAGACGCTGGCGCAAGCCATCGCGGACATGAACGTCAACCGCTGGGTGCTGATGTTCCTCATCAACATCTTCCTGCTGGTGTGCGGCTTCTTCATCCCGCCCGCGGCCATCATCCTCATGACGAGCCCCATCCTGCTGCCCATCATCACCGCGGCGGGTTTCGACCCGGTCTGGTTCGGCGTGATCCTCACCATCAACATGGAGGTGGGGCTGATCCACCCGCCGGTGGGCCTCAACATCTACATCATCAACTCGATCGCCCCGGACGTGCCCGTGACCCGCGTCATGTGGGGCACCATCCCCTACGTGCTGTGCATGTTCCTGGCGATCGTGGTGCTTTGCTTCTTCCCCGAAATCGCGACCTGGCTGCCCGACCGGCTCATGGGGCCGGCGCACCGCTGAGAGGACACATGGCCGACATCGAGATCCATCGCCCGCACCACCTCGGCCTCGAGGGCGCGCGCGCCGCGGCCGACGAGATGGCCGCTCACCTCGGCCGCAAGTTCGGCCTCAAGGGCGAGTGGTGGGGCGACGTGATGCGATTCGAGCGGCCGGGGGTCACGGGCTCGCTCACCGTGGGCGAGAAGGACCTCGACCTCAGCATCTCGCTGGGATTCCTGCTCAAGGCGATGAGGGGCTCGATCGAGTCGGCGATCCGCGAAGAGCTCGACCGGCTCTTCGCGAAGGCGGCGCCGAAGGAGAAAGAGAAGGAGAAGCCCGCCGCCGCTAGATCGAAAAAGGCTCCGGCGCGCCCGAAAAAAGGCGGTTGAGGATCGCGGTCTCGCGCTCGCCGATGAGCGCCAGGAACTCGTCGGCGCCATCCATCAGGCGGAAGGACTCGAAGCCGCGCTCGAGGAAATCCTGCAGGTCCTCGAGGCCGGCCATCTTCGCCGGCGCGCGCATGAGCTTGAGCGTCCGGAGCACCAGCGGCTTCTTCACCAGCGCGTCGAGGCGCCGCCCGACCTCACCGATGAGCACCACCTGCCGTTCGCGCTCCGCGCGCGTGCCCGCTTTCCGGTAGGCCGCGCCATAGGACGCGTCATCGATCGGTCCGGAGGCGAGCGCCTGCGCCACGCGCTGGTCGAGCGACTCCGACAGCGCCTCGAGCTCGATCGCGAGCGCCGCGGTCTGCACCGCCGAGGCCGGGAGCAGCTTCGACATGGTGGGCACGATGCGGATCATCGCCTGGTCGCGGCCGCTGAAGTCCTTCGGGCCGTAGAGGTCGTCGAGGAAGAACGCGGTGGCGGCGCGATAGCGCGGGATCGAGGAGATGTCGGTGTAGCTCGCGGCGAGGCGCCGGGATTGCCAGCCCTTGAGCTCCGCGAGCCGCCCGGGCGGCTCCTGGTCATCGCCGCGAAGCGCCTTGAGAGCGGCCAGGTGGGTGCGCAGATCGCGGGTGGCGTCGGCCATCATGCTATTCTAACGACCGCTTCAAACGAGCGTTTGATTCGCGTCACACGAGGTCTATTTAGTACTTGCATTCATAGTATTAGAGCAGCTTCTTCAAGTTGAATCTAGGCGAGAATTTCCCTCCTTCGGCGACCCTCCTGGCTGGCTTCGAGCACCAGCGTGCCGCGCATGGCGACGTCGCACCGCCGACGCTCGCCGAGCGCCGCGATCGCCTCGGTCGCCTTGCGGCCCTCCTGCGCGAAAACGTCGACGCGATCTGCGAGGCCGTGGACCGGGACTTCGGCGGCCGATCGCCCGCGGAGACGCGGCTCCTCGAGATCTTTCCCGCGCTGGAAGCGATCGCGCATGCGCGTCGCCACCTGCGCGGTTGGATGCGCACGCAGCACGCGCGCACGAGCTTGTGGTTCCTTCCGGGACGCTCGCGCGTGATGCCGCAACCGCTCGGCGTCGTCGGCGTCGTCGTGCCCTGGAACTACCCCGTTTACCTCGCCGTGGGCCCGCTGGTCGCGGCCCTCGCGGCCGGCAACCGCGTGATGGTGAAGATGTCGGAGTCGGCGCCCGCGACGGGCGCGCTGCTGGCGAGGCTCGTGCAGCAGCGCTTCGACGCGGCCGAGCTCGCGATCGTGAACGGCGACGCCGACGTGGCACGCGCGTTCGTGGCCCTTCCCTTCGACCACCTGCTCTTCACGGGCTCGACCGCGGTGGGCCGCCACGTGATGCGCGCCGCCTCCGAGAACCTCACGCCGGTCACGCTCGAGCTGGGCGGCAAGTCGCCGGCCATCGTGGGACGCGGCGTCGCCGTCGAGGAAGCCGCCGAGCGCATCCTCTTCGGCAAGTGCCTGAACGGCGGGCAGACGTGCATCGCGCCCGACTACGCGCTCGTGCCGCGCGAGCGCATCGACGCCTTCGTTGCCGCCGCGAGCGCCACGGTCGCGCGCCTCTATCCCCGCCTCGCAACCAACCCCGACTACACCTCGATCATCGACGCGCGCCACCATGCGCGGCTGTGGGGCTACCTCGAGGAAGCGCGCGCGCGCGGCGCCCGCGTGATACCGATCAACCCGGCGAACGAGGACCTGTCGGCGACGCGCAAGGTGGCGCCCACGCTGGTGATCGACGCGCCGGACGACACGCGCCTCATGCGCGAGGAGATCTTCGGCCCGCTGCTGCCGGTGATCGGGTACGACGAGCTCGACGGCGCCATCGCTTACGTGAACGCCCGCCCGCGCCCCCTCGCCCTCTATGTCTTCGACTACGAGCGGGCCGCGATCGACCGCGTGCTCGAGCGCACCGTGTCTGGCGGCGTCACCGTGAACGACACGATCCTGCACATCGCCCAGGACGACCTGCCCTTCGGCGGCGTGGGCGCCTCGGGGATGGGCGCGTACCACGGCCGCGCCGGCTTCGAGACGTTCTCCAAGATGAAGCCGGTGTTCTACCAGCCGCGCCTCAACGGGCTCGCGCTCCTCAAGCCTCCGTACGGAAAGCGCTTCGCGTGGATCGCGAAGTGGCTCACTCGCTGACTTGACCACCCGCCGCCAGTTCATGAAGGTCGGCCTCGCGAGCGCCGCGGTGCTGGCGACCGTGCGCTACCTGGAGCGCTCGGAAGCCGCGCCCGCCGCGAACCATCGCATCCTCGATGCCACCGCGGTCGTGACCGTCGCGGCGCTGGTCCCGATCGTGCTCGAGGGCTCGCTTCCCGACGAGGCCGAGGCTCGTGCGCGCGCCATCCGCGAGACCGTCGAGGGATTCGATCGCGCGGTCTCGGGGATGAGCCTTCCCACCCAGAAGGAAGTCGAGCAGCTCTTCGACGTGCTGCGCTTCCCGCCGACGCGCCTCGCCTTCACGGGCCTCTGGACGTCGCTCGAGGAGTCCACGCCCGAGGAGGTCGCCGCGTTCCTCACGCGCTGGCGCAACAGCCGCTTCGAGATCCAGCGCGCGGGTTACCAGGCGCTCTCGCAGCTCATCCAGGCGTCGTGGTTCGACAACCCGTCCTCGTGGGCGACGATCGGCTATCCCGGTCCGCCGAAGCTCGCATGAGCGTGCCCGATCCGATCCGCGATGGGCTCGCCCGCGGCTGGAAGGCGATCGACGCCGCCACGCTCACCGCGGACCGCGAGCTCGAGTGCGACGTCGCAATCATCGGCAGCGGCGCGGGCGGCGGCGTCACCGCCGAGATCCTCGCCAACGCGGGGCTGTCGGTCGTGATCCTCGAGGAAGGCCCGCTCGTCGGCTCGACCGAGTTCCGCATGCGCGAGCGCGAGGCCTACCCGCGCCTCTACCAGGAGTCGGCGGGCCGCCAGACCCTGGACAAGGCGATCACGATCCTCCAGGGGCGATGCGTGGGCGGCGGCACGACGGTGAACTGGACCTCGAGCTTCCGCACGCCGCCGCGCACCCTCGCCCACTGGAACAAGGCCCACGGCCTCGACGCGCTCACGGAAACCGCGCTCGCGCCGTGGTTCACGCGCATGGAAGAGCGGCTTTCCATCGCGCCCTGGGGCGTGCCGCCGAACGAGAACAACGACATCCTGCGAAGGGGCCTCGCGAAGCTCGGCATCGCGCACGGCGCGATCCGCCGCAACGTGAAGGGCTGCGGCAACCTGGGCTACTGCGGCATGGGCTGCCCTCTCAACGCGAAGCAGTCGATGCTGGTGACGACGATCCCGGCGGCGCTCGACCGGGGCGCCACCCTCGTGCACCGCGCGCGCGTCACGCACCTTGCGGCCGAGGGCGATCGCCTGGTGTCGTGCGACGCGTTCGGCGTCGAGCGCAACGGCGCCGTGCAGTCGGCGCGCCGCGTGCGCGTGCGCGCGCGCCACTTCGTCGTGGCCGCCGGCGCGATCAACACGCCCGCGATCCTCATCTCGAGCGGCATCCCCGATCCCAACAACCTGATCGGCAAGCGCACGTTCCTCCACCCGACGGTGGTGTCGGGCGCGGCCTTCCCGCAGAAGGTCGAGGGCTACTACGGCGCGCCGCAGACGATCTACTCCGATCACTTCCTCGATGGCGCCGCACTCGACGGTCCCATCGGCTTCAAGCTCGAGGCGCCCCCGGTGCACCCGATCCTCGCCGGCATCACGCTGCCGGGCTTCGGTCGCGAGCACGCGCGCTGGATGACCCACTTCCCGAACCTGCAGGTGCTGATCGCGCTGATGCGCGACGGCTTCCACGCGGACTCGCCGGGAGGACAGGTCGTCATTCGCTCCGGCTGGCCGGTGCTCGACTACCCGCTCAACGACTATGTGTGGAACGGCGTGCGCCGCGCCTACCTCGCCATGGCCGAGGTCCAGTTCGCCGCCGGCGCGCAGACGGTGATGCCGCTGCACGAGGGCGCGCAGCCGGTTTCCAGCTGGCGCGAGGCGAAGGCCGCGATCGAGGCGCTCACGCTGCGGCCGCTGCACGCACGCGTCGTGAGCGCCCACGTGATGGGCGGCTGCCCCATGGGGAGCGACCCGCGCAACTCGGTCGTGAACGATTCGGGGCGGCACCACCTGGTGCAAAACCTCTCGGTGCACGACGCCTCGACCTTCCCCACCAGCGTGGGCGCCAATCCCCAGCTCACCATCTACGCGCTGGCAGCCCGCCACGCGACCGCCCTCGCCGCCTCGCTAAAGGCTTGAACTTCTAGAGGAAAAGCCCTGTCCTCCCCGGTATAATGGGGGGTCTCGGTACAAGCAGTGAAGGATCGGCTATGGGCGACAAAATCGCTCTGGAAATGCGCTACGGCGCGACCAACTACCTGCCCCTGCCCGTGGTGCTCTCGCGCGGCGAGGGCGTCTGGCTGTGGGACGACGAGGGGCGGCGCTACCTCGACATGCTCTCCGCGTACTCCGCCGTGAGCTTCGGCTATGGGCACCCCAAGCTGCTGGCGACCCTGAACGCGCAGGCGCAGCGCCTGGCGGTGACCTCGCGCGCGTTCCACAGCGACACGCTGGGCCCGTTCCTCGCGAAGCTCTGCGAGATCACGGGCATGGACCGCGCGTTGCCCATGAGCACGGGCGCCGAGGGCGTGGAGACCGCGATCAAGTGCGTGCGCAAGTGGGGCTACCAGGTCAAGAAGATTCCCGAGGGGCAAGCCGAGATCATCGTGTGCGCGGGCAACTTCCACGGCCGCACCTCGACCATCGTGGGCTTCTCGTCGGAGGCGCAGTACCGCGAAGGCTTCGGCCCGTTCTCCGGCGGGTTCCGCCCGGTGCCGTTCGGCGACGTGCGCGCGCTGCAGAAGGCGATCACGCCGCACACCGCGGCCTTCCTGGTCGAGCCCGTGCAGGGCGAGGCGGGCATCGTGGTGCCGCCCGACGGCTACCTCGCCGAGGCCGCCCTGGTCTGCAAGGCCAACAACGTGCTCATGGTCGTGGACGAGGTGCAGACCGGCCTCGGACGGACCGGGAAGCTTTTCGCCATCCACCACGAGAACGTGAAGCCCGACGGCATCATCCTCGGCAAGGCGCTGGGCGGGGGGCTGCTGCCGGTGTCGGCGTTCTGCGCCAAGGAATCGGTGATGGGCGTCTTCAAGCCCGGCGACCACGGCAGCACCTTCGGCGGCAACGCGCTGGGCGCCGCGGTGGGACTCAAGGCCATCGAGGTCCTGATCGACGAAAAGCTCTCGGAGCGCTCGGCCACGATGGGCGCGTACCTTCTGAAGCGCCTGAAGGCGATCTCGAGCCCCGTGGTCGCCGACGTGCGCGGCAAGGGACTCCTCATCGGCGTGGAGCTGGATCCCAAGCGCGTGAGCGCACGGCAGTTCGTGGAGACGCTGCTCAAGCACGGCGTGCTGAGCAAGGACACCCACGGCACGGTGGCCCGATTCGCGCCGCCGCTCATCGTGACGCGCGAGGAGCTCGACTGGGCCGTGGACCGCATCCGCGACGCGCTGGGCGAGTACGGCCCGGTGTACGACAAGGAAGCCGCCTGACACACGCTGGGCGCGGGAGACGTCGCCTCGGCCACCCCTGAAACTGCGAGTCCGAAGGGGGCCGCGTTAAACGGCGACCCGCGGTGCTGCGCAGGCTCCCTAGCGCGTGCGGCCGGCGCGGCCCGAGAGCTTGTCGATGTCGGCCTGGACCTGCTCGACCGAGCGCTCGTAGACGATCTCGCGCCCCATCACCGAGCCCGCGTAGGCGAGCTTGTTGCGCGTGGGGTTGAGGTCCACCTTCACGTTGTGCACGCCCTCGCCCAGCACGACCTGGATGCGCTCGGGCCGCTTGTTGAGCACGACCACCTCGAGGACCTGGCCGTTCTCGGTCTTCACCTTGATCTTCTCGATGTACATCGACATGCGGCCGTCTCCTAGGATTGGACCGGCGCGTTCTTGACCTCGCGCCGAAGCACCTTGCCCACGTTGGTCTTGGGCATCTCCTTCCAGAACTCGACGATCTTCGGAACCTTGTAGCCGGTGAGGTGCTGCTTGCAGTGCGCCATCACCTGCTCCTTGGTGAGCGCGGGGTCCTTGCGCACGATCACGAGGCGGACCTTCTCGCCCGAATGCTCGTCGGGAGCGGCCACCGCGCAGCACTCGAGCACGCCCGGCATCATCGCCACGACGTCCTCGATCTCGTTCGGATACACGTTGAAGCCCGAGACCAGGATCATGTCCTTCTTGCGGTCGACGATCTTCACGTAGCCCTCGGGCGTCATGAAGCCGATGTCGCCGGTGCGGAATGCGCCGTCGGAAGTCATCACCTTCGCGGTCTCGTCGGGGCGATTCCAGTAACCCTTCATCACCTGGGGCCCCGCGATGCAGATCTCGCCGGTCTCGCCGAGCGGCAGGAGGCGGCCGTCGTCGTCGCGGATGGTGACGATCGTGGAGGAGATCGGCAAGCCGGCGTAGCCGTTGTACTCGGCGCCATCGATGAACGGGTTGATGCAGGCGCCCGGCGAGGTCTCGGTGAGCCCGTAGGCCTCGAGCAGCGGCCTGCCCGTCACCTTCTTCCAGCGCTCCGCCACCGCGCGCTGCACCGCCATGCCGCCGCCCAGCGACATCCGCAGCCCCGAGAAGTCGAGGGCGCCGAACCCGGGCGTGTTGAGCAGCGCGTTGAAGAGCGTGTTCACCCCGGTGATCGCCGTGAAGCGGTAGCGGGACAGCTCCTTC
>Ga0105242_10003749_pt1 | contig 11809 bp, 10 predicted proteins | sample KBSM24metaG_FD_81521 | JGI IMG/M metagenome (GOLD analysis project Ga0105242, IMG submission 81521) | Miscanthus rhizosphere microbial communities from Kellogg Biological Station, Michigan, USA - KBS M2-4 metaG | ecosystem: Host-associated > Plants > Roots > Rhizosphere > Soil | place...
ATGAAGGCGAACCGCATGGAGAACGCGCGCGACGCGGCACGATCGCAGCTTGACGAGATTCCAGAAATCGCCGACGACTTGACGTCCCGCCGGAGCGTCATGGGCAGCCATCACTACAGCGTCTTCGTGAAAGCGGATTCTTTGGACATGCTGGCCCGGGATATCGCCGATATCCGCCGGGTTCTCGTCGACACCGGCATCAAACCCGCACGCGAGGACCTGGCGCTCGAGGCGGCGTTCTGGGCACAGCTGCCAGCCAATTTCGCGATGCGCCCGCGTCTCTCGCCGATCAACAGCCGCAACCTCTGCGGGTTCTATCCGCTACATAACTTCCCCGCTGGGCGCCGCACAGGCAATCATTGGGGAGACGCGATCGCCATGCTGATGACCGCAGCCGGCACGCCACATTATCTCAGCCTGCACGCATCGGATCCGCAGGCGGCGAACGGAGGAGGGAAGAAGGACGTCGGCCATACCGTGCTGTTCGGACCGAATGGGTCGGGAAAGACGGCGACCGTGTGCTTTCTCCTGTCGATGATGCAGAAGTTCGATGTCACGTCGGTACTCTTCTCGAAGGATCGCGATACTGAAATCGTGGCCCGGCGCCTGGGCGCGAAAGTCTACCTCCTCAAGATGAACGAGCCGACCGGACTGGCTCCGTTCGCGCTTGATCCCGCAGAGCCATCGAACGTGCGGCACCTGCAACTGTTGGTGCGAAAGCTGATGAGCCGCCCGGTCGTCACGGAGAACGGGCTCGAAGTCGACACGAAGCCGTTGACGGTGCAGGAAGAAAAAGAGGTGGACAAGGCGATCGCCCAGGTGCTCGACATGGCGCCTGCAGCGCGCCGGCTAGGGCGCGTGCTCGACTTCCTCCCGAAGGGCGAGCTGTACGAGCGGCTGGCCCGCTGGTGCCATGCCCGTGAAAAGGGTAGGGAGGATGGACCGCTTGCCTGGGTGTTCGACAACCCGTCGGCCACGATCGCCAGCGAACTCGGTCCGGCACGGACCACCGTGTTCGATACCACCGCATTCCTCGACGACGCCGAACTCCGTACGCCGATCGCACTGCACCTGTTCCATTTGACCGGGCGTTTGATCGACGGCAGGCGCCTGGCCGTTTTCTTCGCCGAGTTCTGGAAGTCGATAGGCGACAAGCACTTCGCCGCGTTCCTCAAGGATTTGCTCAAAACACTGCGCAAGAAAAACGGTCTCGTCGTCCTGGACTCGCAATCGCCGAGCGACGCTCTTCGGCATCCCATGGCGCGTACGTTGATCGAGCAGGTCGCGACGATGATCCTGTTCCCGAATCCGGGCGCCGACTATGCGGAATACACGGCAGGGCTCGGGCTGTCGGATCGGGAATTCAGTCTCGTCAAGACCGATCTGCCCGAAGGCGCGGGGATGTTCCTGCTCAAGCAGGGGCGCCATTCAGTCGTCGCGAAACTGCCGCTTGCCGGCATGGACGACGACCTCGCCGTCCTGTCCGCCCGGACCTCCAACCTCGAACTCATGGACCGCCTCATCGCCCAGTATGGAGAAGACCCGGACGTGTGGGCTTCTCACTTTGACAACGAAAGGAAATCCGCATGAAGCTCCGCATCCTTATTGGCGCGGCTGTGCTCGCCAGCGCGTCCGCACAAGCATATGCCCAGCTGGCCGTCATCGATCCCGCCGTGCTTGGACAGGCAATCAAGCAGGTCAAGGCCTGGAGCGACCAATACAGGCAGATGACCATGCAGATCGAGGGCATCAACTACCAGATCAGGTCCATGACCGGCGACCGCGGCATGTCGCGCCTGCTGCCTGCCGCCGTCCCCTCGCTTCCGTCGGACTGGGCCCGGTCGATGAGCGACCTTTCCATTCTCGCGCAGCAGATCCGGCGGGCGCAGGCGGTGCTTCGACCCGAGCAGGCCGCGCAACTTGCGCCAGAGCTGCAACGATTCCTGGGGCAAGCTCAGGATGTCTCCGCGGCCAACCAAGCGATGGCGCAGACCGCTTTCAATGATGCGGCCGTGCGCCAGGCGCGACTGCAAATCCCCACCGACACGCTGGCGAGAACCGACGATCCGAAGGCGGCGTACGACCTGGCCAACCGGATCGCCATCGAGCACGCGGAACTGGTCAAGGACCAGAACCAGCTGGAAGCCGCAGCGAACGGCGCCGCCGCCCAGGACCGTGCACAGCGCCTGATGATCAGCCAGATGCGAGCCGGTTCTGTGGGGACATCGATCCCCCGTGTCGAAGTTCCGTTCCCTTGAGCGCCGGCCACCATAACTCGTTAAAGGAGGATTTCATGAAATCGATCTTATCCATCGTGTCAATGGCGGTTCTCATGTTCGGATGCGGACGAGAGGCGACCATGGCGATCCCGGACCTGGGCGACCGCGTGCTCACCGTGGACGAGTTCCTGGCGCAGCCGGACATGCGTAACAAGGTGAGCGCGTTATGCCGGAACGACCCCGGCAGGATGGGGGCGACACCGAACTGCGTCAACGCGCGCAGGGCGGACCACATCGCATCGATGGGGACGCCCGACAAGCTCCATCTCGACCTGACCCGCTAGGAGCGCCGATCATGGCCGCGCCAACCCTTTATCGTGACGGCATGAATTACATCAACGCCGTTTGCGAAAGCTATGTGGGAGAGAACGTCGTGGCGGTCGCCCGCGTCGTCGGGCCGCTCCTGGCGACGATGCTGGCCCTATACGTGGCCTTGTGGGGCTTCGCCAGCATACGCGGCTTGATCAGGGAGCCCGTCAACGAATTCATCAACCGGGTCGTCAAGCTGACCGCGATTCTCGGTGTCGGGTTCAATATGGCGAACTACAACATTCTCATCACCAACACCTTCCTGCGTGGTCCGGATGAGTTTGTTGCCGGGCTGGCGCGCAGTCCCGGCCCCGATGGCGTCATCAGTGGGCTCGACGCCATGTTGAACGACGGACTGCTGCTGACGGCGCGGTTCTGGTCCAAGGCCGGCGTTCTTGACGGCGACTTCGGCATGTACTTGATCGCGGCCGCCGTCATCATCATGACAATCGTCGTCACGGCCTACGCGTTCTTCCTGATGGCTCTATCGAAGGTCGTTCTCACGGCAGTCGTAGCCTTGGGGCCTGTGTTCTTCATCGGCCTGCTGTTCGAGGCCACGGCGGGCTTCTTTAACTCCTGGCTGCGCCAACTGGCGAACTATTTTCTCGTGCCAGTACTGGTCGTCATGGTCAACCTGCTGGTCATGAAACTGTTCGCGAGCGCGGCCAGCGGACCCGCAGCGATGACATCGAGCGCCGAAGTCGCGGAGATCTTCCCATTCCTGTCGATGGGTCTGGTTTGTTTGCTCGCACTCGCGTCGGTGCTCAGTATCGCAGCTGGCCTGGCCGGCGGAGTGTCCTTGTCGTCGTTCGGCATGGGACGGCTTGCGGCGAATCTGCTGACCCACAAGGGTGTGAAACTCGGAAAACAGATTGGTATTCAAGGCACGCGCCCGGTCGCGTGGGCCGGCAAGAAAGTCGCGCGCGGCGCCTGGAGCGCGTACCAGAACAGGAGCCGCAATTCGATTCGTCCGACTAAAACCGAAATCAAATTGTTGACTTACGAACCGTGAGGAACAAATGCGCAAACTTTTGATTCTGCTGGTTGCGGCCAGCGTACTAGGCGGGTGCGCGAACGCGCCGCTGCCGGGATGCGATGGCAACGACCGCCGCCCGATCAACGTTCCGGCGAGTGTCCAGGCCGGGTACCCAAGTTGCAACGCTTCCGCCTAAAGGAGCATGCGATGAACAGCCGATCCAAAGCAGATCAACTGGTCGAAGAGTTAGCCGCTACCCGTGCGCTGATCGACGCCCATCCCGACATCCAGAAGATGCTCGATCTGGCCGCGGACGAAGCCGACCGCCGCGCCCTCGCGGGGGAAACGTCGCGCCGGGCCGCATGGCGGGTGGCCGGTTCGTTTGGTGCCATCGCCATCGTTTCCATCGCGGTGGCCGGCGGCGCCGTCGCAACGTCGATGCGCCCGGCGCCGCCACCGCAGATCCTCGTGGTGGACCGGGCGAACGGCATCGTGCAGCCGTTGATATCACTGGCCGATTTCCAGATGTCGCCGGAAGAGGCGACCATACGCCGGAACGTCAACACATTCGTCCTGGCCCGCGAGGGCTACAGCTACGAACAGGCGGACACCCATTACTACACCGCGGCCACCTTCATGAGCACGCAACTGCAGACGCAGTGGGCGCAGAAATGGGACAAGGCCAATCCCGAGTCGCCACCAAATAAGTACAGGAAAGAGCGAAGGGTGCGTATCAAGGTGGGTGCGATCACGGTGCTGCGTAATGGTCTGGGGACGGCAATCGGCGCGCGTGCCAGCTTCACGAGGACGGAACTGGCGAACGACGTGGAGGAGACGCCGACCGAGTGGATCGCCAACATCTCGTTCCATTGGGTGAACGAGCCCACGAACGAGCGCGACCGGCGCATCAATGACCTTGGCATGGAAATCACCGACTACACGGCGGATCGCGACCTGGGCGCCGCCGGACGAGGGACTGTCGAACGCATGGCGCCGAAGACCCCGCCGCGTCAGGCGGCGTCGCCGATGGCGCTTGTCTCGCCAACCATCGTCCAGCAGGTGTCGCCATGAAAAAGCGGATCATGTTCGGCCTTATAGCGCTTGCGACGGCTGCCGCAACCCATGGCGCCCAACTGCCCGAGGCTGGAAAGAAGGACGCGCGCATCCGCTTCGCCACCTACGACCCGTACGACGTGGTGACGATCTATACACGCGACGGACTGGAAACCCATATCGTCTTCGACCACGACGAAAAGATCGTGGACATGACGGGCGGCGATGTCGATGCGTGGGGCGTGGCGACCAAGCTCTCTCGCGACGGGCTGTTCATCAAGCCAGCGGGCGTTCTGCCAGACGCGAACCTGCATGTGGTGACGACCAAGCGCACCTACACGTTCGACCTGAAGCGGGCAAGGAAAGACAAGGGAGAAATCGGCTACATGACCGTCTACTTCCGCTATCCCGACGCCGAGCGTGCCGCCAGCGTCGCTATCAGCGCAACCGAACAGGCGCGCGCCTTGCTGGAGGCACCGACACCGGTCAGCAACCGCCGTTACTCGGTCCATGGATCGAGCGAACTGGCACCTGTCGAAGCGTGGGATGACGGGAGAACTACCTTCCTCCGGTTCCGCGCAAGTGGGCGTATCCCGGCGGTGTATTCGATTCGCAGTGGTGAGGATGGTCTCGAGCAGATCGAAAGCCCGGTGATGAAGGATGACGTGATGCAGGTGCCCGGCGTGCATCGCAAGCTGGTGATGCGGATCGGACGTGAAGTCGCCTGCGTTTTCAACGAGGGCTTCGATCCCGACGCGCGACGTCCGGCCACGAGCACGGCATCGCCCCAGGTCGATCGCATACTGAAAGGAGCCACCAAATGAACCTGTTCAAGCGCCGGCAGGATGAGGCCGACCTCGACGAGGAGAACAGCATCGAAGGCGAGCGTAACCTTGGCTCGGTCAACAGAGGGATCACGCTGCAAAACAGGATCGCCAATTGGGCGGTCATCATCGGCGCATGCCTGTTCGCAGGCATCCTGCTCTACAAGTACTACGCCGGAATGTACCGACATTACCAGGAGACGAAGACGGTGCCGAAGGACGTCACGCGCACGCTCGCCACCACCACGTTGCCGGCGTTATCGATGCCGGAGCCTGCGCCAGCGGAAACGCCGGTCGTGGCAATCCAGACCGACACGCTGCCGCCGCTCCCGGCATCGGCGAAGCCGGCAACCCTCTCCCAACCGGTGCAATCCGGGTTGGCGTCGGGCCAGCAGTCCAGCAGGAGCCAGGCGGACCTGGTGCGCGAGCGCCGCTTGAAACGCGAGGTGCGGTTCAATGTCGATGTGGCCGGTGCGGCGGCACCGGGAGGTGTGGACAACGCTCGTACGCCAGCCGGGGAAGGCCCCTCGGCTGCCGCGTCGCGGCCGGCCGCGGCCAGTCCGGCGCAACCCGCCGGAAATGTCGCGGCACGGGCCTACATGCTGCCCGATCCGACGCTCATGATGACGCGCGGTAAAGTCATTCCTTGCACGGTCGTCCCGGCGATCGACACTACGTTGACCGGGACCGTGACTTGCGTGACCGCCGTGGACGCGACGGGAGCCGACAACAAGGTGTCGCTCATGGATCGCGGTACGTACTGTGTCGGCCAGCAGGGCGGAGGTGTCATGCATGGGCAGCGCCGCGTCGGCATCATCTGGCAGCGCTGCGAGACGCCCCAGCATGTGCTGGTGCCTCTCGCGTCGGATGCGACCGATTCGCTGGGCCGTCCAGGTATTCCGGGAGAGGTCGACAACCATTTCTGGGACCGCTTCGGTGCAGCCATCGCATTGAGCCTGATCACCGATGTCGGGCCGTACCTGATTGCCACCGCGCAGCGCGGGAACGGCAACACGACGATTGCTTTTCCTACGATGACCGGGCCACAAGAGGTCATGTCCGAAGTCCTGAAGAGCACGGTCGACATCCGGCCGACCATTACCGCCCCTCAGGCCCGCCAGGTATTGATTTACCTGGCGGGCGATATCGACTTCCGCGACGTCTATGAACTGGAAAGGAAACGGCCATGAACGACGTTGCCATCGCTATGGAAGATATGTCCACGCTGGCCTTGCACCTGGCTCCGATCGCCGCCCACCTGGACGATGAAACCGTTACCGAGATCGTCATCAACCGGGCTGGAGAAGTACTGTTGGAACGCTCGGCCGGCTGGGAAGCCGTCATGAACGCGGCGATAACCCACCAGTGGTGCGACGGCCTCGCAATGCTGCTGCGTAACCGCGCCAACCAGGATCTCGCGGAAGACTGGCCGCTACTCGGCGCGCAGCTGCCGGGTGGATTGCGGGTGCAGATCGTCATTCCACCGGCAATCGAAGCCGGCAAGGTCTCGTTCACGACCCGACGCCCAATTGGAAAGCCATTGTCGATGGCCGAGATCGTCCAAGGCGGTGTTTTCGACGAGACGCGGTGCGAACAGTCACTGCTGCTGTCTCCAGAGGAACGGACGCGAACCGAAGCCGTGCTGCCTGACCGCGAGCGCACACTGCTCGACTTGTTCCGCAGGCGCCAATGGGAGGCGTTCTTTTGCGCGGCGGTCGCAGGACGAAAGAACATCGTTTCCTCAGGTGCGACCGGATCCGGCAAGACCACACTGGGTAACGCGCTGGCGGCGATGATCCCGAAGGACGAACGTATCATCACTGTCGAGGATGTGGCGGAGATGCGCCTGCCGCACGTCAACCAGGTAAACCTGTTCTATCCGAAGGGGGCCAACGGAGTATCGAAACTGCATCCGCGCGACCTGCTCGAAGCGACGCTGCGCATGCGTCCCGACAGGGTACTGCTCGCGGAACTGCGCGGCGACGAGACGTTTTTCTTCATCCAGAACGTCCTCAACTCGGGGCACCCGGGAACCATCACGACGGTCCATGCGACGCGGGCAAAGCTGGCTTTCCGCCGCCTCGCCCTCATGATCAAGGGAAGCGGGGAAGGGGCAGGGCTGGACTTCGACGATATCTTTTCGAACCTGTACGCCCTGGTCGACATCGTCGTCCAGATGGAGCGCTTGCCGGGTGGCCGGCGTGTCGCCTCCGAGGTCTACTACGACCCGGCGTTCGCGCTCCGCCAGCTGGGGTAGGGAACCAAGATGCTTATCACTCCAATCGACAGTCCTCGCCTCAAGATAATGGCTTTCGGTGCGCTGTTGTTCGGCGCGGTGCTGACGGCCCTGTACCTGGCGAGCTACCTGTTCCTGATCAAACTCGCGAACCCGTTGCTCCCGCCGTCGGCGGCGACGCCGGTTACAGTGCTGCGTTACTGGCAGCAGTACGGAACCGACCCGTACACCCGCCGCTGGCTGATCGGCTGCCTCGTCGCCGGAGGAGTCCCGGTCGGCACCGTCGCGATCTTCATGTTCCGGCCCGTGAATCGCTCCCTGCACGGCGATGCGCGCTTCGCCACCAGGCGCGAAGTCGTCCGTGCGGGCCTGTTCGGCGAGGCCGGCATCATCCTCGGACGGTGGGGGCGGCGTTACCTGGTTCTCGGGCGCCAGTTGGCGGCCATCGTCATCGCACCGCCGCGGTCGGGCAAGGGGGCGGGCCTCGTCCAGCCCAACGCGCTTTCGTGGCGGGGGAGCATCGTCGTCAACGACGTGCGCAAGGAGTGCTACAGGATCACGGCGGGCTTTCGCAGCCTGTTTTCCGAAGTCCACTTGCTCGATCCGCTGTCGCCCAAAGGCCTGACGGCACAATGGAATCCGATCTCGAAATACTACGTGCCGGACGATCCACCTTTGCGCGTCAGCGCACTGCAAAAGCTCGCCAACCAGCTGTCTCCCGATCCGGCGTTGGGCGACCCGTTCTGGCCTGCCTCGTGCCGCGACCTGTTCCTTGGTCTTGGGCTGTACGTGATCGAAACCCCGTCGCTGCCGCGAACGCTGGGCGAGATGGTGCGACAGATCATGCACGGCGAGGAGGATTCCGTAAGCGACCACTGGAAGCGGATTATCCGCGAGCGCGACAAGTCGGACAGTCCTCTGTCTCCGACGTGCAAGCGGATGCTGTACGACTTTATCGCGCTGAGTCCCCAGACGCAGTCGTCGATACGCAAGACCTTCACCGCGAAGCTGCAGCTGTGGACCGACCCGCTCGTGGATGCCGCGACCAGCGCCGATTCCTTCAACTTCTACGACCTGCGCCGCAAGCGTCTCTCGATCTACCTCGGCGTCAATCCTGGTGACCTGGACCGCCTGTCACTGCTGATGAACCTGTTCTTCACGCAACTGCTGGATGCGAACATGGACAAGATGCCGGAGGACGATCCGACCATCCGGCACGAACTGCTGCCTATCATGGACGAGCTGGCCGCGCTCGGTCGGATGCCCATCATCGAGAAGAGCATCCAGCTGATGGGAGGTTACGGAATCCGTCCATTGCTGATAGCGCACTCCGTTCCACAGCTACGCGCAGTCTATGGGCCCGACCATACCAAGAACATCATCGCGTGCTGCGGCGCGCGCGTAGTGTATGCGCCCAACGACAACGACTACGCCACGGACATCTCACGCGAACTCGGCACGTTCACCGCGGACAGCACTTCGGACTCGCGCCAGGCCATGAGCGTACGTCCAGGCAGCGTTACGAGATCGAAGGTGGCACGCGCGCTGTTGAATCCGCTGGAGGTCAAGATGATGGGCGTGAACAATGAGATCGTCTTCGTCGAGCACTGCCTACCGATCTTCTGCCGCAAGATCTGGTACTGGCAACGCCTTGTTTTCCTGCGCCGCGCCAACCGTCCGCTGCCCGAGATCTCGCCCATCGAAATCAGGATGCCGGCACCGCCGCCGCCACTGACCGAAAAGGACGGGGCGCCAGCGGGCAAAGCCAGGTCGCCGCGCGACATCACGCCGCGGGACGTTCCGAAGCTCGGCAAACTGAAGCTCACCGATTACGCGGCGGAGTTCAAGAATGTCCAACTACCGAAAGGAGAAAAGCTGACTGGCGAAGATCTGCAAAAGGTTTTCGATTCCTTCATTCGAGAAGTTGAAGTAGCAACCTGATAGGAGCTGGTAATGACTATCGAAGACAAACAGGAACGTACCCCGCCGGCACCGGATAACCCAGGGCCGCAAGTCCTCAAAGACAACCGTGATTCGATCCCAGCGACCGAGGCCGGGCAAGAGCACGGCGCCGGAACGGTGGTATCCAATGGCCGCAGGAGCCGGGTCTCCAAGACAACAGAAAAGGGCGCAGGTGCTGGCGACCCTTCTCAACAACCAAGCGTGGCGGGCAAACCGGTGCGGAAGGCCCGGACGCAGGTGAAAGCCGCTGAGGCGGCGGAGCCATCGCAAACGGAGCCGCCAGTTCCAAAACGGACGCGGCGCCGCGCATCGCCGAGCCCGGAGGCCACAAAGCCTTCGGCACAGTCGACGTCGCAGTCTGCGGCGCCTGAACGAAATGATATTCCGGCCATTACGGAAGAGGCGATCGCATTTCTTGCCAACCCGGAGGCAAAGGTCCCTGACCTTTTCAAGTTGCGGCCACAGAGCCGGGAATTCGTTTTGTATCATGTGTCGAACATGCAGCGGCTGAACGCAGAGATCGCATCGGGCCGCAGCTACTTGGCAACGCACATGCCGAAGTTCAGTCCGGAGTTCGAAAAGATTGCCGATGCCTTGTTGGCAAAGCTGGCGAAGCAGGAGCGCACCGTATCGAAAAAGGTAACGCCGGACGCGGATAAATCGACGTTGACCGACTCTGTGCAATTCTATGGACCGCGCCAAGTCATCGAGGTGGCTCAGGTTCACCCAGCTTCGCGAATTGTCGTTGGGGCCAAGGCGCACGATGGTGAGGTCGAAAACACGATCGAACGAGGCCCTTTGTTGGAAGTTGACAAGCAACCGTTGATCGACGGTCCGCGCCCAACGTCTGCCGAGGTCGCCGACGGCAAGTCCATGCCGGGTTTGGCTAAAAAAGTGCTGCAGGTTATGGGTAGTACAGCTCACGTCGCCGGAGCGTGGTTGCAAAGTAAAGCGATACAGGCCGGGACCACGAGGGATGCTGCGCAATCTAATCCGCCCGGCACCGAGCCAGCGCCCAGAGCCGAAAAGGCCAAGGCCGTTCCTGCGAGCGTGGCGCGGCGCTTTCTCAAGGTCGAGACTGATTACTACTTTCCGGACAAAACGCATGCGTTCAGCGACCGTGGCGACAAGCTGGCGACACGAGGCACCCATCCGGAAGTCGTGCGCTCGCTGGTTGAAATTGCCCAGGCCCGAGGGTGGTCGAGTATCACGGTAAAAGGTACCGAGGAATTTCAGCGCAGTGCCTGGATGGAAGCCGCCCAAGCAGGGTTAAAGGTAACGGGGTATCGGCCTACCGCCCTGGATCTGGCTGAGTTGGCGAATCGCCCGGCGAATAACACGGTGGAGAAGGGACGTGCGCCGAGTCTTGCTAAGGACCCGGTCACACGGCCCGTCCAACAATCAGATGCGAGATCAGATTGGCCGAAAGCGGAGCAGCGTGAAAGCGCCGGTGCGTTGGCAAATGCACCTGCTGCGCCAAACGCCGAACTGGTGGCGAAGGCCTCCGCGTTCGAGAAGGAAAAGGTGTCCTTTGTCCTGAAAAATCATCCTGACCTCGCGCCAGCTTACGGCGTCGTCGAAGTGGCCAGAAAGTTCGCCGAAACGCATCTTCCCGAGGACGCGCGGGAGGAGTTTGTTGGTCTCGCGAGGCGACACGTTATACAGAAGATCGTTACGGGTGAGGTTGTGAAAGGACCGAAGATCTATGTGGAACATGCGAAGAGTAGGAAAGCGGGCGATCGGATGCCAGAAGTAGCGAAGGAATCCATTGATCAAAGCAAGTCGCCGCGTGCGAAAGAGGTGGCGAAAGAAAGGTAGCGGTTACCGGCCGCGTTTCGTCAGCTAGTACTCGACCCACCTCTGCAAAGAGTGTGGGTGCTCCGTTCAATGTAATGTTTGGAGAGTGATCATGTTGTGCTGGGACGATGAGCCGGCAGGAAAACCGGAACATGGTGCGTGCGTGAATGCGGACGACAAGCGTATCATCAACGCCAAGACCGACTTTAACCAACTTGTACCGTTCAAGTACAAGTGGGCGTGGGACAAATACCTGGCCGGCTGCGCCAACCACTGGATGCCGCAGGAAGTGAACATGCAGCGCGACATCGAGCTGTGGAAGAACCCGAACGGCCTGACCGAAGACGAGCGCCGCATCGTCAAGCGCAACCTG
>Ga0105242_10003751_pt1 | contig 11808 bp, 12 predicted proteins | sample KBSM24metaG_FD_81521 | JGI IMG/M metagenome (GOLD analysis project Ga0105242, IMG submission 81521) | Miscanthus rhizosphere microbial communities from Kellogg Biological Station, Michigan, USA - KBS M2-4 metaG | ecosystem: Host-associated > Plants > Roots > Rhizosphere > Soil | place...
CGGTCTTCTCGCCGCGCCGCGGGCCGCCTTCGCCTGTCCGGTGTGCTTCGGCAACAGCGATTCGCCGCTGGCGATTGCCACGAACATGGGCATCATCGCGATGCTCGTCGTCGTCGCCGGGATGATTGGCGCGTTCGCTACCTTTTTCATCTACCTGAACCGGCGCGCCAAGAAGGTCGCCGCGCAGGAGGGGACCGCTTAATGAAGACCTTCCTCGAGATGTTTCCGATTCAGGCCTCGACGCACGCCGCCGAGGTCGATCACATGACGATCCTCGTGCACTGGCTGATGCTGGTGCTGTTCATCGGGTGGGGATGCTTCTTCCTGTTCGTGCTGTTCCGGTTCCGCAAGGGCGCGAATCCCAAGGCGAGCTACACGGGCGCGCATGGCAAGATCGCCAAGTCGACGGAAGTCGCCGTGGCGCTCATCGAGATCGGGCTGCTGGTCTTCTACGCCATCCCGGCCTGGGCGACGCGCGTGAAGGCGTTCCCGGCCGAGAGTGAGGCGACGGTCGTCCGCGTCGTCGCCGAGCAGTTCGCGTGGAACATCCAGTATCCCGGCCCCGACGGCAAGTTCGGCCGGACCGACATCAAGCTGGTGAGCGCCGACAATCCGCTGGGCCTTGATCGCACCGACCCGAACGCGAAGGACGACATCACCACGATCAATCAGCTGAATCTGCCGATCGATCGGCCCGTGCTGGTGCACCTGTCGAGCAAGGACGTCATCCACAGCTTCGGCCTGTACGAGATGCGGGTGAAGCAGGACGCGATTCCCGGGATGAATATCCCGGTCTGGTTCATCCCGAACCGCGTCGGCGAGTACGAGATTGCCTGCTCGCAGCTGTGCGGCCTCGGTCATTTCCGGATGCGCGGGTTCATCACCATCCAGAGCGCCGCCGACTACCAGAAATGGTACGACGCTCAGGAGAAAGAGCTGCAGCCGGCACCGGCGGTGACCGCGGCGCCGACGGCTCCGTAAGGACTGTCAGAGAGCCAGTTCCTGACCGACTCCGCGTTCCACCGCTCGCCGGTAGGCGAGCGCTGCGGCGGTCACATCCTCGACCGCCAGCCCCAGGCTCTTGAAGACGGTGACTTCGGTGTCGCTGCGGCGCCCCGGGGTCGCCGCGTCCGCCAGCAGTTCGCCGAGCTCGGCGACGATGTGATCCGCGCCGAAGCGGCCCTCCTGCATCCCCATCACCACGTCGCCTGATTCGACCAGCGCCGCCGCGCGCGAGTCGACGAACAGCCGCGCCCGCGCCACGAGGGCGGGATCCATCTCGCGCTGGTTCGGCCGGCAGGCCCCGACCGAGATCACATGCGCCCCCGGCTTCACCCAGCCGCTTTCGAGCACCGGTGTCGGCGATGAGGTGACGAGGACGATGATGTCAGCCCCGACGACCGCCTCGCCGGCGTGGTCGACCGCGCTCAGGGTCAGACCCGGGTCTGACCCTGAGAGAGTTTTATTGGCGGAATTTGCCTCCTCGACGAACGCCTCACGGTGCAATTTGTTCGGACTCCAAACCGTGACCTGCCGGAGCCGATGGACACGTGAGAGCGCCTCCAGGTGACTGCGAGCCTGGACGCCGGTCCCGAGAATTGCGACCGATTGCGCCGTTTTGCGCGACAACAGACGAGACGAGACGGCGGAGACCGCAGCGGTGCGCGCTTCGGTGATGTAACGGCCGTCAAGCAGCGCTTGGAGCGCGCCTGTTTCGGGGTCCATGAGGAGAATCGACGCGAGATGACTGTGCAATCCCTTCAATGCGTTGCCGCCGAAAACTGTCACTAACTTCGCACCGAGAGCCGCGAAATCCTGTTTCAGGGTCAGATCTAGATCTGACCCTGATCTAAGTCCTGGTGCGCCAAGCACATAGGCGGGCATCGTCGCGAAAAAGGAGTCGTCGGCGATTGGGATGGTCGGCCGCACGGGCTGCACGACCCGGCCGCTCGAGAAGCGGCGGAGCGCGGACGTCATCGTCTCGATGAGGTCCTCCATCGTGAGTACGGACTTGACGTCGGCTTCGGTCAGCAGGCGGAAACGAATGGACACGTGGACTCCTAGAGATGCGACGCCGCGAGGCGTGACGGCGAACCGAGCGACTGTTCGACGGCCTCCCGGATGGTGTTGGCGTGGATGGTGACGATGGCGTCGACGTCGGGCGCGTAGCCGCCGCTCATCGCGACGACGACGGGGAGATCGCGCGCGCGGCATGCGTCGAACACAATCCGATCGCGCTCGCGCAGACCGTCGATCGTCAGCTTCAGCCGGCCGAGCCGATCGCCCTCGTACGGGTCGGCGCCCGCAAGATAAAAGACGACGTCCGGCTGCTGGCCGTCGAGCACGCCAGGCAGATGCGACCGCAGCGCGGCGAGATATTCCTCGTCTACGGCGCCGTCCTCGAAGGTGACGTCGAGATCGCTGCGCTCCTTGCGGAACGGAAAATTCTTCGCGCCGTGCAGCGAGAACGTGAAGACCGACGGATCGTCGCGAAAGATGGCGGCGGTGCCGTTGCCCTGATGCACGTCGCAGTCGACGACGGCGGCGCGGGCGATGACGCCGTCCCGCTGCAGCACCGCCACGGCCACGGCGACGTCGTTGAAGACGCAATAACCCTCGCCGCGGTCGCGAAACGCGTGATGCGTACCGCCGGCGAGGTTGGCGGAGACGGTGAACGCTGATTCGTGGCGATCGGCCTTACGGCCGTCTCCAATGACGGTTCTTGCCGCCGCGAGCGTGGCGCCGACCGAGCGTCTCGACCGCTCGACCATCATCGCCGACCACGGAAACCCGATGCGCCGTTGCGCGTCGGCGGGCAGCGTCCCGTTGGCGACGGCGTCGACGTACGCGGGATCGTGAACCAGCCGGAGATCGTCCCAGGCGATCGGATCGGGCACGTGCAGATCGCCGGCGGCCAGGATCTCCTCGCCGACCAGCCGCTCGCGCAGCAGCCGGTACTTCGCCATCGGAAAGCGGTGCTGCTCCGGCAGCGGCAGCACGAACGTGTCGGAGTAGAAGGCTTTCACGATGCTAAAGTTCTACTTCAATGATCACGCTGAAGACAATCGACGCCCACGCCGCCGGCGAGCCGCTGCGCCTGATCGTGGACGGCTTCCCCTCGCCGCAGGGCCGCACCATGCTCGAGAAGCGCGAGTGGGTGCGGACGCATTCGGATCACCTGCGCCGGGCGCTGATGCTGGAGCCGCGCGGGCACGCCGACATGTACGGCGCGATCCTGACCGAACCGGTCGCGCCAGGCTCGCACGCCGGCGTGCTCTTCATGCACAACGAAGGCTACAGCACGATGTGCGGCCACGGCGTGATCGCGGTGACCACGATGGCGATCGAACGCGGGCTCATCATGCCCGCGCCTGTCGACCCGGAGCCCGGAGAGCAGCGCGAGGCGGACGGCGAAGAAGCGACCATCGTCTATGACTCGCCCGCCGGCACGATACGGGCTCGGGCGAAAATCAGGGCGGGAGGGGCAGGAGGGTCACGACGGGTCGAGAGCGTGTCCTTTCTGAACGTGCCGTCCTTCGTGCTGCACGGCGGGATGATCGTCAAGCTCGCCTCGCGCACGATTCGCGCCGACGTCGCGTTCGGCGGCGCCTTCTATGCGATCGTCGACAGCGAGGCGGCGGGGCTGCCGATCGACATCGCGCACCTGCCCGAGCTGCGCCGCGTGGGGATGGAGATCAAGCACGCCATCGAGGCCAGGCAGACGGTCGTGCACCCGATGGACGTAGGCCTCCGCGGGATCTACGGGACGATCTTCACCGGGCCGCCAAGCGACGAAGGCGCCGACCTGCGCAACGTCACGGTCTTCGCCGACGCGGAGGTCGATCGATCGCCGTGCGGCACCGGCACTGCCGCCGTCATGGCGGTCATCGACGCGATGGGGCTGCTCGGGAGCGACCGGCCGTTCGTGCACGAAAGCCTGATCGGCACGCGGTTCAAGGGCCGCGTCGCGTCGAGGGCGACAGTCGGGGAGTACTCCGCGATCGTCCCGGAGATCGAAGGCTCTGCCTGGATTACCGGCGAGCACACGTTTCTCGTCGACGATCTCGATCCGTTGAAGGATGGATTCCGGATCTAGCTAGTAGCCGATCGCGAGCCCGTCCTTGCGTACGTCCGACCCACCCATCAGCACGCCGGTGCGCGGGTCGAGCATGATCCCCTGGAAACCGCCGAACGCGCCGCCGGGGTTGGCGTTCGACGTGACCTTGTGCCCACGCTGGATCAACGCGGCTCGCACCGACTCCGGCACGTTGCTCTCGACCAGCAGCCCGTTGTTGCCGTGCGTGACGCGCGCGGCTTCGCCCGCCTCCTGCACGTTCATGCCGAAGTCGATCGCGTTCAGGATGACCTGGGTGTGCCCCTGCGCCTGGTGATCGCCGCCCATGACGCCGAACGACAGCCACGGCTTCCCGTCCTTCATCACGAACGCGGGGATCAGCGTGTGCAGCGGCCGCTTGTGCGGCGCGATCTGATCGGGTGAGCCCGCCGTCAGGTTGAAGCCGCTGCCGCGATTGTGCAGCAGGATGCCGGTGTCGCCGGCGACGATGCCGGATCCGAAGTCGGAGAACAGCGACTGGATCAGCGAGACGAAGTTGCCCTTGCCGTCGGCCGCAGTCATGTAGATCGTGTCGCCGCGATCGAGGCCGGTGAAGTTCTGCAGCGCCTCGGCGATCGCCGCGGTCGGCGGAACGCCCGGCATCACTCCGGCCTTGTACGATTCTGCCGCGTGCTGCGGGTCGATCTCCTTGCGGCGCAGCGCTGCGTAGTCCTTCGAGATCAGCGTCTTCAGCACCGCCGCCGGGACCGACGCCGGATCGCCGTCGTAGGCGGCGCGGTCGGCGAACGCGATCCGCTTCGCCTCGATGAGCGCGTGCAGCGCCTCGGGCGAGTTGTGGCCCATCGACTTGATGTCGAACCCTTCGAGGATGTTCAGCATCTCGAGGACGACGAACCCCTGCGTGTTCGGCGGGACTTCGTAGACGTCGTAGCCGCGGTAGGTCGTCGAAATCGGATCGACCCAGTCCGCCTTGTGATCGGTGAAATCGCGCTCCTCGAGCAGGCCGTCGCGCTTCCTCATGTCGCCCACGATCGCGCGCGCGATCGGGCCTTTGTAGAACGCGTCGCGTCCGCCCTTGCCGATCGCCTCCAGCGTCGCGGCGAGATGCGGGTTGGCGAAGATCTCGCCCGGCTGCAGCGGGTGGCCGTTGGGCAGGAACGTCGCGGCGGTCACCGGATCCGCGGCGAGTTTCTTCTCGCTCGCTTTCCATTGACCGCTGATGATCTCCGACACCGCGTAGCCGTTCTTCGCGTAGTCGACCGCCGGTGCGACGATCTTCGACATCGGCAGCGTGCCGTACTTCGACAGCAGTTCGGACCACCCCTCGACGACCCCGGGCACCGTCACCGACAGCACGCCGGTCCCCGGCATCCGGGTCTGGCCGCGTTTGGCGTACTCCTGCGGCGTGGCGGCATAGGCGGAGCGTCCGCTGGCGTTGAGCGCGTGCAGCGTCTTGGTCTTTGCGTCGTAGACGATCGCAAACAGGTCGCCGCCGATGCCGGTCATCGACGGCTCGACGACGGCGAGCACCGCGGCGGCGGTGACGGCGGCGTCGATGGCGTTGCCGCCGTCCTGCAGCACCTTGAGTCCCGCGGCCGACGCCAGCGGCTGGCTCGTCGCGATCATTCCGTTGCGGCCGAACACGGCCGACCGCGTTGCGTGAATGTTCGCCGCCGGACGGTCGCCGGGCAGCGCGCGAACGCGGTCGCTGTTCTGCTGCGCGGATGACGCGGCAATCGCGGCAACGACGAGCGCGGCGATCATCGAGAAGCGTTTCATAAGGCCTCCAGAAACGCAGACCTGAAGGTCTGCACTACCGACGCAGACCTAAAGGTCTGCACTACTTTCTGGTGTAGTGCAGGCCTTCAGGCCTGCCCAAGAAAACTGTTCGTCAACCGATCGAGCAGCACCGGCAGCGTCTCGCCATCCAGCGCAAAGGCACCCAACTCCGGCGCCCACGAGAGTTTAAAGCTTCTGGACATCGCCGACACCCAGATTTGGCGCACCGGGGCGTTCGGCGACACGACGAACTTGGTCTCGACTGGCTCTTCGAAGACGAGGTTCAGCACCCCGTTCTGCAGCTCGACTTCGAACCCTTCGCGGTCGGCGAGCGGCAGCAGCGCGTGGCGGGCGGCGTCCAGCGCCTCGTCGCTCTTGACGCGGAATTCCTGTTCGGACAGTGACATATGAGCCTATTAAACCTTTGCGGGGGGGCGTCCGTCTAACCGTGTGATAGGGAGGTCAGACAATGCGTGAAAGAATCCGAGACTGGAGCTTTTCGGCGTCCGCGGAATGGGTGGTTGGGATCCTGCTGGCAGTCGCGATCGTCGTCACCGCCTTCGTGTAAGCCTCGCATTCCCGCGCAGGCGTAAACGCCTGCACTACTTACCCGACACCGACACCTTGTCGCCCGCAGCCAGGTAGCTTCTGCGCGCTTGCGCCGTCATGCCCGGCTGCTTCATTTTCACCGCCAGCTTGTGCACCTTGTTGTCGAGCAGGGTGGGCGTGAAGCCGATCACGTACTGGCTGTGCAGCTCCTGCGCGACCTTGGTGAATGTCGGCGCCAGGTCGCTCGCCCGCGTCAACTCGAAATACCCGCCTCCGGTTTCATCCGAGATCTTGCGCAGGCCGCCGTCCGGCTTCGTGCGCACCTGACGCTGGCCGTCGAAGTAGCGGCTCTCGAGGCCGATCGCATAAATCATCACTTCCTCGGCGCGCGCGCGATCGAGCACCGTGCCCAGCCGCGTCTTGCTCTCGGTGTCGTCGCCGTCGGTGAAGACGAGGACCACCTTGCGGCCGTCGATCTGCTTCAGCTCGTCGAGGCTCGCCGCCACCGCGTCCCACAGCCGCGTGCCGTTGCCGTAGTCCAGGTTCTTCGCGTCGGTGATCAGCTGATCGCGGTTGCTGCTCCACTTGGCGTTGATCTGGATCTTGTCGTTGAACGCCCCGACGCGCGCCTTGTCTTCGGGCAGCAGCCGGATCAGGAACTGCTCGGCGGCCTGCTTCAGCAGATCGATCGTCAGCGTCATGCTGCCGCTGGTGTCGAGCATGACGACGACGTTGATCGGGCGGATGCTGTTGTCGAAGTAGACCAGCGGCTGCGGCTTCTCGTTGTCGAACACGCTGAAGTCGTCCTGCGTCAGATCGGGCACCAGCCGTTTCTGCGCATCGGTCACCGTGGCGAAGATCGACACCACCTGGGTGCCGGCCTTGAACGTGGGCTGCTGTGCGACCAGCCCGATCGACATCGTGGCGGCCAGGACCGCGGCACCAGCGAGCGGCTTCCAAAGGGTCATGGGTCCAGCTTACTGCAACGGCGGGTCCAAAGGACCGGTCGCTACTTCGAGTTCGAGAGCGCCAGTTTGATGGCCGGTTCGAGCGCCAAGGCCATCCGTTTGTAACCGTCGGGAGACGGGTGGAGGTCGTCAGGAGAGGACACCAGCCGGTCGGGTTGCCCCGGCGCAGCGGCCGCCGCGCGCGTGTCGCAGAACACCACGCCGGCGTGGCTCGCGGCGTAGGCGCGGATCCAGTCGTTGACCAGATGCATGCGCGCGTTCTGATCCTCGGTCGCCGTGTTGAAGGGGATGATGCTGCCGGCGACGACCACGATCTTCGCGGCGCGCGCTGCGTCGTACATCGCTTCGAGCTCGTGCTGGACGGACGCCGCGCTCCGGCCCTGATAGACGTCGTTGACGCCGGCGATGATCACCACGGCCGCCGGCTTCGCCGCGGCGGCGTCGCGCGCGAATCGCGCGCGGATCTGATCGCTGCGCTCACCGTTGACGCCGCGGTTGAGGACGTCCCACTCGGGATGCGCCTGCATCAGCCAGTAGGCGTACTGGCTCTCGACGTTGCCCGATCCGCCGGGCGGCGCCTCGATCGGTGACTTGTAAGCCGGCGTCCCGGCGGTGGTCGAATCGCCGAACGCGACGATGGTAATGAGCGCAGCCACGAGGTTCATCATATGGGGCCTGGCTTTATGCGATTCCATAGCCGACTTGACCGGTCGTATATCCCGCGATAGACTAAATCGTCATCCTGAGATTCAGTCTCATTATCGAGAAGCGGCCGCATCCATGCTCCAGGCGCTCGTCATCACCCTTCGAGAGGGTTTCGAAGCTTTCCTGATCGTCGCGATCAGCCTGTCGTTCCTCCGCAAGTCGGGACGGGCGTCGCTCGCGTCCGCGGTCCATTGGGGCATCGGCGTCGCCGTCGCCGTCAGCGCGCTCGGCGGCGTGCTTCTGCTGCGCTCGCTCAATCAGGAATGGCTCGACGGCCCGCTGGCGCTGGTCGCCGCCGCGTCCGTGACCTGGATGATCGTCCACATGTGGCGCACCGGCCGTCGCATGAAGGGCGACATCGAAGGGCACCTCAAAGCGTCCACCGCCAAGCCCGGGAAAGCCGCATTCACCGGCGTCTTCCTGTTCACGCTGCTGATGATCAGCCGCGAGGGCATGGAGACGGCGCTGCTGCTGATGCAGCTGCACCAGACCGCGAACCTGCTGCTCGGCGCCATTCTCGGCAGCATCGCCGCCGGCGGCGTCGCCTGGCTGTGGTCGCGCTACGGCCATCGCATCAACCTCGCGCTGTTCTTTCAGGCGACCGCGATCTTCCTGTTCGTCTTCGTCGTGCAGCTCGTCATCAAGGGCGCCCACGAAATGTCCGAGCAGCAGTATTTGCCGTACAGCGACTTCATCCACAGCAGCACGGAGTCGTGGGGACCCGACAGCACGTTCGGCCACGTGCTGACCTACCTCCTCGTCATCCTGCCGCTCGCCTGGATCGCCATCAAGTCGCTCGTCTCCAAGAGCCCGATCTTCCCGCCGCCGCCGGCGCCGGTCGTGCGCAGCTCCGCGGCACGATAACAAGGAACCGCCGAGACCGCCAAGGCCGCTGAGAGATCTTGTTCTGCGCGCTTCGCGATCTCCGCGGTTCCTTCTTGTCGTGATCTACAATCCCGTCGTGGCCAAAGCCCCGACGGTCGTCGATCTCGCCTGGACCCACGATCTCGTCCTCGAAGGCACCTCCGACAAGGCGACGATGACCCTGGACAGCGCGGGCGTCGCCGGGCCTTCGCCCGTTCAGGCCCTCGGATTCGCGCTCGCCGGCTGCATGACGATGGACGTGGCCTACATCCTGACGAAGGGACGCCAGCCGTTCCGCGCGCTGCGGTCGCACCTGATCGCCGACCGCGCCCAGGACGAGCCGCACCGCATCGTCCGGATGCATCTGCAGGTGACGGTGGAAGGGGACGTGACGGCGGACGCCGTCGCGCGCGCGCTCGCACTCTCTCACGAAAAATATTGCTCGGTGTGGCACTCGATGCGGCAAGACATCGTGTTCACCACCACCCATGACGTCCACCCATAGGCGGGCCTACGTCGATTGGGCGCGCGGGATCGCGGTCCTGCTGATGATCGAGGCGCACACCGTCGACGCATGGACCCGCCTCAGCCCGACCGTCCGCCGCACGGTGTCGTTTCGCGACGCGACGGTGCTCGGCGGCTTCGCAGCGCCGCTCTTCCTGTGGCTGGCGGGTCTTGCGGTGGTGCTCGCCGCGACGCGCGCCGCGGAGCGGACCGGCAGCCGGCGCGCCGCGGTCGAGATGATCTGCCGGCGCGGCCTCGAGATTTTCATCCTCGGCTTCCTCTTCCGGCTGCAGGGGTTCATCATCACGCCCGGCAGCCATCCGGTGACGCTGTTTCGCGTCGACATCCTGAACATCATGGGGCCGGCGATTGCGATCGCCGGCGTGGCGTGGGGGCTGGCGCGGACCGCGTGGACCCGCGTGTTCTGGTACGCGGCGATCGCCGCCGCCATCGCCATGGTGACCCCGATCGTCCGGGCGTCCCCGGCAATCGACTCGTGGCCGCTCTGGCTGCAGTGGTACGTGCGGCCGTTCGGCGAGTTCACCATCTTCACCCTGTTCCCATGGGCCGGCTTCGTCTTCGCCGGCGGTGCGGTCGGCGCGCTGATCGCGGCAGTGCGCGACGCGCGGACCGAGCGGCGCCTGCAGGTGATCCTCGGCGCGATCGGCGTCGCGCTCGTGGCGCTCGGTTTCTATACCGCCGGACGCCCGTCGATTTACGCCTCCTCGTCGTTCTGGACCAGTTCGCCCACATGGTTCGCGATCCGTCTCGGGATCCTGATGATCGTGCTGACGGCAGTCTACGCCTGCGAGATCGCGATCGCGGCGGTGCGAGCGCCCGCCGCCGCTGGCGGAGCGATCGACCCGCTCGCCCGGCTGGGACGCAGCTCGCTCTTCATCTACTGGATCCACGTTGAGCTGGTCTACGGCTACGCGAGCTGGATGTGGCGGCACCGCCTGCCGCTCTGGGGCACGGCGATCGCCTTTGTCCTGTTCTGCCTGCTGATGTATCGCGCCATCGGCTGGCGCGATCTGGCCGTCGATCGGTGGCGGAACCGGCCGCGTCGAACCCGCCACGCGCCGCAGACCGCGACCGCCTGATCGGGCGTAGAATCTCCCCCGGAGGGATTATGAATCGTCGTGACTTTGCCCGGCTCCTGGCCATCGGCGGTGCGGCTCCGTTCCTGTCGCCGAACGTGGCGTGGCCACGCTCCCTCGATCTGCCGCCCACGCCCGCGTCGCCCGACGAGAAATTCTGGACGAGCGTCCGCGATCAGTTCGTGATGCCGAAAGAGCTCACGATGCTCAACGCCGCGAACCTGTGCCCGGCGTCCGGCGCCGTGCTCGAGACGATGTACCGGCTGACCAAGGACCTCGATCAGGACCCTTCCCAGGACAACCGGGTCAAGCTGGGCGATGGCCGCGAGAGTACGCGCAAGCTGCTCGCGGAGTTCCTTCGGGTGACGCCTGAAGAGATCGTCATCACCCGCAACACGAGCGAGTCGAACAACCTGGTGTCGACCGGCGTCGATCTGAAGGCCGGCGACGAGGTCCTGCTCACCGCGGACAACCACCCGAGCAACCACACCGCGTGGCAGGAGAAGGCCAAGCGCTTCGGCTTCATCGTCAAGGACGTGCCGACTCCCAATCCGCATCCGGGGATGGAGCACTACGTTGACGCGTTCGCCAAGGCGATCACGCCGCGAACGAAAGTGATCTCGTTCACGCACCAGACCAGCACGGTGGGCGATCTGTTTCCGGCCAGGGAGATCTGCCGGCTCGCGCGCGAGCGCGGCATCCTGAGCATGGTCGACGGCGCGCAGTCGTTCGGGTTGATGGACGTCGATCTCAGTGACATCCAGCCGGACTTCTACACCGGCAGCTCTCACAAATGGATCTGCGGCCCGATGGAAAACGGCGTGCTCTACATCAACAAGAGCGCGCAGTCGAAGATCTGGGCGAGCATCTTCAGCGCGTATCCCGGCCGCGTCGGCGTGTCGCGGACATTCGAGGGGTTCGGCCAGCGCGATGAGCCGACGATGATGGCGTTCGGCGAGGCGCTGACGTTCCAGACCAAGATCGGGCGCGCGCAGATTGAGAAGCGATCGCGTGAGCTGACGCAAGCGCTGCTGCAGGGGCTGAAGACGATCGACGGCGTGAAGGTCTGGACCAGCCCCGATCCGTCGCGGACGGTCGCGGTGGTCTCGTTCCTGCCCGGCAACCTCGACATCCGCAAGCTGTCGGTCGCGCTCTATCAGAAGGATCACATCGGCTGCGCGACGCGCGGCGGTCAGGATCGCCCCGGCATCCGGCTGTCGCCGCACTTCTACAACACCCACGCCGACATCGATCGCACGGTCGCGGC
>Ga0105242_10003763_pt1 | contig 11794 bp, 9 predicted proteins | sample KBSM24metaG_FD_81521 | JGI IMG/M metagenome (GOLD analysis project Ga0105242, IMG submission 81521) | Miscanthus rhizosphere microbial communities from Kellogg Biological Station, Michigan, USA - KBS M2-4 metaG | ecosystem: Host-associated > Plants > Roots > Rhizosphere > Soil | place: Michigan...
AGGTGACGATCCTGGCGCTGTCGGAGAAAAAGGGCGCGTTGTCCGTTCGCTACGAAATCAACTGACACAACGCATCAGCGGCAAACTCAGCGATAAAAGCACGCCCTAGACCATGATCGCCCCCGCCCGCCCCGGCTCCACTACAAACGACTTGAGCGTCGAAACGGTGGCTGCCGGGTCGCGCGGATCGGTAATCACCCGAAAGTTCGTCAGCATCTTTCGCGCCTCCAATGCCACCGACACATAGCCCCGCTGGCGACTGTCGAAAAACTTCACATGGGGGTTCAGCGGCAGGATCTGGGTGAAGGCGTCATAGGGCGGCCCGTCGGACGTCACCGACGTGCCGACAAACTCGGTGGCGACGACCGGTGAATCCGGGCGATCGCCATCGGCATGCAGGTCCGTGACCCAGAACGAATGGATATCGCCGCCCCAGAACACCGGGTTCTTGACCCGATGACGCTCGATGGACGCCAGCATCCGCGAACGATTAGCCATATAGCCATCCCACCCATCGGTCCAGCGCCCAGGCATGTGGCTGGTCAGGTCGCGTTGGGTCAGCGGTGCCACCAGCAGGTCCTGGGCGATCACATTCCACTGCGCCTTGGACTGGGCGAAGCCCTGGTCCAGCCAGGCCTCCTGCTGCCACCCCAGCATCGTGCGCCCTGGGTCACGCAAGTCGGCGCAAGTATTGGCCGCTACATGCCCCTGGTGGCTGCCATTGGCGAGGATGCACGGTTGTTCGGAGCGATACTGGCGGCCGTCGAGTACGTGGAAACGCGCCAATCGTCCATAGTCCAGGCGTCGGTAGATACGCATGTCCGAGCCGTGGGGCAGGCTGCTGGCGCGCAGCGGCATATGTTCGTAGAACGCCTGGTAGGCCGCTGCGCGTTGCTGGAGAAATTGTGCCACTGGAATCCTGGGGTCCTGGGACCAGCGGTTGGCGTAGTCGTTCTGCACCTCATGATCGTCCCAGGTGGCCACGCTGGGGGCCGCGGCGTGCAGCGCCTGCAGGTCCGGATCGGTTTTGTACAGGGCGTAGCGGTTGCGGTAATCCGTCAGGCTCACCGCATTGCCACTGCCATGGGGACGAATGATCTTGCCCGAATCGGCCGCATAGGAATTGTCATAGATGTAGTCGCCGAGGAAGAACACCAGGTCGGGTTGCTCCGCCGCCAAGTGGCGATAGGCGCTGAAATAACCACGCTCCCAGTGCGAGCACGAAACAAACCCCACGTGTGCCGATGCCATCGCATCCCGTGGCGGCGCCGTACGCGACTGCCCCACCGGGCTCTGCGCCCCCAGCCCCTCGAACTGGTACCAATACGGCCTGCCCGCCACCAACCCCGCGACCTCCACATGCACCGAATGGGCAAACCGCTCGGTGGCCATCACCTCGCCCTGGCGCACAATGCGTGTCATCGCCGCATCGCTGGCCACTCGCCAACGCACCGGCACCGCACGCCTCAAGCCACCCTGGCCATCGACCGCATTGAACAACGGCGCCAGGCGTGTCCAGATCACAAAGCCATCTGGCAGCGGATCGCCAGACGCCACGCCCAAGGTGAACGGATAGTCGACTCCCGCACTGCGGGCGAACGGGCTGAGAATCGAAAACGTGGTAGCCACCGCCAGCCCGGCAAGTACCCGGCGGCGGCCAAGATCAATCTCGCCGCTCATGACCGAGACTCCCAGTCCTCACGTACCGCGGCGAACACCAGCATGTCTTCATACACCCCATTCTTGAGATACGCCCCGCGCCTGCAACCTTCGTATTGCAGGCCGATTTTTTCCATGACCCGCGCTGACTCCTTGTTGCGGCTGAAGCACTGGCTGCCCACGCGATACAGACCGAGTTCGGTAAACCCGTAGTCCATCAGCGCACGCGCGGCTTCGGCCGCATACCCCTGGTTGCGCGCATCCGCCGCCACCCAGCCACCCAAGTGCCCGTAGTGATGAGTAGCGTTGATGCGCAGGCTAACGATGCCCACCAACGCGTCTATGTCACGCCGATGCATGCCCAGGCTAATCAAGCCCAGGGAACGAAATTTTTCCTGCATGCCGTCGATAAAACCATGGGCGTCTTCCAGCGCGTACGGCGACGGAATGCTGGCCGTGTTGTCGGCAACGTTCGGCCCGCTGGCAAGGGCGCACAACGTCTCGGCCTGGGCTTTTTCCAGCGCTCGCAACAGCAGTCGCGAGGTGGAGAGATGTGGCAATTGGCTACTCATTCCAGGGGCGCCTCGATGTAAAGTTTTTGAGAATGCCCCCGGTGAGTGTCAGTTTGGTTACACCCCGGAAATGACCGGTAAGTCGTCTGTAAGACGCGTCCTAGAGCCCTCAAAACGTCAACTAAAGTTAACCGTTCGGTCATTTTTCATTGCTAGCGTGTCGCCCCTAATTCAATAACGGGGTAGCGGAATGAGAACCTGGGATGAACCCAAGAAGCGCAAGGCACACATCGAACTGATCCCGATGATCGACGTGATGATGTTCCTCCTGGTGTTTTTCGTACTCGTGAGCCTGAACGTGATTCCGGCGCTCGGTATGAAGACCCAGTTGCCCAGCGCCAGCAGCTCACAACAGCTCAAGCCACAGAACAAATTCATCCTGACCTTGGGCCTGGAAGGCCAACTGCAACTCGACGGCAAAGACCTTACGGTCGACGCTCTGGTACCGGCGCTGAAGGCGGCAGAAAAGCCTGATACCAAGTCGACGATCATCGTCAACAGCGACAAGGGCGTGGAAGTGTCGCGCCTGGTCGAGGTGATGGACACCCTGCGTATGGGTGGCTTTACCTCCGTGTCCATTGCCACGCGTAAGTCCTGATCATGTACGTCCTGTTTCGTGCGCGTCAGCTGCTCGGCAGTGTGCCGGCCCTGATCGCCCTGGTGCTGATTGCACTGGGTATCCAGTCCCAGACGTTGAAAGTCGAGCCGGTGTACGACGAGTCGGCGGTCGAGTTGGCATTGGTCGAACCGGAGCCCGAAGTGGTGCCGGAACCGGTGGTGGAACAAGAGCCGCCACCCCCCGTGATCGAGGACGAAGAGGCCCCGCCGGCCCCGCCGCCGCCACCCCCGCCCAAGCCGGAACCCAAGCCCAAGCCAAAACCGCAACCCAAACCGGTGATCACCAAAACCGCGCCCACCGCGCCACCGGTAGCCGCCGCCAAACCGGCGCCCCCCGTGATTGCCCCGGCGGCGCCGACACCCGCACCGCCTGCGCCACCGAAAGTCGACAGCCAGGCCCTGGAAGGCGGTTACCTCAAGGGTTTGCGCAATGAGCTGGACACCTACAAGCAATACCCCACCGGACGCCAGGCCTCCCTCGAACGCCCCACCGGCGAGGTCGTGATCTGGCTGCTGGTAGACCGCCAGGGTCGGGTACTCGACTCCGGCTTGCAAACCCAGGCCTCGAGCATGTTGCTCAACCGGGCCGCCACCAACAGCTTGCGTCGTATCAAGCAAGTCAAGCCGTTCCCCGAGCAAGCCTTCGGGGGGCGCAATGAGCAGCGCTTCACCGCCACCTTCAACTACAGCGTGCAATAAGCACCCGACACCAGGACGACAGTGATGAGGTTCACACGGATTCATCTGGCACTCGTTGCCGCAAGCATGGGCCACGGCATGGCCATGGCCGACACCAGCGACAGCGATGTCGGGACCATTGGGGTTCAGGGCAAAGCCACTGCCGGTGGCGGTTATATGGTGCAGGAAGAAAGCATCAAGGCTCGCTCCACCGTGACCAAGGAGGCCCTGGATAAACAGACCGCCACCGGCAATGCGATCGACAAGCTCAAGTACACCCCGGGCTTGAATATCTCCAGTGAAGACAACACCGGCCTCTCGGGCTTTCGCTTCACCATGCGCGGGCTTAACTCCGATCAGGTGGGGATGTCCGTGGACGGTATGCCGATCAACGATTCCGGCAACTACGCGTTGTATTCCAACCTGCTGGGCGACCCGGAAAACATCGACCAGATCTTCGTCACCCAGGGCTCGGCCGAATCCGACGGCCCGCACATCGGTTCCAGCGGCGGCAATATCGGCATCGTGACCATTCGCCCGACCAAGGAAACCGGCGCGTTCGTCAAACAGATCATGGGCAGCAACGCCACGCGCAAGACCTTCGCCCGTCTCAATACCGGCGAGGTCAATGGCCTGAGCAACTGGCTATCGGTGTCCCACACCGAAGGCGAGATGTGGCGTGGTTCAGGTGCCGTGCGGGCGGACAAGGTCGAGTGGAACAGTTTCTTCGATGCGGGCAACGGCAACACCGCCAACCTGATCCTCAAGTACCACGAGCAGGACAACAACAGTTATAGCCAGTTGACCAAGGCCCAATTCCAACAGAACGGCCCTAAGTACGACCCCTACCCCGCCACGCCGACCGTGGGTAGCAACGGTAAGCTCAATAGCTACTACGCCCTGGCGCAGAACCCGTTCCAGACCTTTACCGGCGTGCTCAACACCCAGTTCAAACTGGCCGATAACCTGGCCCTGTCGGTGATCCCGTATTACTTCTGGGGTAACGGCAGCGGCGTCAACTCGTCGAGCTACGCACTCAACCGTGGCTCGAACGCTGGCGGCGTATTCGACCTGAGCAACCTGCCTACCGCAGCGCAATACAACGCCGACGGTTCCTCCACCACCGGCGTGTACTACCGCCCTTCGCGCACGCAGACGTGGCGACCAGGGATTACCACCAAGCTGAACTGGGACCTGGAAGAACACAGCCTGCAATTCGGCTACTGGTACGAACGCGCGCGGCAGAGCCAGACCCAACCGTTCATTGCGCTCAAGAACAACGGCAAACCCACCGACACCTGGCCGGACGGCGACGCCGTGGTCGATGCCAACGGCAATACTGTGCAGGGTCGCGACCGCTTCACCGTCACGCCGGCGCAGAAAGTCTGGGCACAGGACACCTGGTATTTCGCCCCCGACTGGACCCTGGTGGCCGGCCTGGCGTACATGAACGTCAAGCGTGACGGTACCAACCACGGCAGCCTCACCGAACAAGCCGAAAAACGTAACCAGAGCTACAACAAACTGCTGCCCAACGCTGGCCTCAAATACCAGCTCGATGAACGCGACCAACTGTTCTACAGCTTGTCGCGCAACATGCGTATCCCGCAGAACTACGTGCTGTACGACAAGGGCGTGGACTCGATCAACTCCAAACCGGAAACCAGCTGGAACCATGAGTTAGGCTGGCGCTTCACCGGCGACGACATGACCGTGGCCGCCACCTTGTTCTACATGCAGTTCAAGGATCGCCAGGTGTCGTCCAAGGACATCAACGGCGACTTCGCCGACATCAACGCCGGCTCCGTCAACAACAGCGGGCTGGAGCTGGAGTGGAGCGGCCTGCTGCCCAACCACTTCAACTATTACACCTCCTACACCTACACCAAGGCCGAGCAGCAGGATGACCTGACCGTCTACAACGCCGGCAAAGCGATCCTGTTGCCCACCAGCGGCAAGCAGTTCGCCAACGTGCCGAAAAACATGCTGGCAGCCAACATCGGGTATGACGACGGGCGCTTCTACGGCACCTTCGGCGGCAAATACACCAGCAAGCTCTATGGCGACCTGACCAACGACGAAGCCATCTCCGGGCGCACCGTGTTCAACGCCGGCGCAGGTATCTACCTGCCGGTGGACAAGAAGGTGGTCAAGGACGCGACCCTGCGCCTGAACGTCGACAACCTGTTCGACAAGAAGTACCTGGACGGGGTGTACACCACCAAGACCAACGCCGCCACCTACGGTGGTTTCCGCGACGGCGACCCGGCCTACATCGTCGGCCTGGAACGCACCGTGACGGTGTCCCTGGAAGCCAATTTCTAACTGCGAGGTAAGTGAACATGGACATGAACCTGCTCCACGACATCACCTTCTATGTGATGTATGCCGCGATGGCCATCGCCATCTTCATCACCATCGAACGAGGCATCTACTTCGCCTACGTCCGCCGCCAGGCACGCGCCTTGACCGCGGCACTGGGCGCCCAGGTGCACAGCGAGCGCGACTTGCCGGATAGCTTGACGCGTCGCGACAGCCTGCCATTAAGCATGGTGGTGCCGGTGCTGGCACAGAAGGCCTCCCACGGTTCGCGCAAGGACCTGGATGACGTGATCGAAACCCAGTACCTGACCACCCGCGCGCCACTCGCCCGCAGCCTGTGGATCATCGAGACCATCACCACCGCCGCGCCGCTGCTGGGCTTGCTGGGCACCATCCTCGGCATCATCGACACGTTCAAGGCGCTGGCCTCGGCGGGCGTGTCCGACCCAGGGCAGATTTCCGGTGGCATCGGTACCGCGTTGTTCGCCACCGGTTTGGGGATCGCCATTGCGCTGTTCTGCGTGGTCTTCCACAACTTCTTCCAGGACAGCCTGGAGCGCATCAACGATCAGTTGAAGATCCTGCTGATTCGCGCCGCCACCGGTGCCCGTGTGCAGGGTGAAGTGCCGCATCTGGTGCCTGCGGCGTTGCACAGCCGTACTGCGTAAGTGTTGGGACGGGCGCGTGATGCGCCCGTCTTCTTTTTCTGACTCGAGACCGCTATGTCCCTCTCCTTGAAAGTGCGCATCGCAGGCCTCGCCGGCTTGCTCATGAGTCCGCTGGTCCAGGCGGATTTTTCGATTCCGGGGTTTGAACTGGTGCACACCGTGCCGGTGGATACCGCGTTGGGCACCGCCGATCTGCGCCAGCCGGGCCCGGTGTGGATCGAGCTGTTCGACGGCGCCAAAAGTACGATCGATATCGGCCAGTTCTACGCGGTGGATCACCCCGGCTCGGTGATGGACAGCGTCATCGAACGCTTGGAAGCCGCTGGCAAACGCGGTGTGAAGATTCGCTTCCTGCTGGAGGAAAAAGGCATTCGCTTGTCAGAAGCCTCCACCCTGGAACGCTTACGCGCGATTCCCAACCTGAGCTTACGCGTGTTGTCGTACGGACAACTGAGCGGCGGGATCCTCCACGCCAAATACATGGTGGTCGATGGCAAACAGGCGTTTATCGGCAGCCAGAATTTCGACTGGCGTTCTTTGGAACATATCCATGAAACCGGACTGCGGATCACCGACGCCCCGGTGGTAAGCCAGGTACAGGCGATCTTTGACCAGGACTGGCGAGCGCAGGCCGCCCTCACCGAGCACCAACCCGTGCCCCTGCCGGCCGCCGGTACAGCACCCGCGCGCACCGGCAACTACCTGGTGGCCAGCCCGCAACGCTACAACCCGCCGGGCGTGGGTGATTCACAACTCGAACTGCCACGCCTGCTCAGCGAAGCACAACACGAAGTCCGCGTGCAGTTGCTCGACTACGCGCCGTTGTCCTACGGCCCGGATAAAACCCGCCCGTATTACGCCGTGATCGACAACGCCGTGCGAGCGGCCGCCGCGCGGGGGGTGTCGATCAAGCTGATGGTGTCGAACTGGAACACCGACGCACTGGAGCTGCCGTACCTGAAAAGCCTGGCGGTACTGCCCAACGTGCAGATCAAGATCGTCACCCTGCCCGAGGCCAAGCAAGGGTTTATTCCCTACGCGCGGGTCATCCACAGCAAGACCCTGGAGATCGACGGGAAAGTGGCGTGGGTGGGTACCAGCAATTGGCTGGGTGGCTACCTGGATAACTCGCGCAATCTGGAAGTGGTGATGCGCAGTGAAACGATGGCCAGGCGTATAGGGGATCTGCATGAGCAGCTGTGGGACGGGCCCTACGCAAGAGCCTTGAACGTCACCGATGAGTACCCGGCGCCCCATCCTGGCCAGCATTGACCAGGGACACCTGAGTAATGGTAGTGTGTGGAAATGTTTCTGACAGATCGATCAGAAACGTCCTACTCACTACCTGCAAAGGAATGCGTCCCTCCATGCACTTTCCACTTAAGCAATTGGCCGTTGCGACCCTGTTCGCGGCCAGTCTTTCGGCCTTTACTTCGCCCGCCTTCGCCAACATCACCGCGCAACAGAGCACGGCGATTATCAAGAGTTTCAGCGAAACCTCCGTCACCGATTTTCGTGGTTTCCTCGGCACCCTGGCCAAGGGCGAGCTGGGCAAAACCAGCGACGTGGGCCCGGCCATCAGTGCGTTTCTCGACAACAAGCCCCTCACCGCCGAGCAGCAAAATGAAATCCATCGCTTGCTGGGTATCTACACCCGCGTGAAGTACGGCAAGGCCGCCCTCGAAACCCTGCGCGAGCTGGTGGAAATCCCGACTTTCAACGTGGATGGCCTGCCGCAGTACAAAAACCCGCAATTCCTCAAGATCGCCGACAAGCTCCAGGGCCTGGCGAAAGCCTTCAACCTGAGCTTCCGCAATGTCGACAACCGCGTGTACGAAATCTCTCTGGAGGGCAGCGGCGATGAAGTGGTCGGTATTCATGCCCACGCCGACGTAGTGCCAGTCACGCCAGAAAACTGGGTACTCAAGGACGGCACAAAGCTCGATCCGTTCAAGGTCACGCTGATTGGCGACCGCATGTATGGCCGCGGCACCGAGGATGACAAGAACGGTATTGTGGTGGCGATGTATGCGATGAAGGTGATCAAGGAAGAGAAACTGCCACTGGCGCGCAATTTCAAGCTGCTGGTGGACACCACCGAGGAAACGTCGGGGGATGCGATCCCGTATTACTTCGAGCGCAACCCGACGCCGCAGTACAACCTGGCACTGGATGGCGGTTACCCGGTGGTGATTGCCGAGAAAGGCTATGGCACGGTCATGGCCACCTTCCCGCGTCGCAAGGGTGAAGGCAAAGGCGCGGAAATCATCTCGATGACCGGCGGCATGGCCACCAACCAGATTCCGTCGGCTTCAGTCGCCACCCTGGTCAGCGACAAGCCGGCCGAATTGGCCGCCAGCCTGCAAAAGGCCGGGGCTGAATACGCCAAGCGCAACGGCGGCGATTTCGAGGTCACCGCCAAGGTCGACGGCAAAGACGTCAAGTTGACCGTCACCGGCGTGTCCGCGCACTCGTCCGAACCGGAGTCCGGCGTCAACCCGGTGGCGCGCATGCTGGAATTGATCCACAGCGTCGACGGCACGATCGCCCTCAAGCACAACCACATCACCGACGCCGCGCGGTATGCCTCGGATAACTGGGGCCTGGATTACCTGGGGGGCAAGTTGGGCGTAGGTTTCGCCGATGACTTCATGGGCCCGCTGACCACCTCGCTGACGTTTGTCGGCCTGGATGACAAAGCCTTCAAGCTGGCGGTGAACCTGCGTGTGCCGAAGGGCAAGTCGCCGGAAAAACTCAAAGCCGAGATTGCCGACAAGCTGAGCGCCTGGGACAAGAAAACCAAAGTCAAAGTGGACTTCACCTACTCAATCGCCGAACCGATGTACCGCAACCCCGAAGGCGAGTGGGTCAAGGCCCTGCTGGCGGTGGCCACCGAAAACCTGGGCATGGAACACAAGTTCGGGACCTCGGCCGGCGCGACGTCGGTGCATGAGCTGCCGAACGGCGTGCAGTTCGGCTTGGCGCGCCCGGAAGTGAAATACACCGGGCACACCGACAACGAGTTCAAGACCGTCGACCAGTTCTTGCTGGACCTGCAGATCGTTACCGAAATGATGGGCCGTATCGGGCAACTGCCGAAGCTCTGACCCCCCTCGGATCCGCCGTCCTGGCGGGTCCATCGCGCTGGCTGCCTGGCCGCGCACAAACAAAAACGCCGCCCTTGACCGAGCGGCGTTTTTGCATGGGTAAGACGCTCGTAGGAAACATCTCATTTTGTTTTGAGCACCCGTCCTTCTACCTCACGGTGTTAGCTTCGGCAGGCAATCTCAACTGCCTACGAAGATAGGAGTGCCACAACAATGAAGTCATCACTTAAGCACCTGCTCATCGCTGCCCTGGTAGTCCCCCTTGCAGCATTCACCCTGCCCGTACAGGCCAATATTTCCCCGCAACAAAGCCGCGCCATCCTCACGCACTTCAGCGAAACATCGCCCACTGACTTCCGTGAGTTCCTGAGACAGCTGGGCGTGAGCGCCCCACCCATGAGAAGCGACCTCGGCGCGGCAATCAGCGGTTTCCTTGACGGCAAGGCACTTTCCACCGCACAGCAAAACCAGATTCATCGCCTGCTTGGCCTCTATGCCCGATTGAAGTACGGCGACGCGGCCATTGGCACCCTGCGCGAACTGGTGGCCATTCCGACCTTTCGTGTGGAGGGGGTTGCCCAGCACGATAACCCTGAATTCATCAAGATGGGCAACACACTCAAGACGTTGGCAGAATCATTCAACCTCTCCTTTCGCAACATCGACAACCGCGTTTTCGAGGTCTCGCTCAACGGCGCCGGCGATGAAGTCGTGGGCATTCACGCGCATGCCGACGTCGTGCCTGCCAATCCGCAGGACTGGGTATTGGAAGACGGCACCCGGCTCGACCCATTCGAGGTTTCCCAGGTCGGCAACCGCTTGTATGGCCGAGGCACGGAGGACGACAAGAATGGCATCGTGGTGGCGCTCTACGCCATGAAGGTCATCCAGGAGGAGCGGCTACCGCTGGCGAGAAACTTCAAGCTGCTGGTCGATACCACTGAGGAAATCGCCGGCGATGCAATCGCCTACTACTTTGAACGCAACCCTACGCCCCACTACAACGTGGCTCTGGATGGCGGTTATCCGGTGGTCATTGCCGAGAAAGGCTATGGCACTGTCACCGCGAACTTTGCCCGACGTACTGCACAGGGCGACGGCGCCGAAATCATCTCCATGACCGGAGGTCTCGCCGCCAACCAGATCCCGCTGACCTCGGTTGCCATACTGGTGGGGGAAAATCCGATTGAATTGGCAGCCCGCCTGCAAAAGGCGGGTAACGAATATGCGAGGCGCAATGGCGATAATTTCAACGTAATCGCCCAAGTCGTCGGCAAGGAAGTCCAACTGACCGTTACCGGCGTGTCTGCGCATTCATCAGAACCCGAATCCGGTGTGAACCCCGTCTCCAGGATGTTGGGCTTCATCCACAGCCTGGACGGGAACATCGCACTCAAGCAAAACCATATTTCCGATGCCGCGCGTTACGCTGCCGACAACTGGGGGCTGGATTACCTGGGAGGCAAACTGGGTATTGGCTTTTCGGACACTTTCATGGGGCCTCTGACTACATCACTGACCTTCATCGGAATGAACGAAAAGACCTTCACACTGACGGTCAACCTACGCGTACCAAAGGGAAAGCGTTTGGACGTGCTGAAAGCCGAGATTGCCGACAAGTTGGGCGCCTGGAGCACGAAGAACGCCATTGCAATGGACGTGGACTACTTGATGACCGAACCGATGTTCCGCGACCCCGAGGGTGAGTGGGTCAAGGCTTTGCTGGACGTAGCCAGCGAAAACCTCGACATGCCGCGAAAATTCGGCGCCTCTGCCGGCTCAACCTCGGTGCATGACCTACCCAATGGCGTGCAGTTCGGCCTGGCCAGGCTCGACGTTAAGTACACAGGCCACACCAATAAAGAGTTCAAGACGGTCGACCAGTTCTTGCTGGATCTGCAGATCGTTACTGAAATGATGGGGCGTATCGGGCAGTTACCGAAGCTCTGATAGCCGAATGAGGCCGCCGCGATGGCGGGCTTTTTTCGGCCGGCATAAATCCCACGCAAACAAAAACGCCGATCATCACTGATCGGCGTTTTCATTGAATATGGAGCGGGAAACGAGACTCGAACTCGCGACCCCGACCTTGGCAAGGTCGTGCTCTACCAACTGAGCTATTCCCGCAAATGGCGTCCCCTAGGGGACTCGAACCCCTGTTACCGCCGTG
>Ga0105242_10003767_pt1 | contig 11790 bp, 12 predicted proteins | sample KBSM24metaG_FD_81521 | JGI IMG/M metagenome (GOLD analysis project Ga0105242, IMG submission 81521) | Miscanthus rhizosphere microbial communities from Kellogg Biological Station, Michigan, USA - KBS M2-4 metaG | ecosystem: Host-associated > Plants > Roots > Rhizosphere > Soil | place...
CCCGCCACCGTCAAGCAAAGGAAGAATTAATGAGAGTCGAGATTCGCGTGCCGCAGCTCCCGGAATCGGTCGCCGATGCCACTCTGGTGGCCTGGCGCAAGCAGCCCGGCGATGCCGTTAAGCGCGATGAAAGCCTCGCTGATCTTGAGACCGACAAGGTGGTGCTCGAGGTGCCAGCGCCCGCCGCCGGGGTGCTCAAGGAAATCCGCGCCGCTGCCGGCTCCACCGTCAAGAATGGTGAGCTGCTCGCGGTGCTCGAGGCCGGCGCCACCGCCGAGACCTCAGCGCAAAGCACTGCGGCGCCTGCCGCCGCCCCCGCTGCCGCACCGGCGCGCCCGACAAGCGCGGCACCCAAGCTCGGGCCCGCAGCCAAACGGGTGGCCGATGAGCTCAAGCTCCCGGGAGCTGCGATTGCCGCGGCCGCCAAGGAGGGGCGCGTGGCCAAATCGGACCTGGTGGCCGCAGCCGCGGCGGCGGGCAGCGCCGCGCCTGCGCGCGTTGCCCCGACCGCACCGCCTCCGGCACCCGTCAAGGCGTCCGGCACGCGCGCCGAGCGGCGCGTACCGATGACGCGATTGCGCCAGCGCATCGCCGAGCGCCTGGTGCAGGCGCAATCCACGCAGGCGCTGCTCACCACCTTCAACGAGGTGGACCTGACCAACATCAACGAGCTGCGCAACCGCTACAAGGACGGGTTTGAGAAGCGCCACGGCGTCAAGCTCGGGTTCATGTCGTTTTTTGTCCGGGCGGTGATCGCGGCGCTGGAGAAATTCCCGCTGCTTAACGCCTCGGTCGAGGGCACGGACATCGTCTATCACGATTATTTTGACATCGGCGTAGCCGTGTCGACCGAGCGGGGACTGATGGTGCCGGTGCTGCGCGATGCGGACCTGCTCGACTTCGCCGGCATCGAGCGGGGCATCGCCGAGTACGCTCAGCGCGCCCGCGACGGCAGTATCGCGCTTGAAGACTTGAGCGGTGGGACCTTCAGCATCACCAACGGCGGAGTCTTTGGTTCGCTCCTGTCCACGCCCATAGTCAATGCGCCCCAGAGCGCTATCCTCGGCATGCACAAGACGCAGCTGCGGCCCATGGTGGTGGACGGACAGATCGTGGCCCGGGCGATGATGTACGTCGCCTTAAGTTATGATCACCGCATCATCGACGGCAAGGAAGCGGTGCAGTTCCTCGTGGCCGTCAAGGACGGCCTGGAGGATCCGGGCCGCATTCTGCTCGGAGTCTAGAAATCATGAGCGAGACAGTCGACTACGACGTCGTGGTCATCGGTGGCGGCCCGGCGGGTTACCCGACCGCGATCCGCGCGGCGCAAAACGGCCTGAAGGTGGCTTGCGTCGATGCCTGGCGCAACCACGACGGCGGCAGCGCCTTCGGGGGCACCTGCCTCAATGCCGGCTGCATCCCTTCCAAGGCGCTGCTGGAATCCTCCGAACTCTGGCATCGCGCGCAGCATGAGTTCGCCGCACACGGGATCAGAGCCTCAGGTCTGACGCTCGACCTGGCGGCCATGCAAAAGCGCCGGGCCACTATCGTCAAGGGAATGACCGGCGGCATCGCCGCGTTGCTCAAGGCGGCCGGAGTCACCGGGATGTTTGGCAGCGGCAAGCTCCATCCTGGGCGCGTGGTCGAAGTTACGGGGACCGACGGCAAGGTCACGCGACTGCGCGGCCGTCACGTGGTGCTGGCCTCAGGTTCGGTCCCCACGCCGCTCAAGTCGCTCCCGTTCGACGGGCAGCGGATCATCGATTCCTGGGGCGCACTCGAACTTCCGGAGGTGCCCAAGCGCCTGTGCGTGATCGGCGCCGGGGTAATCGGCCTGGAACTGGGCAGTGTCTGGCGCCGCCTGGGGGCCGAAGTGATCACGCTCGAGGCGCTCGATGCACTGTTGCCGATGGCGGATACTCAGCTGGCCACCGAAGCGGCGAAGCACTTCAAGAAACTCGGACTCGACATCCGTCTCGGGGCCAAGGTCAGCGGCGCGCAGCCCGACAAGGACGGAGTGAGCGTGCGCTACACGGACGCCAATGGTGAGCAGTCGCTCGTGGTCGACAAACTGATCGTCGCCATAGGTCGACGCCCTTTCACCGAGGGGCTGCTCGCCGAGGGCACAGGCGTACGGCTCGATGAGCGCGGCTTCGTGCAGGTCGATGAGCACTGCGCCACCGGCACCGAAAATGTCTGGGCCGTCGGTGAAGTGGTGCGCGGCCCGATGCTTGCCCACAAGGGCAAGGAAGAGGGCATCGCGGTCGCCGACCGCATCGCCGGCAAGTACGCGCACGTCAACTACGATCTGATCCCCTCGGTGATCTATACCGCCCCGGAGATCGCCTGGGTCGGGCAGACCGAGGCACAGCTGCAGGCAGCCAAGATCGATTACAAGAGCGGCGTGTTCCCGTTTGCCGCCAGCGGGCGCGCCCGCGCCATGGAAGCCTCGAGCGGTTTCGTGAAACTGCTGGCCGCCAAGGCGACCGATGACATCCTGGGCGTGCACATCATCGGGCCGATGGCCGGCGAGCTCATCGCCGAGGCGGTGGTGGCGATGGAGTTTCGCGGCAGTGCCGAGGATCTGCAGCGCACTATCCACGCCCATCCAACGCTTGCCGAGGCGCTGCACGAGGCGGCGCTCGCCGCCGACAAGCGCGCAATCGACAACATCAACCGCTGAAGGGGCCTTCAGGCCCGGCTCATCCGGCGCGCGCCGCGCGCAGCACGTTGGCGATGCTCCTCAGGCGCTTGAGCACCTGGCGCAGCTGCGCGCTGTCGCGCACCGCGGTGCGCATCAGGATCGTGGCCACGCGATCGTTCGGGTCGGTGTTGGAGTTGACACCTTCGATGCTCAGGCGCTCCTGCGCCATCACGTCCGAGACATCGCGCAACAACCCCCGGCGATCGAAGGCCTCGACGCGGATCTGCACCGGCATCAACGCTTCCGATCCCAGATTCCATTCCACCTGCAAAGCGCGCTCGGGGTGCAACGCGCACATGCGCTTTAGGCTCTTGCAGGAGGCCAGGTGCACGGTCACGCCGCGACCGAGCGTCAGGTAACCGGCGATCGGCTCGGGCGGCACCGGAGCGCAGCAGCGCGCCATGGTGGTCGGCATGTCACCGACGCCCTCAATATCGACCGCCGATGTGCGTCGCGAGCTTTTTGCCTTACGGGGCGGCGGTGGTGCATTGGGCTGGGGAGCCGGTGCGCTCGCTGGCGCATCCTTGAGTGCGGCGTCCTGCTGGTGAAACCAGGCGCGCACCTTGGCACGGCTCCGACTCGAGGCCAGAAAGCCGCTTTCCGGTGCAAGCCAGTCGCGGCTCGGGCCACCGCTGCGGCCGCTGATGATCTCGACGATCTCGCCGTTGGCTAGCGGCTGATTGAGCGGTGCGATGCGGCCGTTGACCGTGGCGCCGCGGCAGCCGTGCCCGAGCTGGGTATGCACGTGGTAGGCAAAGTCCAATGGCGTGGCGCCGCGTGGCAGGTCGATCACCTCACCTTTCGGTGTGAGCGCATACAGGCGATCGGCGAACAGCTCGTGCTTGACGTTGTCGATGAAATCGCCCGAGGTATCGCCCGCCTGGCCAGGATCAAGCATCCGGCGCACCCATTCGATCTTGCGCTCGTAGCTCTCATCGCGCGCGCCGCCCTCCTTGTAGCGCCAGTGCGCAGCGACGCCGAGCTCGGCGTGTTCGTGCATGTCGCGGGTGCGGATCTGGATCTCGAGCGATTTGCCCTCCGGGCCCAGCACTGCCGTGTGGATCGACCGGTATTGGTTGTCCTTGGGGGTGGCGATGTAATCGTCGAATTCGCCCGGGAGGTTTTGCCACAGGCTATGCACGATCCCGAGCGCGGCGTAACAGTCGGATACCGTCTCGACCACCACGCGCACCGCGCGCACGTCGTAGAGCTGATCGAAGGCCAGCTGCTTGCGCTGCATCTTGCGCCAGATGCTGTAGATGTGTTTCGGGCGCCCGTAGACCTGCGAGGTGATGCCGGCGGCGGACAGCTCCGCGCGTAGCCGCGCGCACACTTCCGCCACGTAGCGCTCGCGCTCCACCCGGCGCTCCATGAGCGCCGCGGCGATGCGGCGATACGGTTCCGGCTCCAGTTGGCGGAACGCCAGGTCCTCCAGTTCCCACTTGACGCTCCACACGCCTAGGCGGCTGGCGAGCGGCGCGTAGATCTCGCGTGCTTCGAGCGCCAGGCGCTCACGCTCGGGCGCGGGCAGCGAGCGGGCACGCCGCAGCTTCAAGAGTTCGGCGGCGAGCCTCGCCACGATCAGCCTGGGGTCGGCGGCGGTCGCGAGCAGCATCTTGCGCAAGGTCTCGGCCTGCTGCGCGTTGAGCCCGCGACTGGCGGTCCAGCCGGCCGGCAGGCGCATCTCGCCGAGCTCCGAGAGCTGGCGGGCGAGGCGCTCGGGCGTGGCGCCGAAACGGGCGGCGGCACTGGAGGCACTGAGCGACAAGCCTGCCGAGCGCGCCTGCGCAATCCAGGCGGCCACCGCGATATCGGGTTCCTCGGCGATTTCGCCAACCAGCTGTGCCAGTTCGGCGCCCGCCTCGAGCGGCGCAGGCCCAAGGCCGAGCTCCGCGAGCGTGGTGCGCGCTGCGGCCAGGGCCGCCGCCGGAGCGGCGGAGGATTTTGATGTGGTTTCCAACTTTTCTTAACTACCCATTGAGGGTGTGGCCGGCGAGGCTTCCGGCTATCATTCTAATAATGAGCGTATACAGCAAGGGGCGACATGCCGCGCTACCCCGGCAGTTCCTGGCGCAGCTACCGGCCTAACGAGGCCGGTGGCGGGGCCAGCGCCCGTACCGCCTCTGGCGCGGGCGCGCTCAGTCCCGCCGCTCCCTGCCGAATACTGGGGCTCGACCCTGGCTCGCTCCGCACCGGCTATGGGCTCATCGATTGCTCCGGCAATGGCGAGCGCCACGTGGCCAACGGCTGCATCAACCTGCGGGGCGAGGATTTTATCAGGCGTTTGCGGCGTATTTTCGAGGCGGTGGCCGAGTTGATCGAGCAACACCGGCCGCACGAGATCGCCATCGAGAGGGTGTTCGTGCACCGCAACGTCGACAGCGCACTCAAGCTGGGCCAGGCGCGCGGCGCGGCCATTTGTGCCGCGGTGACCTTAGGGGCGAGTGCCCATGAGTACGCGCCTCGCGCCATCAAGCTGGCTGTCAGCGGCTTTGGGGGTGCCGATAAGCTGCAGGTGGCACGCATGGTCACCACCTTGCTCAATCTGGAGCGCCGCCCGGTCGCCGATGCCGCCGATGCATTGGCGATCGCGCTCTGTCACGCCCAGCGCCGGCGTCTGGATGCCCTGCGGAATGCTGCGCAATCTCAGGACCCGGGCCCGAGGCGCACGACTCGCATCGGCGGGCGGGCGGGCCTCAGGCCATGATCGGATCGTTATCGGGGACCCTGGTGCAAAAAGCTCCCCCGGCACTCACCGTCGAGGTGGGTGGCGTGGGCTATGAGCTCGAAGCGCCGATGTCCACCTTTTACAACCTGCCGGCGGTCGGCCAGCCGGTGCGCCTGCTGACGCACCTGGTGGTGCGCGAGGACGCGCAGCTGCTGTATGGCTTTAGCAGTGCGGACGAGCGGCAACTGTTCCGAAGTCTCCTGCGCGTGTCGGGCGTGGGACCGCGGATTGCACTTGCCATACTTTCGGGCTCCACGGCCGGTGCCTTCGCGGCCTCGGTGCATGCGGCCGATGTCGCCTCGCTCACCCGCATCCCGGGAGTCGGCCGCAAGATCGCCGAGCGCTTGATCGTGGAGATGCGCGATCGCCTCTCTGTGATCGCCGCCGATGGGCACGCCGCAAGCAACCCCGCGCCGACCGGAGTCGCGGCCGAAGCCCACAGCGCGCTGGTGGCGCTGGGCTATCGGCCGAATGAGGCCACGCGTCTGCTCAAGAACGTCGGTGCCGGCGGTAGCGTGGAAGAGATCATCCGGGGCGCGCTGCAAAGCGCGGCGCGCGAGTGAACCAGCCCATGAGCGAGGAACGACTGGTGAGCGGCACGGGCCGGAGTGATGAGGACATCGCCGATCGGGCCATTCGGCCGCGGGTGTTCAGCGAGTACGTCGGCCAGGAGCAGGTCAAGAGCCAGATGAGCATCTTCATCGAGGCGGCGCGCCAGCGCGCTGAGGCTCTCGATCACGTGCTGATCTTCGGCCCGCCAGGTTTGGGTAAGACCACGCTCGCGGTCATTGTTGCCGCGGAGCTGGGAGTGAACCTGCGCCAGACCTCAGGTCCGGTGCTCGAACGGCCCGGCGATCTTGCGGCGATCCTCACCAATCTGCAGCCGCGCGATGTGCTGTTCGTCGATGAGATCCACCGCCTGAGCCCCGTGGTCGAGGAGATTCTTTACCCGGCGATGGAGGATTACCAGCTGGACATCATGATCGGGGAGGGGCCTGCCGCCCGCTCGATCAAGCTGACCTTGCCCCCTTTTACGCTGGTGGGCGCCACCACGCGCGCGGGTCTCCTGACTTCACCGCTGCGTGACCGCTTCGGCATCGTGCAGCGTCTCGAGTTCTACAGCGTTGCCGAACTTGAGCGCATCGTGACCCGCTCGGCGGGCATTCTGCAGGTGCCAATCGTGGCGGCGGGGGCCGCGCGCATCGCGCAGCGCGCTCGCGGCACTCCGCGCATCGCTAACCGGCTGCTGCGGCGGGTGCGCGACTACGCGCAGGTGCGCGGAAGCGGTGAGATTGACGAGCAGACCGCCACCGCCGCCCTTGACCTTTTGGAAGTGGACCCGCTGGGCTTTGATACCCTGGATCGCAAGCTCCTGCTCACGATCATGGAGAAGTTCGACGGCGGTCCGGTCGGAATCGAGAGCCTGGCGGCGACGATTGGCGAAGAACGCGGCACGCTCGAGGATGTGATCGAGCCCTACCTCATTCAGCAGGGATTCCTGGCACGCACGGCGCGCGGGCGCATTGCCACGCGCGCCGCCTGGCAGCACTTTGGCATCAAGGTCCCGGAGCGCGCGGCGGCCAACCTGCCGCTGTTCGGGGATAACCAGTGAGCCATTTCCTGTGGTCGGCGCGCGTCTACTGGGAAGATACCGACGCGGGAGGCGTAGTCTATTACGCCAACTACCTTAAGTTTCTCGAGCGCGCCCGCACCGAGTGGCTGCGCGCGCGCGGGCATGCGCAGACCGAGCTGGCTGTGGATCCCGGCGTGCTGTTTGCGGTATCCGAAGTGAACATCCGCTTCCATCGGCCCGCGCGACTCGATGATCTTTTGGTGATCAGCTGTAAGCCGACGGTCGATGGTGCCACGACGTTGCTGTTCAAGCAGCAGGTGCATCGCGGCGCTGAGCACGGCGAGCTGCTGGCGGCGGCCAGCGTGCGCGTGGTGTGCGTCGGCAGCGGCAGTTTCCGTCCGCGGCGGCTGCCGCCTGCGATAGTCGAGGGGTTGCACTGATGGTAGGTGATCTGTCAATCCTGCGCCTGGTGGCCCAGGCAAGTCCGGTGGTGCAGTTCGTGATCGGACTGCTGCTTCTCGCCTCGCTCCTGTCGTGGGCGATCATCTTCGACAAGCGCATGCTGGTGCGGCGCGCGCGCCGCGATGCGGAGCGCTTCGAGAACAGTTTCTGGTCGGGCAATGATCTATCCACGCTGTTTCGTGCCATCGAATCGCGGGGCCGCGCCACTGGCATGGAAAGCATCTTCGAGTTCGGCTTCCGGGAGTTCGCGCGGCTCAGGCAGCAAAATGGCGCGGCCGCCGACCTGTTGCTCGAGGGCGCGCGCCGCGCGATGCGCGTGGCGCAGCTCAAGGAGATCGAGCGGCTCGAGCACAACCTCGCCACGCTCGCTACCGTCGGTTCCATCAGCCCTTACGTGGGCCTGTTCGGTACGGTGTGGGGGATCATGAGCGCCTTCACCTCGCTCAGTAATGTGCAGCAGGCCACGCTGGCCTCGGTCGCGCCGGGCATCGCCGAGGCGCTGGTGGCCACCGCCATCGGACTGTTCGCGGCCATTCCGGCGGTGATCGGCTACAACCGTTACGCGGACCAGCTCAGCAAGCTCGAGATGCGCTATGACGCATTCATGGAAGAATTCTCGACGATCCTGCAGCGCCACGCGACACGGGCACCCGGGAGCTGACCATGGCGCTCACCGGCAGACCAAAGCGTCGGCTCATGAGTGATATCAACGTGGTGCCCTACATCGACGTGATGCTGGTGCTACTGATCATCTTCATGATCACTGCACCCTTGCTGACCCAGGGCATCAAGGTCGAGTTGCCCAAGGCCAAGGCGGAACCGATCAATGCGCGTGCGGTCAACAACCTGGAGCCGCTCGTGCTGTCGGTGGATGCGCAGGGACGTTTTTATCTGAATGTCGGGGCCAGCCCGCAAATGCCGATCGATGATGCCACCGCGCTCGCGCGCGCGACCGCAGCGCTCCGGCGGGCGCCACAACGCGTGGTGCTGGTCAAGGGCGATAAGGCCGTGCCTTATGGGCGCGTCGTTGCGGCCATGGTGATGCTGCAGCAGGCGGGCGCGGCGAAGCTGGGGTTTCTGACCGAGCCACCGCCCGCGCCCAAGCGCCCATGAGTCCGACGGTGCATGACGACGGCCGCCGCAAGCGGTGGCTTGCGATACTGCTGTCGATACTGGTTCATTCGGCCATCGTGGCCTCCGTGGGCTGGAGCTGGTGGCAGCTGCGCACACCGCCGCGCGCGCCACAGCAGCTCGCGATCGAGGCGACCGTGGTGGTGGAAAAGACGGCGCGCGCAGCTCCCGTGAGCGCGCCGCCCGTAGAACCCGCCCCGCAGGAAACACCGCCGGCACCTGCGCCAAAAGCAGATGACAAGAAGGCCGCCGAGGAGCAGGCGGCGCGTGAGAAGCAGCAGGAAGAGGCCGCAGCGGCGGAAGCCAAGCTCAAGGAGCAACAGGAAGCCGACCGGAAGGCCGACGAAGCCAAGCAGGCCGCGGAGAAAGCCGCGCAGGAACAGGCTGATAAAGTGGCGCGCGAGAAGGCCAGGCGCGAGTCGGAGTTGCGCGCACAGCTGGCCGCCGAGGAGCGCATCAATGCCGCGCGCGGCAGCGCCGATGAGGTCGCGTGGCTGGCATTGATTCGCGATCGCGTGACCCGGGCGTGGATCCGCCCGCCGAGCGCGCGCGCTGGGGTAAACTGCGAGGTGCTGGTGACACAGGTTCCCGGCGGGGTGGTCACCGGCGTGCGGATCGGCAGCTGCAACGGTGATTCGGCGGTGCGCGAGTCCATCGAGGCGGCCGTGTACCGCGCATCACCCCTGCCTTCGCCGACCAATCCGGATTTGTTCGATCGCAACCTCAAATTCAATTTTCATCCAGACGAGTAGACACAGCGCGTGAAATCATTTCTCTCCAATCCGGTGCGGGCGATCTGCTTGTGGTCGGCGATGCTGGGCGCGGCGGGCAGTGCGCGCGCCGAGCTGCAGATCGATATCACCAAGGGCGTGACCGATCCGATCCCGATTGCCGTCGTGCCCTTTGCTGCCACGGGCAGCGGCGGCTTCGATTTTGCGGCGGTAGTGCAGCACGACCTGGACGGGAGCGGCCGCTTCAAGACCTTGGATCGCGGCGCGCTCAGGCTCAAGCCCAGCCGCGCGGCTGATGTGGTCGCGGCTGACTGGCACGCGGATGGCGTCGATTACGTGCTGGTGGGCCGAACCAGCGCCGCCGAGGGTGCGCGCGTCAGCATCGAGTGCGACCTGATCAATGCCCTAACCGGCCAGTCGCTGGGCAGCACGAGGCTCAATGCGGATCCGGGCAACCCGCGGGGCACCGCCCACCGCATCAGCGACTTCGTGTTCGAGAAGATCATCGGCACGCGAGGTGCCTTCGCGACGCGCATCGCCTACGTGGCGGTCGATGGCCAGCCGCCCGCGCAGCGTTTCCAGCTGATCGTGGCGGATGCCGACGGTGAGAACTCCCAGGTGGTGCTCGATTCACGCCAGCCCATCATGTCGCCGGCGTGGTCCGCCGACGGGCAATGGCTGGCGTACGTTTCCTTCGAGAGCCGGGTATCGGCGGTGGTGGTGCAGCAGCTGCGCACGGGCGAGCGACGCCAAGTATCGGCACGTGCCGGTGTGAACAGCGCCCCGGCGTGGTCGCCCGAGGGCCACCGACTGGCCCTGACCCTGTCGGGATCGAGCGGCAACCTTGATATCTTCGTGCTGGATCTCGCCACGCAAAACCTGACGCGCATTACCGATGATCCGGCCATCGACACCGAGCCCGCGTGGAGCCCCGATGGGCTGAACCTTTACTTTACATCCGACCGTTCTGGCGGACCGCAGATCTACCGCACGGACGTCGCCGTGCATCAGCGCGTGCAGCGGATCACCTTCGGGTCATCCTATAACGCACGGCCGCGACCATCGCCCGATGGGCGCTCGCTGGCGCTGGTCTCGCGCGAGGGATCGGACTATCGTATCGGCGTGCAGGACTTGGCGAGCGGCAATGTGCGTGTGCTGACGCGTGGCAGTCTCGATGAATCGCCCAGCTTCGCGCCCAACGGCATGAGCCTGATCTACGCCAGCCACGCGGGCGGCGTCGGGACGCTGGCCACCGTCGCCGTCGACGGCCAGGTGTCGCAGCGCCTCAAATCCGACCGCGGGGACGTGCGCGAACCGGTCTGGGGTCCGTTCGCAGCTCAGTAGCTACACTGGAGAACGATGCAATGAACAGAATTCTGCTGGCCGCGTTGACAGGCGCTGCGCTGTTGCTGTTGGAGGCGGGCTGCTCCAAGTCCATGCAAAGAGTGCCGCGCACCGCGGAAGCCACGACAGATACCATCAGCGGTGCTCAGGCGAGCGGGGCAGCGAACGGCGCGGCCGCGGCGGGTGCCACCGACACCGGTGCCGATGCGCAGGGCGGCGGGGCCTCGGCGCCGGCCGGGGTGGCGAGGCTGATCTACTTCGATTTTGACAGCAGCGAGATCAAGCCGGAGTTCGTTTCGGTCATTGCCGCGCACGCGCGCGCGCTGGCGCGCAACGCCAGCATCCGGGTGCGGCTGGAGGGGCACACCGACGAGCGCGGTTCGCCCGAATACAACATCGGCCTGGGCGAGAGGCGTGCGCAAGCGGTGCGCCGGGCGCTCATGCTCCAGGGCGTCACCGAAGCGCAGGTGACTACGGTGAGCTACGGCGAGGAGCGCCCCGCCGCGGCCGGCCAGGATGAAACGGCTTGGGCCAAGAACCGGCGCGTTGAATTTATCTATCAGAACTAGCGAGCGGCCACCGCTATGAAAATTGCCTTGCTGTGCGCTTGCTGCTTACTGGGGATTGCAGGCTGCGCCAGCAATCCGGCCGGCGATCCGACCCAGGTGCGCCTCAATGACATCGATACCCGCCTAGGCAACGTTGAGCGGGTGGTCAGCAACCAGAGCCTGGTTGACCTGTCGCGCCGGCTCGATGCCCTGGAGGCTCAGCAGCGCGAGCAGCGCGGCAGCATCGAGGTGCTGCAGAACACCAACGAGACGGCGCGCAAGTCCGAGCGTGACCTGTACGCGGACCTGAACAAGCGCATGGCGGCCCTCGAAACCGGCGCCGGCGGAGCAGGGGCCGCTGCGGCTCCCACCGCCGCCGCCACGACGGGCGCTGCCGCCTCCGCTGCCAGCAGTGCTCCGGTGGACGATCAGGCGGCGTACAACGCGGCCTACGCGAAGCTCAAGGCCGGCAACTACACCGAGGCCATCAACGCGTTCCAGGCCTTCATGAAGCAGTATCCGGACAGCACGCTGCTCGACAATGCCCAGTACTGGACTGGCGAGGCGTA
>Ga0105242_10003769_pt1 | contig 11787 bp, 8 predicted proteins | sample KBSM24metaG_FD_81521 | JGI IMG/M metagenome (GOLD analysis project Ga0105242, IMG submission 81521) | Miscanthus rhizosphere microbial communities from Kellogg Biological Station, Michigan, USA - KBS M2-4 metaG | ecosystem: Host-associated > Plants > Roots > Rhizosphere > Soil | place: Michigan...
CTGGTCTTCCAGGCGTTAAGGATAGCCGTCAACGATGAATTGGGCCAATTGAAGGGAGGCTTGGATGCGGCCATCGAACGAACCCGCGAGGGGGGGAAGATCGCGACCATCTCTTTTCACAGCCTGGAAGATCGGATCGTGAAAAACACATTCCGCGATGCGAAGGATCAGTTGAAGATCCTAACGAAAAAGCCGATCGGCCCAACGGAAGAAGAGTTAAAGGAAAATCCTCGGTCGCGCAGCGCCAAATTGCGGGCTGCCGAAAAAAGAAGAAAAGAGTTATGAGAAATCTCCTTTTGCGATTAGGCTTTTGCCTTGCTGTATGTGGATTTTGCCTCTATTCCTATCTCGAGATGCAGAACGACCTGACGCAGCTCAAGATCAAACTGCCTCAGGAGGATCAAGAAATCCGGTTGATCCGTGAAGAGAACCGCCGCCTTGCATATGAAATCGATCAATTTCTCAGTCCGTCTCATTTGATCGAGATGGCCCACCGGCCTGAATTCAGCCATTTGCAGCATCCTTTATTGAAAGAAATTCTGACCGTTCCCGAAGTATTCGCCGCAACCCAAGCCCCCTGAGAGGTCTAGTGGTCCTTAACAAAAATTCTTGGAATCATTTCGACGTCAAAGCGCGGATAATCGCCGAATGCAAGTTGATTCTTATTGCATTAGTACGGATCAATTTGCGTAGCTGCGGTCGATCGATTCTACGCAGCTTTCACGTTAGAAATTATCTCAAGAATTTTTGTTAAGGACCACTAGTATTCATGGACCATTCTCCTGTTAGGCGCCTGATCGGCATAGCCGTTTCCATTTTCCTGTTGTTTTTCCTTCTGATCGCCCGTTTTTATAAGATCCAGATCATAGAAAAAGACAAATGGACCCAGGTCGCCCTTTCCCAGCATCAATATGTGGCCTCGATTCCTTTTATGCGCGGATCGTTCTACTCGAATACTTCGATCAAGAAAGGACATCCCGAAGAAGATCAGCCATTCGTCATCGACATCCCGAAATTCCATCTTTTCATCGATCCCGATTCCATTCCTTTGCCGGTCAAGCCCAGGATGGCTCATCAGCTCTTCGCGCATCTCGGATTCTCTCCTGAGCAAAGCCGCAAGATGCTTTTGGAATTCCATAAAAAAAGCCGCAGCCGCAAAATCGCGATGTGGCTCGATAGAGATGCGAGAAAGAATATTGAAACTTGGTGGCGCCAATTCGCCAAAGAAGAAAAAGTTGTTTCCAATGCCCTTTTCTTCAAATCGGAATTCAAACGCTCCTATCCCTTCGGCAGCATGCTCGGCGCTATTCTGCATACGGTGCAGGAGGAAAAAGATCCTCGGACCGGGCAGAGCTTGCCTACAGGGGGAATGGAGATGGTTTTCAACTCCTATCTCATGGGAAAGCAGGGGAAAAAACTGGTCGTCCGATCCCCACGCCATCCACTCGATACGGGAAAAATCTTGGAGCCGCCTGAAAACGGGGCCGATATCTATTTGACTGTGAACCACTATCTCCAAGCGATCATGGAAACGGAGTTGAAAAAAGGCGTCGAAACTGCAAAGGGCATAAGCGGATGGGCAGTGATGATGGACCCTTTCACAGGCGAAATTTTGGCCATCGCGCAAACTCCCGCTTTCGATCCTTCGCGCTACGCCGATTATTTCAATAATCCGTCGCTGCAAGAGGCCACCCGTGTCAAAGCCGTTACCGATTGCTATGAACCTGGTTCGATCTTCAAGCCAATTACGATGGCCGTCTGCATGAAGGCGAACGAAGAGTTGGAGAGGCAAGGTAAAAAGATCATCTTTTCACCTGACGAAAAGATCGCGACTGCGAACGGTTGGTTTCCCGGACGGAGTACCCCGATCAAAGACGCTCGGGTCCATCGCTATCTCAACATGGATTTGGCTATCCAAAAATCTTCCAACGTCTATATGGGTCGATTGATCCACCGCCTCGTCGAAACGATGGGAGACGAGTGGTACCGCAAGACGCTCCAGGAAGTGTTTGGATTCGGCTTGAAGACGAATATCGAACTCCCGGCTGAAAGTCCCGGACTTCTGCCGACGCCAGGTAAACTGCACCCTAATGGCAAGCTCGAATGGTCTGTCCCCACACCCTATTCGCTCGCAATGGGGCACAATATCCTCATCAACGCGATCCAAATGGTGCGCGCCTATGCCGTGCTGGCAAACGGCGGAAAAACGGTCGAGCCCCATCTCGTCCGCAAGATCGTCAAGACTCAAGCCGATGGGTCAAAGGTCGTCTTGGTGGATCGAACAGCAGTGAAACCCGGGAAACAGATCCTCAAATCTTCCGATTGCGAGGCGATTGTCCACAGTATGAAATTCGCCACGAAAGAAGGAGGGACATGCAAAAGGGCCGATGTGATGGGATATACGGAAGCCGGCAAATCGGGAACAGCCGAAAAGGTCCTTGATGGCTTCTATGCAAAGGATCATAATGTTTCATCGTTCCTGGGGTTTGCTCCTGCGAAAAATCCCCGTTTCGTACTGCTCGTTTCTATCGACGATCCGGAAAAGAAATTCGTCCCGGGAGTGGGGAAACACCAGTTCGGCGGGATTTGCGCGGCGCCTGTTTTCCGGGAGATCTCCTCGCGCTCTTTGCAATATCTGGGAGTCGCGCCGGACGACCCCTATGGGTATCCGCCCGGCGACCCACGGCGCGATATGGCGAAAGCCGATTTTATTGATGAGGTTTGCGACCTCAAAAAACTCTATGATTGTTGGAATCAGTGAAACTCAAACAGCTTGTCCAAGGTATCCCCGATCTTAAGATCAAAGGGAGCAAGGAAGTTGAAATCACAGGCTTGACCGCCGATTCGAATACGGTTGCGCCAGGCAATCTCTTCGTTGCCAAAAAAGGATGCACAAGAGACGGAACTGAGTTCATTCCCCAGGCGGTCGCGGCGGGCGCCGTTGCCATCCTCGCCTCATTTTACGATCCTTTTTTGAAACAAACCCAGATCATTTGCGAAAAACCCGAATGTTGGGAAGCCAAGTTGGCCGCCCGTTATTATCAGAATCCCTCGAAAGAACTGTGGATCGCAGGAATTACCGGAACGAAAGGAAAAACGACGACCTCCTATCTGATCCGGCATCTTTTGGATCGTTTGGAGAAACCCTCAGGGCTTATCGGAACTGTGGAGACGATAGTCGGGTCAAAGCGGTTTCCTTCCGCTTATACCACTCACGACGCGATCAAAAATCAAAAGCTACTGCGGGAAATGATCTCTGCCGGTTGCAAGGGAGCGGTTCTCGAAGTCTCCTCGCACGGGCTAAAGCAGGGCAGGGTCGAAGAAATCGATTTTGATCTCAGCCTATTCACCAATCTCTATCCAGATCATCTTGATTATCACAAGACCATTGAGGATTACGCTGCAGCCAAAAAACAGCTGTTCGATAAGGGCAAAGGACGGATTTTCAATGCCGACAGCCCTTGGTCCGAATATATGAGCGGCGGCGCTGCAGGGATGACCTACGGTGTCGATCGGGCAGCGGATCTCCGAGCTTCGGACATCGATCTTGGCGTACAAGGAACAGCCTTCACTGTGGAATATCGCGGGAAGAGACAAAGAATTTCCACTTCTCTCATGGGACGCTTCAATATCTACAATCTTCTGGCAAGCCTCTCTGTCGGACTGTATCTTGGAGCCGACCTTTCAGCCCTAGCTTCTATTTTTACCTCAATCCCGTTGATTCCCGGACGGCTAGAGCAGGTGGAGAACGGTCTAGGGTTTCAGATTTTCATCGATTTCGCCCATTCGGGAGAATCGCTTGACAATGTCCTTTCCACCTTGCGTGAAATTGCTGCTAAGAGGCTCATCGTCGTCTTTGGATGCGGCGGCGGTCGAGATCCCGCGAGGCGAACGGGGATGGCGGCCGCTGCGGAAAAATGGGCCGATCTCGCGATCGTCACATCCGACAATCCTCGGCAAGAAGATCCGTTGGAAATCTGCCGCCAAATCCTTTCCGGGTTTCAAAAACCCGAAAAAGCGATTTTGGAGATCGAGCGGAAAAGCGCCATCAAGCTGAGCGTAGAACTCGCCCGTCCCGGCGATATCGTCCTCATTGCAGGCAAAGGACATGAGCGGACACAAATTTTTGGTGCCCACACGATTCCGTTCGATGACTGCCTCATCGCAAAAGAAGCGTTGCAAAACCAGCTCCATTCTGCAATTCTTTCTTAAAAACATGCGCCGTCTTCTCCTCTTTCTTTTTTTGCTCGGCTCTCAGGCCATTGCTGAGAACCGACCTATCGCCAGCGCTTTGAACTCGGGTACCGGACCTACCGTTGTCGTCGACGCCGGGCATGGAGGCAACGACCAGGGGGCCAAGGCAAAAAATCCCTATTGCGAAGAGAAACGGATTTGTCTACAGACTGCGCGCCTTGTAAAAAAATATCTCGATCAGCTCGGATACCATGTAATCATGACCCGCAATACCGATGCATTCATCCCATTGGCACGCCGCGTCGAGGTTGCCAAGCAGTGCGATGCCGAGATCTTCGTCAGCATCCATTTTAACTCTTCCCGCTTGCCGACAGCATCTGGAATCGAGATCTTCTTCTACGATTCCCAAGAAGAAAAGCGGCGCACCTTCGCATCGAAACGGCTCGCCGATTCGATCCTCACCCGGGTACTCCGGCGCACATCGGCCCATTCCCGCGGAGTGAAAAAGGGGAACCTATATGTCACTCGAGAAACTTCCATGCCTGCCGTCCTTCTCGAAGGAGGTTTTATTTCCAATCCCGAAGAACGGACCAATCTAAAATCTCTCGACTACCAGGAAAAGATCGCCCGCGGCGTTGCTGACGGGGTAGACTATTACTTCAAAAAATTGAAGAGGTGACCCTCTCTGAATGCAATTTCTGCCGATTTTTTGGTTCTTTTGAATCAGCTCAAAAGAATCAGAAAATCGACAGAACCTAATTTGCTAAAGAGGTCGATTCGTCCTCGGCCGGAGTCGAACCGGCGACCTGTCGCTTAGGAGGCGACCGCTCTATCCACTGAGCTACGAGAACATGATGGATGGGAGTTTTGGATATCCGAACTCGCCAAGTGCTGTATTTTAATCGATCAGATCGCTTACTCTCAAGGGAAATGCGAGATTTTTAGGTAGGTATGCAGGCGGATATTGGACTCATTGGATTAGCTGTGATGGGACAAAACTTGGTTCTGAATATGGCAGATCATGGCTATATAGTTCAGGTTTACAACCGCACTGTCGCGAAGGTCGATGAATTTCTCAAAGGCCCAGCCAAGGGAAAAAAGATCTCCGGCTCCCATGATCTCAAAGGATTTGTTGCCGCTTTGAAGCGTCCAAGACGGGTCATGCTGATGGTCAAGGCAGGAGATCCGGTAGATGAATTCATCGACCAGCTTCTTCCCTTGCTTGAAAAAGGTGATATCATCATAGACGGCGGCAATAGCCATTTTCCCGATAGCCAACGCAGATATGAAGCGCTCAAGGCAAAGGGGATTCTGTTCATCGGAACAGGGATTTCGGGGGGAGAGGAGGGAGCCCGCCATGGACCCTCGATCATGCCCGGAGGAAATCCCGATGCGTGGCCTCATATCAAGCCTATTTTTCAGGCGATCGCCGCACGCTCCGACGATGGCGCCCCTTGCTGCGATTGGGTGGGGGTCGGGGGAGCCGGCCACTATGTAAAAATGGTCCATAATGGCATCGAATACGGAGATATGCAGCTGATCTGCGAGGCCTATGATCTTTTGAAAAAAGGAGTGCAAATTACCTATCCGGAACTCCATAAGGTCTTCGATGAGTGGAATCAAGGGGCTTTGAATAGCTATCTCATCGAGATCACGGCAGATATTTTCAGCAAACTCGATGCGGACGGCAAGCCGCTTCTTGAAAAGATCTTGGATGTCGCGGGCCAGAAAGGAACGGGGAAATGGACGGGGATCGACGCTTTGGATCGGGGACAGCCTTTGACCTTGATCGGCGAAGCGGTGTTTGCGCGGTGTCTCTCGTCATTGAAAGACCAGAGGGTAGCGGCAAGCCGCCACTACAAGCCGCCCGCTCATCCGCCGATTGCAGCCCGTAAAGATTTTTCCGATCAAATCTCTCAAGCACTTTACGCTTCGAAAATCATCAGCTATGCGCAAGGATTCATGCTGATGCAAAGCGCCTCCGACGAATATAAATGGAATCTCAATCTCGGTGCGATCGCGCTGATGTGGCGCGGTGGCTGCATCATCCGAAGCCGTTTTTTGAATAAGATCAAACAGGCTTATGATCAAAATCCGAAATTGGCCAGCCTGCTGGTCGATCCATTTTTTATCGGTGAAATTTCTCATGCTGCTCCCTCATGGAGAAAAGTGGTGTCGGAAGGCGCCTTGATGGGGATTCCTTTGCCTTGCTTCAGCACAGCGCTTTCTTTCTTCGATGGATATCGGAACGCCACACTTCCTGCAAACCTTTTACAGGCCCAGCGCGATTATTTCGGCGCCCACACGTATGAGCGGACCGACAAGCCGCGCGGTCAATTCTTCCACACGAACTGGACGGGCAAAGGCGGAGACGTCAGCTCGAGCACATATAATGTTTAATCAACCCGCCAGTCTTCAGCGAGGGCAAGTGCTGTCATTCTCTCCAAGCATTTCCCGGATTCCCGTTGGGGAATTTTTTTGATTGAAAGAAATTTTTTAACGTGTATAATTCTCAATCCTTTTAAAAATGAAGGGGTTTGTACAATGTTTAAATATTGTGTCTTAAGCTTGTTGATTTGTTTTGGAGCTATATTTGATCATGCATGGGCGATGGAGGAAGAATTGGTGCTTGAGATTGAATCATATTCTGGAGATGCAATTATTCCACATATCCCTCTATTGGAAGAGTGGGTTAAGCGCGATTATATCCATTATCCCTATCTTTGGGTGCCCACAACATCAGACTGCGGGTTTGATCTCTTCATCAAGGAAGAACATGCACTTGTGACGATTGTAAAACAGCAAGGCGAAGTGGTAGGCGTTGCTGTAGGCATCTCTTTTGATTCAGAGCGATTGCAGAACTATTTCCAAGAACCTTTATCAAGGCTGGCTGAAGAGCATGGATTTGATCCGTCTCAAATCTTGTACATGTCCTTTTTTTTAACAGCGCCAGAGAGACGCAATGACCCATTGCTTGTGCAAGCAATCTATGATACCTATGTCAAATTCGCTAGCAATCTAGGAAAAACAAAAGTATCTTATTGGGCAGATATGAGCAGCGATGAACATCATCCGCTGAAACCGGAAAAGCTTGTGCCAGTCGAGCCATGGGGCGAAGTGATTCACGGTTTTAGGAGTATGAAGATTAAATTAAATATGTCATGGATGACATTGCAATCGGATGGATCTGTAAAAGAAGCAATACACCCTGCGGAATTCTTCATCAAAGATCTCTAATCACCTGAGTTTTGGGTTTGTTTCCCTCAGAATCAAGAGAGATTTTCGATGTTCTGAATCGTCCGTAAACTGCTAACTTTTCCTAAGCGGGTAGATTCCTGGTTTTATCTTTCTTGAACCGTGCCTTGGCCCTCTCGATGGCTGCTGGTTGCGTCCTTTGAAGATCGGCTGCGCAGGAATCGATGGGTCTGGCTCATAGCCTGCTACGATCATTTTCTGAATTTTGCGCTTCAGCAGCCGTTCGATGCCGTGCAGCAATTGATTTTCGTCGATGCATACAAGAGAAATCGCGGCCCCTTCTTTGCCGGCGCGTCCTGTGCGGCCGATCCTGTGGATGTAGTCTTCCGGCACATGGGGAAGTTCGAAGTTGACCACATGAGGCAACTGTTCGATATCGATCCCGCGGGCTGCGATATCGGTCGCCACTAGGACTCGGACTGCGCCTTGATGGAAGTCGGCAAGAGCTTTCGTTCGGGCCGCTTGCGTCTTATTCCCATGGATGGCTGCAGAAGTAATTTTATGGGAATGCAGATAGTCGGACAGGCGGTTGGCGCCATGCTTCGTGCGGGTAAATACTAGGACTTGCTGCCAGTTATTCGAAGAAATTAAAAAGGTGAGAAGCTCGCGTTTTCTTTTGTTGTCTACAGGATACACAAGATGGGAAACGAGTTCCGCAGGGGTATTGTGAGGGGTTACTTCGATCGTTTGAGGAGCATTTAAAAAGCCTGCGGCCAGTCTCTTGATTTCATCGGAAAATGTCGCAGAAAATAAAAGGTTTTGTCGATCTTGTGGCAGTAAGGAAAGGAGTTTGCGGATATCGTGGATAAATCCCATATCCAGCATCCGGTCCGCTTCGTCGAGGACAAGCATTTCAATGTGGGAGAGATCAATTGTCCTTTGGGAGACGTGATCCAAAAGGCGTCCGGGGGTCGCAATGACGATATCTACCCCGCTGCGGATGTGCTGGGTTTGCACATTCATGCTCGCGCCGCCGAAAATTACCGTCGATTTCAAAGGGAGGTACTTCCCGTACGTTTTGACGTTCTCTCCAATCTGCGCCGCAAGTTCGCGCGTTGGAGTCAAAATCAGAGCGCGTGGGCTTTGTCTTTTTACCTGCGATGAGGATGCGCTCAAATGGTGAAGAAGAGGCAAGGTGAAACCCGCCGTCTTGCCGGTTCCTGTTTGCGCGCCGGCCATCACGTCATGGCCTGCAAGGATAAGAGGAATGGCTTGCGCTTGAATGGGAGTCGGTTCGCTGTAACCCTCTTCTTCGACCGCTCGAAGTAATTCGTTCAGAAGGCCAAGATCTTTAAATGACATAATTCTCTTCGTTGTTTGAATCACTTGAATATAGCACAACCGAGGGTAAAAAAATACCGTTTTGTAGCCCCCCTCTGAACCTATCCGAATATAATTTTCACTCAAATTTTTGGAAAATCGACAAAAAATTTTAGTTACATATACCCGTTGAAGTGGAACGGGTATATACTCCTGCCACTTGAAAGCTCTTTTACATTTAGCTGCTTCAGCGCCGCTAGAGCTGATTCAAATTCAGGGCGACTCCTTGCAAAATCCGAGAGCTTGCAAGTGGCAGGCGGTATAGATGCTTATTCCGCCTTGAGGACTTCCATGAAGGCGCTTTGAGGGATATTGACCTTGCCGATCTCTTTCATTTTTTTCTTTCCCTCTTTCTGCTTTTCCCAGAGCTTGCGCTTGCGGGTGATATCGCCGCCATAGCATTTGGCTGTGACGTTTTTTGTGATCGCAGAAATCGTTTCTCGGGCAATGATTTTGCCGCCGATTGCGGCTTGAACTGGAACTTTGAAGAGCTGCTGCGGGATCACTTCTTTAAGCTTTGCGCAGATAGCCCGGCCTTTGGCTTCGGCTTTTGAACGGTGGACCAGGCAGGAAAAGGCGTCAACGGGCTCTTCATTGACCCGGATTTCAAGTTTTACAATATCGCTTTTGCCATAGCCATCGGGTTCGTAATCGAAAGAACCGTAGCCCCGAGTGACCGATTTCAGCTTGTCATTGAAATCGGTGATGATCTCGTTCATCGGTAAACGATATGTGAGGAGGAGGCCGCCAATACCCATTGTCTCGGTCCTGAGGCACTCTCCGCGCTTGTCCGTGCAGAGTCCCATGATCGCGCCAAGATAATCGGACGAAGTCATGATATGAACTTTTACCCAAGGCTCTTCGACAAAATCGATATGGGCAGGATCGGGATAGCGTGCGGGATTGTCGATCTCCATCGTTTTCCCGTCGTTGAGAGTGAAGCGATAGATGACGCTTGGAGCGGTGGTGATGATGGAAAGATCGAATTCGCGGGTGAGCCTCTCGAAGACGATCTCGAGGTGGAGCAAGCCTAAAAATCCGCACCGGAACCCGAAACCGAGAGCCATGCTGCTTTCTTGCTCGACATACAGGGCGGAGTCGTTTAGCTGAAGTTTTGAAAGCGCGTCGCGCAAGGCTTCGAAATCGGAGGTGTCGACGGGATAAATGCCGGCAAAGACGACAGGCGCGATCAATTTGAATCCGGGCAGGGGAGAGGACGCGGGAAATTTATGGAGCGTCACCGTGTCGCCGATCTTCACATCGGCAGTATTTTTAATATTGGCGACGAAATAACCCACTTCGCCCGGTCTGAGAACATCGACAGGTGTTTCGTTCGGCGCAAATTTGCCGACTTCGTTTACTTCAAAAGTTTTCTGTGTCGCAAAAAAACGGATGAGCGATTTTTTCGAGATTTCACCGCTTATGACCCGGATGTATACCATGACTCCGCGGTAAGTGTCGTAATGAGAATCGAACACGAGGGCTCGGAGCAGCTCGTCCTTGGGCTCGCTGGGAGCGGGGATATCGGTGAGGATTCGTTCGAGAACTACTTCAACGCCAATGCCGGTTTTGGCCGAAATAAGGAGGCTGTTGGAGGCGTCGATGCCGATGATTGACTCGATTTGCCTTTTCACATCGTCGGGATTGGCGGCAGGAAGATCGATTTTGTTAATGACAGGAAGGATTTCCAGGTTTCGGGCTATTGCTAGATGGACGTTAGCCAGAGTTTGTGCTTGTACTCCTTGGACTGCATCGACGACGAGCAGAGCTCCCTCGCAGGCTGCCAGAGACCGGGATACCTCGTAGGCGAAGTCCACGTGGCCTGGAGTGTCGATCAAGTTGATCTGGTAAATTTGCCCATCTTGAGCCTTGTAGAGCATAGAGACGGGCCGGGCTTTGATGGTAATGCCCCGTTCTCGTTCCAGATCCATGTTGTCGAGATACTGCGCCTGCATATCTCGGGCTTCTACCGTGTGGGTAAGTTCTAAAAGGCGGTCGGCGAGCGTCGACTTCCCATGGTCGATATGGGCAATGATCGAAAAATTCCGGATTCGTTTGAGATCGTATTGGAACATGACCTTGAATGTTAATGGACCTTACAGATCTTTGCAAGGGAGCGGCGAGGGCGGCAATCGAATAAGAGTTGCCATTAATTTGCCCTGCCTTTAAATTCTCTTAACTCCAACTATAAGGATTTTTTTAACGTGCCAACGCATCTCTTGGTCCAATCGATCTTGGAGTTGTCGAACGCATTCCCTCGAGATCGGGAATCGCGTTACCGCCCCCTAATCAAAAAGCTCACTGACTTAAAGATCAAGAATTTTGTCCTGCAGCAGATCGTTCAAGCAATCGAGAGAAAAACAGGGGCCCTTTTTCCCTCAGCGACAGCTCCAAGGGTCGTGATTGATGTTCTCTCTTCTCTGCATCTTCCAAAAAAAAAGAGAGAGGAGCGAATCCAATTGATCCCAAGCAAGCCCCGTCCCGCTCGCCCTTCCTTACGCAGCGCTTCTTTCAATCGCATTCCCATTGGGCTCAGCCGATGCGACTCTTGCAATTGGATCAACTGCTTGATCCAGTTCCTCATGTTCCTTCCGGGATCTTGGGAGCTGTTTTCTCTGATCCCGAGAAGTTTTCAGCCGCTTCGGGAGTTTGCCGACCAGTACTTCGCCGATCAACAAGACAATCATCTCGTTTCTTCAGCGGACAGTAGAGAGTTGGTCCGGTGCTTGATGCGTAAGATTCCCGCCCATTTTTTGCAGCAGAAACCGATCCTTTATGAGATCTTCCTTGGATGGATGAAGGCCATTTTTCCCCATTGCCCTTTCGATATGACAGGAGAAATCCACCCCGTGATCCTGCATCCGGAATGGCATGTCGTATCCAATTTTTATGATTTCGAAGAGGCATTTCAAAAAAAAATGAATGAAAGACCGCCAGAGCTTTTGGTTGCATTCAAAGGAACTTCCTTTCCTTTGAAGAGACACTATTTTGCACAATCCGAAGGCGTCTCTTACGATC
>Ga0105242_10003771_pt1 | contig 11784 bp, 11 predicted proteins | sample KBSM24metaG_FD_81521 | JGI IMG/M metagenome (GOLD analysis project Ga0105242, IMG submission 81521) | Miscanthus rhizosphere microbial communities from Kellogg Biological Station, Michigan, USA - KBS M2-4 metaG | ecosystem: Host-associated > Plants > Roots > Rhizosphere > Soil | place...
CGGCGGCGGTGGCGGCGGCTTCAACCGGCTCAACATCCTCATCCAGGGGCCGGATATCGAACAGCTGCAGCAGTACACCGTGCAGCTGATGGATCTGGTGCGCACGATTCCGGGCGTCGTCGACGTCGACACGAATTTCGAGCCGACCCAGCCGGAGCTGCGCATCAACATCGACCGCGCCCGCGCTGCGGACCTCGGCGTCAACATCGACACCCTCGCCAACAACCTCCGCACCCTCGTCGGCGGCGAGGAAATCTCGGAGTTCAAGGACGGCGACGATCAGTTCAAGGTGCTGCTGCGGCTCGACGAGCCGTTCCGCACGACCGCGGTCATGGGCGACCTGCTGGTGGGGGCTGGGCCCGGCGGCGCCGGCCGGACGGTCAAGGTCAGCGACGTCGCGCAGCTCAAGAGCGACTTTGGACCGGCGTCGATCGATCGCTACAACCGGCAGCGGCAGATCTCGGTCAACGCCAACCTGCAGGGGGTCCCGCTCGGCGAGGTGCTGGCCAACGCGCGCGGCAAGGTCGAAGAGCTGCACCTGAAGGCCGGCTATCAGGCGGTGTTCGGCGGCAGCGCGCGGACGCTCGCGGAGGCGTCGAGCAACTTCACGATCGCGCTGGTGCTCGCGGTCATCTTCATCTACATGGTGCTGGCGTCGCAGTTCAACAGCTTCATCCACCCGCTGACGATCATGACGTCGCTCCCGCTCAGCCTGCCGGCCGGTCTGCTGGCGCTGATGGCGTTCGGCATGACGATCAACGTCTACAGCGCAATCGGCTTGATGATGCTGTTCGGCGTGGTGAAGAAGAACTCGATCCTGCAGGTGGACTACACCAATACGCTGCGGGAACAGGGGATGGACCGGCACGAGGCGCTGATCGTGTCGAACCACGTGCGGCTGCGGCCCATCCTGATGACGACCATCGCAATCGTCGCCGGGATGATCCCGATCGCCTTCGGCAAAGGCGCCGGCGCCGGGTCGCGCGCGTCGATGGCGGTCACCATCCTGGGCGGCCAGGTCCTCTGTCTGCTGCTGACGCTCCTGGTGACGCCGGTGGTGTACTCCTATTTCGACGACCTGCGGGAGTGGTCACCGGTAGCCTCGGTCAAACGCCTGCTGGGGCGTACGCCAAAGACGCCGACCCCCGCAGCTGAGCGGCTGTAGAGGAGGTCTGGTCTCTGAGACCTGGTCTCAGAGACGCGGTCTCAGAGGTCCGGTCTCAGAGACCCGGTCTCAGAGACCGACCCTCCTCCGTCTCGCCCTGCCCAGCTACCCTCCCTGACAACCTTCCTGTAACCTGAGCCCGTCCAACTGGTTGTAAGTGACGGACCTGTGGCGATAGCAGCGGTGATGACGCTGAGCGGGGAAACCCCGGCTGGTAGCGGGCTGGACAGCGATGTGGCTCTCGCGGCCGGGGGGGACCAGTCCGCCTTCGAGCGGCTCTACCGGACGCACGTGGCTCGCATCCACAGCCTGACGCGCCGGATGCTGAGCACCCAGGAGGCCGACGAGGTCACGCAGGACATCTTCGTCCGGACCTGGCAGAAGCTGGGGCAGTTCCGCGGCGAGTCGGCGTTCTCGACCTGGCTCCACCGGCTCGCGGTCAACGTCGTCATCGAGCGGCGGCGATCGTTCGCGATTCAGCGGGATCGGATGTCGGACGACCCGGCGGCGCTCGATCTTCTGACGGTCGGGCCGGCGCGCGCGGATCTGAAGGTCGACTTCGAGCAGGCGATCGACCAGCTGCCGCCAGGGGCGCGCGAGATCTTCGTCCTGCACGACGTCGAAGGCTACAAGCATCGGGAGATCGCGGTGATGCTCCAGATCGCGACCGGGACGTCGAAACGGCAGCTGCACAGGGCGCGCATGCTGATGCGGAAACATCTTTCAGGGGACTGATCGTGCACCAGGAATGGACGGACCAGCTGTCGGACTATCTCGACGGCGAACTGTCGGCGGACGAACGCGACGCCGTCGAAGCGCACCTCCGGACCTGCGCGCCGTGCGCAGCGGTGCTCGACGACCTCAAGCGGGTCGTGGCCCGGGCGGCCACGGCTGCCGCGCGCCCTCCGGACGCCGACCTGTGGGCCGGCATCGCCGCTCGCATTGAGACGGGCGGAGCGGCATCACCCGGCCGCGTGATGCCGTTCGGCCGGCGCGAGGCCCGGCGCTTCACCTTCACCCTGCCGCAGCTGGCGGCCGCCGCCGCGCTGTTGATCGCCGTCTCGGGCGGCCTCGCCTGGAACGCGGCGGAACGGATCGGCGCCGCGGACTCGTCTGTGTCGGTTGCGCAGCCGCCGCAGACGGCCGACGCCGACGCCGCGAGCCCGGCAGCGGCCACCGGCGCCGCCGAGTTCGCGCGGGTCGAGAACGTCGGCATGGCCGACGCGCAGTACGACGCCGCCGTGGCCGATCTCGAAAAGGCGCTGAAGGACGGCCGCGGCCGCCTCGACGCCTCCACCATCGCGATCGTCGAGCACAACCTGCAGATCATCGACCAGGCGATCAACCAGGCGCGGGACGCGCTCGCGGGCGACCCGGCCAACAGCTACTTGAGCAGCCATCTCGTGGAAGCGCGGCGGCGCAAACTGGATCTGCTGCGCCGCGCGACCGCGCTCGCGACGGAAACGAACTAGAACTGAGAACTCAGAACTAAGAACTAAGAACTGAGAACCGAGGACCTATGCTGGGAACACTACTCGTGGCGATGATGGCGATCACGCCGACCGATCAGACCGTGCAGGTCGCCAAAGGCACCAAGCTCGACATCAACAACTTCGCCGGCGACGTGATCGTCAAGGTGTGGGACAAAGACGCGGTGCGCGTCGAGGTCAACAACTCCGATCGGGAGACGGTCGACATCAAGCAGGTCGAGCAGTCGCTGCGGATCCGCTCCCGCTCGACGCGCGGCGGCCCGCCCCGCTCGCTCGACTACACCATCAGCGTGCCGTCGTGGATGGCGATCTCCGTGGCCGGCACCTACGCCGACGTGAACCTGGACGGCGTCGGCGGCGACGTCAGCGTGGAGACGACGCACGGGGACGTGAAGGTGCGCGGCGGCTCCGGCTTCGTCTCGCTGAAGTCGGTGCAGGGCGAGATCACGCTGGAGAAAGCCAGGGGACGGGTCGAGGTGCGCGCCGTCAACGAGAGCATCCATCTCGCCGACATCAGCGGCGATCTCTCGGCGGAGTCGACCAACGGCAGCATCATCCTCGACCGGATCGACTCCGGCAACGTCGACCTCTACACCGTCAACGGCAACATTTCCTACGACGGCGCGATCAAGGAGAAGGGGCTCTACCGGCTGACCACCCACAACGGCCTGATCGCGATGCCGATCGCCGACAAGGCCAACGCGAGCCTGACGGTGCGCACCTACAACGGCAGCTTCCGCTCGACCTTCCCGATCGGCGATCCGGACAAGCGCAACAAGCGCTTCACCGTCACCCTCGGCAACGGCAGCGCGCACGTCGAGCTGGAGTCGTTTGGCGGCACCATCGCGCTGCGGCGGCCGACCGACCCGCGGCCCGAGGCGGAGCGGAGGCGGCGCGAGCGCGGCGACAAGGAGAAGGAAAAGGAGAAGGAGAAGGGCAACCTGGGCGCCTTCAACTTCGACCGGCACGGCATCGAGGCGGACGTGGCGCGGGCGATGGCCGAGGCCCAGCCGGAGATCGACCGCGCCGTCGCCGAGGCGATGCGAGAGGCGGGCCCGGAGATCGAGCGGGCGATGGCCGAGGTTCAGCCGGAGATTGACGCGGCGGTCGCTGAGGCGATGGCGGAGCTGAAGGATCTGATGCCGTTCGGCGCGCCTATGCCCCACCCGCAGCCGAGGCCGACACCAGCGCCGAAAGTAGTTCCGCGACCGTTTTCCCGCTGACCGGATCCCGCAGGTCCGGCGCGACCGCGGCGAGCGGTTCGAGCACGAACCGCCGCTCGCGGAAGCGGGGGTGCGGGACGATCAACCCGTCCTCCTCCAGCACCACGCCGCCCATCAGAATGAGATCGAGATCCAGTGTGCGCGGCGCGTTGACGTACGGCCGCTCGCGCCCGCGCTCCTGCTCGATGGCCAGCAGGGCGTCGAGCATCGCCCGCGGCGCCAGCGCGGTGTCGCCGACCATGGCGGCGTTCAGGAACATCGCCTGGGGACCGGACACGCCAACCGGCACGGTGTCGTAGTAGCGCGAAACGCGGACGTGGGTCAGGAGGCCGCGCAGGGCCGAGACGGCGTAGTCGAGATGGGCGCGCCGATCGCCGACGTTGCTGCCGAGGGCGATCGCTACTCGATCCATCGCGAGGGCAGCACCTCGCCATGCGACGGTCCGACCTGCTCGCCGCGGCGGCCCAGGAGATCCTGCCGGCCCGCCAGCGCCTGATCGAAGAACCGTTTCTGCTCCAGCGTCTCGCCGAGGATGACCCGGAGCATCTTCGCGTGGCGGGCGTTGTTCATCTCGTCGATCCGCGGCCGCCAGCGGTCGACGAAGCGCTGGGCGTCGAGCCCGTCTTCCTCGAAAATCGCGTTCGCCGCGGCGGCTGCCTTGCCCTTGGGGGCGCGCACCGGCTCGGCGGCGTCGGCGACGGTGCCCCCGAGTTCCGCGATCGCCGTGCTGACCCAGGTGAGCTGCGCTTCCTCGCGGTTGATGATGTACTGGTAGGTGTTGTTGGCGTCGTACTGGCCGATCAGCCGCGCCCCCGCCTGGTGCTGCAGCATCATCGCCAGCTTCTCGCGATGGAACTCTTGCAGGAGCGGCAGCAGATCGGTCACGAGTTCTGCTTTTCCTTGCAGGTGATGCAGACCCGGGTCCACGGGATCGCGTTGAGCCGCGCCGGCGCGATCGCCTCGCCGCAGTCGCGGCACATGCCGTAGGTGCCCTTCTCGATCCGCCAGAGTGCCTCTTCGATGGCCTGAAGGATCTTGGCGTCGGTCTGTTTCAGCTTCAGCGCGATGTGGACTTCGTTGTTGCCGCTCGCCTGATCCGCCATGTCGCCCTGGCGGGTATTGTTGTCCATCGACGCCTGCAAGGGCTTGATGCCGCCGGTACCAAGAATTTCAGTGCGCTTCTTCAGAAGCGCGTCTTTTAAGGTCTGCTCTTCCATGAAAGTTCGACTCCTGCCCGTGTCCGCTTTCCGGGGCCGTACACAACATCAAATCATAGCACTATGGGGTCAGATCTCGATTTTCTCGCGGTTCACGGTCGACACGAGAAAATCGAGATCTGACCCCGCTGTCGCTGGCCTACTCGCGGGCCCGCTACTCCGCTCGGAGGGTGGCGAGCGGCTTGTTCTTCAGGACGTCGAAGCTCGAGACCACGCCGATGACGGCGACGAGGAGCGCCGTCATGACCACGCCCGCGATGTGCTCGCCGGCGAACACCCGCCAGGGGATCTCGAGCGCATACCGGCTCACGCCCCAGGTCAGGACGATGGCGCCGAGCGATCCGATCAGGCCGGCGAGCGAGCCGAGCACGCCGTACTCGAACAGCAGCATGCGCGCGATCGTCCGGGTGTTCGCGCCGAGCGTCTTGAACACCGCCGCTTCGTAGACGCGCTGGAACTTGGTCATCGCGACCGCCCCGATCAGGATCAGCCCGCCGCTGAACAGCACCAGGCCGCCCACCACCGTGATCGCCAGCGTCACCTTGGACATGACGTCGCGGACGGTCTCGAGCACCTCGTGGAAGTCGATCACCGACACGTTCGGAAACCGCTCGACCAGATCGTGCTGGAACCGCGCCCGCGCGGTCACCCCTTCGGGCCCTTTCAAGGGCGCGACGAAGGTCTGCGGCGCCTGGTCGAGGGCGCCCGGCCGAAACACGAACACGAAGCCGCCGTTGCGCGATTCCCGCCACTCGACGTCGCGGATGCTCGTGATGCGCGCCGCCACCGTCCGGCCCAGCACGTCGAAGCGCATCGTGTCGCCGACGTGCAGCCGCGCCCGCTCCGCAATGATCTTCTCGACCGACACCTCGGCCTCCGCCGACGGGCCGTCCCAGAACGCACCCTGAATCACCCGCTCGTTCGGCTCCAGGTGATCGCGATAGGTGATCGTGAACTCGCGGCCGATCGAGACGCCTTTCTGGCGCACCTCGTCCGCCCCCTCCAGGTTGGTCTCCGTCCCGGTGACGCCGACGACCCGCGCCCGCAGCACCGGGATCAGCTGATACTCCCCGGCTCCCCTCGCCGGATCGTTCAGGAACGCGCGAACGCCGTCCGCCTGCCCTTTCTGGACGTCGAGCAGGAACATGTCCGGCGCGCTGGCCGCCACCTGCAGCGAGAACTCGCTGAGCAGGCTCGCCTGCAGCGATCGCACACCGACGATGAAGAAGGCGCCGAGGCCGACGGCGAGCAGAATCACGCGCGTCTGGTTGCCCGGACGCGACAGGTGCAGCACCGCGTGCCGCAGCGGGAACGACCGCGAATTGGCCATCGGCGCGATCAGCGCGATCAACGCGCGGCCCGCCAGGTGCAGGATCACCGCGAGCCCGGCGAACCCGGTGCAGACGACGATGCCGACCTTGAGCGACGCCGCCTGCCAGGCGGTCAGCCCGACCAGCGCCAGCGAGACGACCACGATCACGGCGATCCCGACCCAGTCGCGCGACCGCCGCACGGTCTCGTCGCGCAGGAGCAGCGACGGCTTGATGAACCGCACCTGCAGCAGCGGCACCACCGAGAAGAGCAACGACACCAGCACGCCGATCGCCACGCCCTGGGCCGCCGCGCTCCAGCTGACGCCGTAGTGCGCCTGCGCCAGAATCGACGTCGAGGCGCCCAGCATCAGCGGGATCGACGCCAGGACGCCGCGCGCCATCGCGATGCCCAGCAGGCTGCCGGCCAGCCCGAGCGTCATCACCTGCAGGATGTACACCGAGATGATCTGGCCGCTCCGCGCGCCGAGGCACTTCAGGACGGCGATGCTGCGGATCTTCTGCAGGATGAACACCCGCGTGACGCTCGACACCGCGATGCCGCCGAGGATCACGATGATCAGGCCGACCAGGCTCAGGTAGTTTTCGGCGCGGTCGAAGTCGCGCCCGACCTGGTCCTCCGTCGATCGGAACGATCGCGTGTTGATGAAGTCGTCCTTGAAGTCCTCGCGCAGCGCCTTGACCAGCGGCTCGACCCGCTCTTCGGGCATCTTCACCAGCATCGCGCGGCGCGCCCGGCTGCCGAAGCCGAGCAGGCCGGTGGACGCGAGATCCTCGTAGGCGATGATCGCCCGCGGACCCAGGCTGAACTCGCCCATCCCCCGCCCCGGCTCGCGGACGATCAAGCCGCGGATCGTGAACGTCGCCGCGCCGATGATGACCTGATCACCCACCTTCACGTCGATCGCGGTCAACAGCTCGGGCCGCACCAGGACGCCATGGTTCGCCAGCAGCGACGGCGAGTAGGTCTGGCCCTGCAGATCGATGCTCCCGTAGAGCGGAAACCGCGGTTGTACCGCGCGCAGCTCCGCCATCTTCGCGACCGCCTTCGACCGATCCGCCGGCCTGACCATCGTCGGCGTTTCAATCGTTTCGGTGCGTTCGGTGTCGCCGGCGTCGGCGAGGCGGCGGTCGATGGTGGAGCGCGCGTCCGGAGTCCAGTCGCGGTTGGTCGCGATCAGGACGTCCGCGGCAATCAGCGACTTGGCTTCGGTGCCGAAGACGCCGCGGACGCTCTGGATCACCGACCGCAGCGCGACGATCGCGGCGACGCCGACGGCGATGCAGATGAAAAAGAAAAAGAGGCGCCGGAGCGACGCGCGTGTCTCGCGCACGGCCATCCGCAGGACGAACATCATCGCGTCCCCGCGACCGGCAGGGCGGCGATCGTGTTCTCCACCACGCGCCCGTCGCGCAGGACCAGCCGCGCGTCGGCCATCGCCGCGAGCTCGGCGTCGTGGGTCACCAGCACGAGCGTCGTCCCGCGGCCGGCGTGGATGGTGCGCAGCAGATCCATGATGTGCCGGCCGTTGGCGGTGTCGAGGTTCCCGGTGGGCTCGTCGGCGAGAACGATCTTGGGGTTGTTCGCCAGCGCGCGGGCGAGGGCGACGCGCTGCTGCTCGCCGCCCGACAGCTGTGACGGATAGTGATGCGCGCGGCCGGTCAGGCCGACCTCGCCGAGCAGCTGCTCGGCCCGCGGACGCGCATCGGCGACGCCGGCGATTTCCATCGGCACCGCGACGTTCTCGTACGCCGTCAGCGACGGGATCAGGTGGAAGAACTGGAAGACGAAGCCGACCTTTTCACCGCGCAGCTTCGCGAGGTCGTCCTCGCCGAGCTTCGTGATGTCGACCTCGTCGATCAGCACGGAGCCGGACGAGGGCGCGTCGAGCCCGGCGATCAGGCCGAGCAGCGTCGACTTCCCGCTGCCCGACGGGCCGACGATGGCGACGAACTGTCCGTGCGGAATCTGAAGCGACAGCGGATGCAGGATGGTCAGCGGCTCGGTGCCGCTCATCACCGTTTTCGAGACGTCGCGCAGCTCAATCATGTCGTGGGGCGTCTCCGGGATTCGGCGATGGGCTTCAAGACCGCCCACACGTTGTCGGCCACGATCCGCGCGCCGGCGGCCGTGGGATGGATGCCGTCCCGCTGGTTGAGGCGTTCGTCGCCCGCCACCCCCTGCAGCAGGAACGGGATGAGCGCCACGCGATACTTCGCGGCGAGCGCCGGGTACACCTTATGAAACGAGACGATGTAGTCGCGGCCGTAGTTCGGCGGCGCTTCCATGCCCGCCAGGATCACGGTGATGCCGCGTGCCTGCGCCCGCTCGATGATCTGCGCCAGGTTGCCTTGCAGTTCTTCCGGCGGTAAGCCGCGAAGCCCGTCGTTGCCTCCCAGGGCGACGATCAGGATGCGCACATCGCCGTCCAGCGCCCAGTCGAGCCGCGCCAGCCCGCCGGCCGAGGTGTCACCGGAGACGCCGGCGTTGACCACTTCGAAATCGAGCGCGGCCGCATCCAGCCGCTCCTGGAGCAGCGCCGGGTACGACGCGGCCTTGGCGACCCCGAGGCCGGCGGTCAGGCTGTCGCCGAGCACAGCCACGCGCGGACGCGCGGCAGCCGGCGCCGCGGGTTTCGCGGCGACCGCCGGTGCGGCCGCGGGCGCAGCACGCTCAGGCGTCTCCGCCGCGGCCGAGCCGCGATCGTCGCCTCTCGGCGCGCAGGCGGCGCAGGTCAGCGTCAGCGCCGCAACCAGCCAGAGCTTCATCACCTCTATGTTACGATGCCGGCCCTTTGCGTACAGGTTCATCAGGGACTGGGGCTGGGCGCTAGGCGCTAGCCGCGAGCTGCTGTTCCAGCGCCGCGATCGCGGCGGCGAGCATGCGCTTGTGCGCCGGCGTCCGCGCCGAAGCGAGATCCGCTTTCGCGCGCGCCAGCGCGAGCTCGATCGTCAACCGCGCGGCCTGCGCCTCGCGCTGCTCGGGCGTGAGCTCGCGGCCGAGCTGCCGGCCGCGCTCCTTCTCCGCCTGCTGGAATTCGACGTCCTTGCTTTCGAAGCCTCGGGCCATAGGACCGTTTAACGATTTCTTTCTAACGACCGCCGACTGCGACTGCCGCCTGCCAACTGACGACTGCGACCGCCGACTGACGACAGCGACCGCCGACTGTTCGCTTCCGACTACTGTATTCTACGGTGATGCACAGCGCCCACGAGTTGATGACGCGCTGGCCGGCGCTCGACGTGGCCGGCAAGCGTGCCCGGCTCGACCACTCGCTGCACGCAGCGTCCGGACTCGCCGACGCGGTCGCCCGCTCGGCCGCCGATTCGGAGCGCGCGGCGAGCAGCTTATGGCGCGCCGACGCCTCGGCGTGGTCCACCGATCCGGCAACGCAACAGGAAATCGGCAAGTGGCTTGGATGGATGCAGTCGCCGATGCTGATGGCCGACTCCATCGATCGACTCAAGACGTTTGCCGGCAGCATCAAGCGCAACGGCTTCACCGACATCGTCCTGCTCGGCATGGGCGGATCCAGCCTCGCTCCAGAAGTGCTGCGCGCGGTCGTCGGCGTCGCGCCCGGCTGGCCGAGGCTGCACATGCTGGACTCGACCGATCCGGCCGCGGTCCGAAGCGTCGTGACGTCACCGGATCGCACGCTGTATCTGCTGGCGAGCAAATCGGGCACCACGATCGAGCCGAATTCGCTGGCCGCCCATTTCCGCCAGCGAATACAGGATGCCGGCATTCCCCGCTGGGCCGATCACTTCGTCGCCATCACCGACGCGGGCACCGAGCTCGAGCGCCGGGCGCGCGCTGAACACTTCCGCGATCTGTTCATCAACCCGTCCGACATCGGTGGACGCTACTCGGCGCTCTCCTTCTTCGGCATGGTGCCCTCGGCACTGATGGGCCAGGACGTCGGGGAGATCGTCGGATGGTCGCTGGCGATGCTGGCCGCCGCCGAACCCGGCGGCCTCGAGCCGATCGCGAACCCGGCGGTCGGGCTCGGCCTGGTCATGGGAGCCTGCGCGAGAGACGGACGCGACAAGCTGACGTTGATTGCGCCGCCGGCGCTCGACGCGTTCGGCCTCTGGGTCGAGCAGCTCATCGCCGAGAGCACGGGCAAGAACGGGCGCGGGATCGTGCCGATCGCCGGCGAGCCGCTGGGCGACCCGGGTGTCTACGGCACCGATCGGCTGTTCGTGCGGATGCGGATGCCGGGCGCCGACGGCGAGGACGCGCGCGACGCGGCCGTCCGCGTCATGGCGTCCCCGGGCACGCCGGTCCTCGAGCTCGATCTGCCGGAGACCCTGGCGCTTGGCGCCGAGTTCATGCGATGGGAGATCGGGACGGCTGTCGCGGGCGCCCTGCTCGGGATCAACCCGTTCGATCAGCCCAACGTCCAGCAGGCGAAGGACGCGACCAAGGCGCTGCTGACGGAGTTCAAGGCGAAGGGCCGATTGCCGATCGCCGCGCCCGACCGCACGCTCGACGGTATCGAGCTGACGCTGACCTCAGCCGCGCGCAAGGCGCTGCCGGCAGGAGGCGCCGGCGAAGTGCTGACGCTGCTGCGTCCGGGCGACTACTTCGCGCTGCTGGCGTACCTCGGACCGGATCCGGCACTGGCCGCCGCGCTGCAGTCGTGGCGCCGCGCGGTCCGCGATCGCGCGCGCGTCGCCACGATGTTCGGGTACGGGCCGCGGTATCTCCATTCGACCGGCCAGCTGCACAAAGGCGGGCCGAACAGCGGAGTGTTCGTGCTGATCTCGGCGACGCCCGCCGAGGACCTCGCCATTCCGGGCGAGTCGTTCTCGTTCGGCACGCTCGAGCAGGCCCAGGCGACCGGCGATTTCGCGTCGCTCGAGGCGGCCGGCCGCCGCGCCGTCCACGCGCATCTGCCGTCACAGGATCCAGCGCTCATCCGCGCGCTCGCGGACGCGCTGCTCGCGCACATACGTACGTAGGCCGGGTCCTTTTGGACCCGGCGAGGCGGGTCTGAAAAGACCCGACCTACAGGAGTAGTCGATGCAGATCGGTTTTGTCGGACTCGGAAAGATGGGCCTCAACATGGTCACCCGGCTCGTGCGCGGCGGCCATACCGTCGTCGCCCACGATCGGAGCGCCGATGCGGTGGCGCGCGCCGAAGAAGCGGGGGCCAGGGGCGTGTCCACGCTCGAGGCGCTCATCGAAGGCCTCGCCGCGCCGCGCGCGGTCTGGGTCATGGTGCCTTCCGGCGATCCCACTGAGTCCACCGTCGCCGCGCTCGGCCGGCTGCTGTCGGCCGGCGACACGATCATCGACGGCGGCAACACGAACTTTCACGACGATGTGCGGCGCGCCCAGGTGTTGTCGGCCAA
>Ga0105242_10003779_pt1 | contig 11774 bp, 14 predicted proteins | sample KBSM24metaG_FD_81521 | JGI IMG/M metagenome (GOLD analysis project Ga0105242, IMG submission 81521) | Miscanthus rhizosphere microbial communities from Kellogg Biological Station, Michigan, USA - KBS M2-4 metaG | ecosystem: Host-associated > Plants > Roots > Rhizosphere > Soil | place...
CGTTCAGAGCATTGGGTGGTCGTCCGCGGCTCTGCGCAGGTCACGGTTGGCGACGAGGTAGCGATCCTGCAGGAAAATCAGTCAACCTATATTCCCGCCGGCACGAAGCACCGCCTGGCCAATCCCGGCAAGGTGCCGGTCGAGCTGATCGAGGTCCAGTGCGGCCCGTATCTTGGCGAAGACGATATCCAGCGTTTTGACGACGAATACGGCCGCGCCTGAAATCTAGAGACGACCCTCGGCTTCAAGGCGGTTGATTAGCTCGGCGATCTTGCCGGCCCACACGTCCCAGTTGAGCCGCGTCTCATATTCGCGCCGGGCGGACGCCCGTAACTCCTCGTATCGCTTGGAATCGTTCCACAGTTTCTCGATCTCGGCGGCGAACTGCGCGGCATTCGCATTCTCCGGAAGAACGATCCCGTTCGCGCCGTCGTGCACCACGTCGGCAACGCCACCCACATCGCGCGTCAGGGCTGGCGTGCCATAGGCATTGGCTTCGGCGAAGACCATCGGCGTGCAGTCACGCCGCGTCGGAAGGAACAGCAAATCCGCGTCGCGAGTCAGCGACCGCAACAATGCGAGCTGCTCCTTGTCGGCCTTGCTGAGATAGCCGTGGTGATGCAGCCAAGGCCTCGGCGCCACGTCTTCGGGCGGCGAGACGCCGACGACGTCGACCCGTAGCGGTATGCCTTTGCCGGCGAGGATATCGCCCGCGGAGCAGACGACGTCGCCACCCTTGCGCTCCCACTCGCCGCCGATGAACAGCAGTCGGCATTCGTTGCGCACGAAGTCGCTGGGCCGCACCTCGCTCGCAGGAACCGTGTCGAAGTTGCAGCCCCAGGAGATGACCGAGACGTCCTCCGGACGGGCTCCATAATGGCCAATCGCCGACTTCGCCGCCCAGTTAGACGAGAAGCTGTTGTGCACCGACCGCCTGATGCTGTTGAGCTCGTCCTCCTCGGCACGCGCGGCGGTCTTTTCGTCCAGCGACCAGAAGACGACATGCTCGGTCCGCATCAAGTCGTAGGTCGCGTCGGAGACATTGATGACCGGGACGGATCCGGCGAGTTGGGAGACGAGCGCGGAGTTGACGACGCCCACCACAACCACACGCCGCCCCCGGAAGTGTCTCGCGAGACGCTTCGTAAACCAGCGGTTGAGCGGCCGCCAGTAATAGGGATCGACGCGCAGCCTTGTCGCCCTCAGCACGATCCGCTGCAGGGGCCCAAACCAGGCGGGCCTGGAGGAGCGGATGATCTCGATTGACGGGAATTGGCGCATCAGCGCCTGCGCCATGTAGTAAATCGTGCCGGAGAAAGAGTGCACGTCGAGCGGGTCGCTGCTCGACATCAGCACCACCTCTAGAGGTTGCTCTCCCCCTGAACGCACCGGTTAATTAGCTCGCCGCGCGCCGCGGTTCAGCGGCCCGCGCCGGCGCCTGCTGTTCCCTGAGCCAGCTCTGGAACATCAGGATCGTCCAAATCCTGAGTTCCTGCCGCGGGTCACCCTTGAGCAGGCCTTCCCACGCGCCGCGGACCGCGACCGGGTGGAAATAGCCTTCGGCCGTGAGGAGACGCTCGTCGATCAACTCCTCGGCCCAGCCGCGCAACGGACCCCGGAGCCAGGCACCGAGCGGGATGCCGAAGCCCATCTTCGGCCGCTCGATCAGCGCCGGCGGGACATGGCGATAAAGGACCTGCCTCAGGATCCACTTGGTCGTGCCCTCCCGGATCTTGAGGTCGAGCGGCAGCCGCCACGCCAACTCCACGACTTCCGGATCGAGCAGCGGCACGCGCGTCTCGAGAGACACCGCCATCGCCGCGCGGTCGACCTTCGCCAGAATGTCGTCGGGAAGATAGCCGAGCATGTCGCGCGCCATCATCCATTCGACGCCGGCGAGGCCGATATCGTCGGCCTTGGGCTGCGAAGGCTTTGCGCCCAGTCCGACCACGACTTCGGTTGGGTCGTCCCACTGAGTCAGCAAATGCTCGTAAACGCGCTCCAGCGACGTGCTCGACAGCATCCGCACGCCCTTGTGGACCTTGTCACCAAGGCGCGAGACGCGGGCTGACCTCGGAACGAAAGGTTCCGCCGCCCCCGCAAGCCTGGTCCAGGCCGACGCCGGCACCCGCGATAGGATTCGGCCTGCGCCGATGCGCAGCGGCATCGGCACTGCCGCCATCCGGTCCCACATGCCTGACGCCAGGCGATAGCGTTCGTATCCGCCGAACAGCTCGTCCCCGCCATCGCCCGAAAGCGACACAGTGACATCCCGCCGCGCGAGCGTAGCGACAAGGTGGGTCGGAATCTGCGACGGGTCCGCGAACGGCTCGTCGTACATCGCGGGCAGCGAGGGAATGACGTCCATCGCCTGCTCGCCGGTCAGGTAGAGCTCGGTGTGATCCGTCCCGAGGTGCTGGGCGACCGCCTTCGCGTGCTCGGCCTCGTTATAGCCTTCCTCGTGAAAGCCGATCGTGAACGTCTTCACCGGCCGCGCTGAGATCTTCTGCATGACCGCGACCACGGTCGAGGAATCGACTCCGCCCGAAAGAAACGCGCCAAGGGGCACGTCGGAAACCATCTGCCGGCCGACCGCGCGCTCCAGCGTCTGCTCGAGCAGGTCGGTGGCTTCCCGCGGCCCAAGTTCCAGCGGACTAGCGACGCCCCTTCGCGCGACCTCCGCCCCCGACCAGTAGGGCTCAACGACCGGCTCGGCGCCTTCCCGCACCGTCAGCATTGCCCCCGGAAGCAGCTTCGAAACCCGGCGATAGATCGATGCCGGCGCCGGGACGTCCAGGTATCTAACGAACTGTCCAAGCGCTTCGCGGTCGATCTCGGGCTCGAACTCCGGGTGCTGCCGAAGCGACTTGAGCTCGGACGCGAAGAGGAACGTGCCTGACCGATCATTCGCCCGGCCGTAGTATAGCGGCTTCTCGCCGAGCCGGTCCCGGGCGAGCGTCAGCGTCCGCTCCTGCTTGTCCCACAGCGCGAAGGCGAACATGCCGAAAGCGCGCTGGAGCGTCGCCTTGACGCCCCAAAATTCGAAGCCCGCGAGCAGCACCTCGGTATCCGAGTGCCCGCGCCATTCGACATTGTGGCCCGCCGTCGCGAGGTCGCTGCGCAGAGCCTCGTAGTTGTAGATCTCGCCGTTGAAGGTGATAACGTAGCGGCCGCTGGGCGACTGCATCGGCTGATGACCGGCCGCGGAAACGTCAATGATGGCGAGGCGCCGATGTCCGAACGAGATCCCCGCTTCGCGGTCCAGCCAGACCCCTTCGTCGTCAGGCCCGCGATAGGCGATCGCGCGGGTCATCGCACCGACGATCTGCAGCGAGACCGCGTCCCCTCGACCTAAGATTCCGGCGATCCCGCACATGTGCGCCCTGATAGACCGGTCGCGCTTAGGAAAACAATTGAGGCGGCTAGCCCGCGCTACGCCGCTCGATCGTCGCGCCGACGGCGCTGAGCTTCTCCTCGAGCCGCTCATAGCCGCGGTCGAGGTGATAGACGCGGAGAACCTCCGTCTCACCCTCAGCGGCAAGGCCCGCCAGCACCAGGCTCATCGATGCGCGAAGGTCGGTCGCCATCACGCTCGCGCCGGTTAAGCCCTCGACGCCGTGAACGATCGCCGAGCGGCCGTGGATGTCGATGTTGGCGCCCATGCGGCGCAGCTCGGGCACGTGCATGTAGCGGTTCTCGAAGATCGTCTCCTCGAGGAAGCTGTCACCCCGCGCCAGGCACAGCATCGCCATGAACTGCGCCTGCATGTCTGTGGCAAAGCCCGGAAAGGGCGAGGTCGACAGCGCCAGCGGCTTCATGCCCCCGTCCGCGCTGACCTTGATCCCGCGATTGTGGAACTCGATCAACAGCCCCGCCTGGGCGAGGGCATTGAGCGTCGCCTGCATGTCGTCGGGCCGCGCGCCGATGAGGTCGATCGTTCCACCGGTGATGCCCGCGGCGCAGGCATAGCTGCCGGCCTCGATCCGGTCGGGCATGACTTCATAATCGCAGCCGTGCAGCCCCTCGACGCCATCGATGATCAGGTGCGACGAGCCGATGCCTTTGATCTTGGCGCCCATCGCTACCAGCAGGTTGCACAGGTCGACGATCTCCGGCTCGCGCGCCGCGTTGAACAGCTGGGTCTTCCCCTTGGCGAGCACTGCCGCCATCAACGCATTCTCGGTCGCGCCGACAGACACTACCGGAAAGCTGAAGTCGCCGCCCGGCAGCCTGCCCTTGGGAGCGCTCGCCTTAACATAGCCTGCCGCAAGCTCGATCTCGGCGCCCATGCATTCGAGCGCCTTGAGATGCAGGTCGATCGGCCGGTCGCCGATGGCGCATCCCCCAGGCAGCGAGACGGTCGATTCGCCCATTCGCGCCAGCATCGGCCCGAGAACGAGGATCGACGCGCGCATCTTCCGCACCATGTCATAGGGCGCAACGGTCGAGACGATGTCGTCGGCCTGAAGCGTCATCCGGCGCCCGACCTGCCCCTTCTTGACCCCCGCAACGTGGGTGGAAACGCCGAGCTGGTTGAGCAGGTGACTGAAGGTATCGACGTCGGCCAAACGCGGCAGGTTGGATAGCGTCAGCTTCTCTTCGGTGAGAAGCGCGCACGGCATAAGCGTCAGCGCCGCGTTCTTCGCCCCGCTGATGGGGATCTCACCGTTCAGGGTGTTGCCGCCCTTGATCCAGATGCTGTCCACGCCCGCGCTTTAGCGCGTGACGGCGAGGTGACAAGAAGCGGCTGTTAGGCCTTTTCCAGCGTGCACTGCAGCGGGTGCTGGTTCTCACGAGCGAAGTCGATCACCTGCGTCACCTTGGTCTCGGCGACTTCGTAGGTGAACACACCGCAAACGGCGACGCCCTGCTGATGGACCTGGAGCATCACGCGGGTGGCGTCCTCGATGCCCATCGTGAAGAAGCGCTGCAGGACCAGAACCACGAACTCCATCGGCGTGTAGTCGTCGTTCAGCATCAGCACTTTGTAGTTGGACGGCTTCTTGGTCTTGGGGCGCGTGCGCGTGACGACGCCGGTCTCGATCTCGTCGAGACCATCGTCACCATCAGGGCCCGTGGCCATCTTGATCAGGTCTGAAATCATCTGATGCTAAAATATGGCAGCCCGCCGAAACGCGGCAAGTCCACACTTAGCCCCATATCGGTAAAAAAATGGCGGCCGCCTCACGAAGAGGCGACCGCCGACAATCGTTGCCCTGACTTAGGAGGGGAGAGGGTCAGGCAACGAGGGTGTTGAAACGCTCGGCGTTGGCCGACGCGCGGTTCGAAAGCGGCTGGAACGCCTCACCGGCGAGCTTCACCAGCGACTCGGTCAGCTTCGAGCTCTCGGCGACCGCACGGTCGAACGAAGCGCGAGCGAAGTCGCCCTGAAGCTGCAGATACTCGGTCGGGCTCTTGGCCTCGGCGAGCGTGCGGATCGCGTCCGCGGCAGCCTCGAAGCCGTCGCGCTGCTTGGCAACGACGCCCTGACCGATCGAGCGAGCGCCCTCGGTCGCAACGCGGCCGGCCTCGACGACCGCCTCGACGTTGGCACGGGCGAGGTCGGCGAGCTCTCCGGCGACCTTCTGGCTCTTCTTGACGAGTTCCTGGCTACGCTCGTTGGCGTCGGCGAAGATCGTCTGGAACGGCGCGAAGGCCGGGATGGCGTCAAAATTGAAAGCGTTCTTGGTCACGGTCTGGGTCCTTTGCTGGGCCGCCGCGGCCTTGCGGGCCGGCTTGCGGGTCTTGCGAACGGTGCGACGGGCAACTGCCTTCGCCGCGGTCTTCTTAGCCACCGTCTCGCGCTTCACGCGGCGAGCGGCAGTAGTGCGAGTACGCTTGGCAACCTTCGCGTTCGCCTTGACGACCGTCTTGACGGTGTCGGCGACCACTTCGGCGACCTTGGCCGGAGCTTCGGCGGCAACTTCCGCAACAGCCGGGGCTTCAACCTTGGTTTCGTCTGCCATTACAGTGTTCCTCTGAATTTGTTGCACTGCACAATATAGGGTGCGTTGCAGCATTTCAAGAGGTTTTTTGTGCGGTGCACCATTCCGTCGCTTGACGGGCACGGCCCACCCGAAGCAAGAGCGGCCATGGACCAACCGACCCGCCAGCGCCGCGGCCTTCTGATCGTCCTCTCGTCCCCATCGGGCGCAGGCAAGTCCACTATCGCCCGGATGTTGCTGGAATCGGACAGTGAGGTGACCATGTCGGTGTCGGCGACGACCCGGCCGAAGCGCCCCGGCGAGGTCGACGACGTCGACTATCATTTCGTCGACGACGCTCAATTTCAGGCCCTGATCGAAGGGGATGAATTAGCCGAGTGGGCCTACGTCTTTGATCACCGGTATGGCAGCCCAAAGGAGCCGATCAAGGACGCGCTGAGGGAAGGTCGCGACATCCTGTTCGATATCGACTGGCAGGGAACGCAGCAGCTCAAGTTCGCCTTTAAGAACGACCTTGTCCCCATTTTCATCTTGCCGCCTTCTATGGCCGAATTGGAACGGCGTCTTCGGGCGCGCGCGACAGATAGCGAAGAGGTGATCCAGAGCCGGATGCGCCGAGCGGCGTCGGAGATCGGGCATTGGGACACTTATGACTATGTTTTGATCAACGAAGACGTCGAACGCTGCCTCTCGGAAGTGAGGGCGATCATTGCAGCCGAGCGGCTTAAGCGTGATCGACGGCCTTTTCTCGTCCCATTCGTACGAAATCTCGTCGCTCGACCAAATAACTGATCATTGATCGAGAAGCTCGAGGAACCTGGCGGCGGCAAGGAAGTCGCGCCGCCGATTCTCCAACGCTGCCTCCGCCTCCGCGTCTGCGCCCCATTGCTCCAGCTGCCAGCGATCGTCGACGCTGACCGCCTCCCAAGCATTCTCCGGCGTCAGTGCCTTCTCCAACACCCCCAACGCCGCCACCAACGAGCCACCGATGGTGACCAGCGGCGAAAGGCCTGCGAGCCGGAACGGATCCAGTGCCGCAATCGCGTGCGAAAGGCGCTCGACGGTCGCCGGAGGTTGGACGACGTGCATCAGGCCGGATGTGGTGACGAAATCGACGTCGTAGCGACGCCGGGCCCAGCCGAGCAGCTCGTCCCAATGCTCGATCTGCCGCTCGATCAGTCCACGCGGACCCTCGGGACGGTAGCAAGCGAGGTCGGCCTCGGCATAATTCGCGAGACCTTTCGCGAACGCGTCCCTGTCAGGTGCAACGCGGTCGATCGTTGCATTGGCGAGACCGGTCAGTGGCATCGCTCGCGGGTCGATCTTTTCTTCGACGCCGCGCCATTCGTCGGCGATCGCCTCGGCCAACCTCTTGGCCGGAACGCTTAGCGCCGCTCGCGCGGGGGTCTTGACCGGCCGGCCGTCGAGCCGCACGCCCCATTCCTCGCCTTCCGGCTCGACGCTGACGTCCTTCCAGAAGCGCTTCACGATTTTCGGCGATCCTCGTCGTCCCACGCCTTCTTGAGAATTACAGGCGCGAACATGGCGTCGATGGCGCCCATGATCGCGACGATAGCTCCCACCTGCGGCCAGCCACCCCGCCGCAGAAGGTTCGTATAGATGATCGCGATCCCCAGGAAGAAGATCAGGAGCCCGCCGAAGCGGACGAGCGTGTAGATCAGCAGGCGGCGCCGCGCCCTATCCTCATCCATCGACATGTTCCCTGATGACGTCGAGCACCTCATGCGGCTGATCCGCGACGGCAACAGCGCCGGCACCGAGCAGGTCGTCGGCCTCGTGATAGCCCCAGGCCGCACCGATCCCGATGGCGCCGGCGTTGACGGCCATCGCCATGTCGAAGCTGGTGTCGCCGACGACGATCGTCTTCTCCGTGGCCGCGCCTGCGTCGGCGATGGCCTGTTCCACCATCGACGGGTGGGGCTTGGATGGATGCCGATCCGCCGTCTGAAGCGAGACGAACCGGGCGTGGATGTTGTGGCTCTCCAGGCAATGCTTCAGGCCGCGGTCGGACTTGCCGGTCGCGACCGCCAGCAGCCAGCCGTGGTGCTCGAGCGCGTCGAGCAGCTCCAGCACGCCATCGAACAGTGGCTCCTCTACCTGCCCGGCCTGGCGCAAACCCATGAAAGCGCGCTTGTAGTCCTCAGTTAGCGCCACGTGCCGCTCGGGCGGTTCATCGGGCAGAAGCGCGGCAATCGCCTCGGTGAGGCTGAGGCCGATAACGCGCCGGCTGACGTCGGGCGGCGGGACGTCGAGGCCGTTCTCCTCGAAGCTGGACTTGAGCGCCGCGTAGATCGTGGCGCCGCTGTCGACGAGCGTCCCGTCGCAATCGAAGATCGCAAGCCGGTTCACCGCCGCTTCGCCTTGCCGGTCGATCCACGCGCGCGGCGCTCTCCACGGCGTTCGCGACGACGCGCCTTTGCGGCGGCGGCAACCTTCCGGCTCGGCCCGCTAGGCGCTCTCGCTTGCTCGAGGGGGAGATCGTCGCCGGCGCTGGCATCGAAGCCCAGCGTCGCAAGGCTCTCGGCGAAATGGGACGGTAGCTCCGCGGTCACGTCGATCTTGCCCCCGTCGGGCGCGTCGATGCGGATCCGACGCGCGTGGAGGTGCAGCTTTCGGCTGATCCCGCCGGTCAAAAACGCTTCGCTGCCGCCATATTTGGCATCGCCGACGATCGGATGGCCGATCGATGCCATGTGGGCGCGGAGCTGATGGGTTCGTCCAGTGAGAGGCTGCAGCTCGACCCAGGCGGCGCGGTTGCCCGCTCGATCGATCACCCGCCACCGCGTCTTCGCGGGCAAGCCGTGCTCATGGTCGACATGCATCTTTTCCCCGCCGGTCCCCGGCTGCTTGGCAAGCGGCGCATCGATCATTCCCTGCGCCGCATCGGGTACGCCGACGACGATGGCCCAATAGATCTTGCGTGCCGTCCGTCCTGAAAAGGCCTTTGCGAAGTGATTCGCCGACCGGATGGTCCGCGCCACGATCAACGCCCCCGACGTATCCTTGTCGAGCCGATGGACGAGCTTGGGCCGCCCGCGCTCGTCGCCGAGCCCATCAAGCAACCGGTCGAGGTGTTGCGTGGTCTTCGTCCCGCCCTGCGTCGCCAGACCCGGCGGCTTGTTGAGCACGAACGCGCCGGGATCGTCGTAAATGACCATGTCGCGGACGAGCTGCTCTTCCTCCCGGGTAAGCGGGTCGCGCTTAGGTTGCGGCCTTGCCCGCGGCGGAGCGGCCTCGAGCGGCGGAACCCGGATTTCCTGCCCAGCTTCAACCCGATCGCCCGGCGCGGCCCGCTTACCGGCCAGCCACAGCTGCCCGGTCCGGGACCAGCGCGAGACGATGTTGAAGCTGACTTCCGGCATGTGCCGCTTGAACCAGCGGTCCAGGCGGATTCCGTCGTCGTCGTCGCTCACAGTGAAAGTACGAACGTCACCCACGGTCGGGCGCTTAGCGAATGCTATGCGTCTCGTCCCGCCCAATAATCGAACGCCTGCTTCTGAATCTTCCGGATCAGGCGCGCGGCCTTTGGCCCTTCCCACAAGCCGGTATAGCCATGCTTCTTGGCACCGCCGATCCACCAGCCCTGGCCCGGCAGCCCGTCGGACTGGCGGACCACCAGCACGGCCAGCTCAGGCTCGCCGCGCTCGTCAGCCTCATCGTCGACATAGCCCAGCACCTTGCATAGCTGACGCATCTTGGGCCGCGAGAAATGGTGGCCGAGAAGCTCGAGCACTTCCGAATAGCTGATTGCCTGCCCGGCCTGCGCGGAGGCGACAAGGATTGCTCGGACTTCCTGGGGGTTGGCCAGTAACCCTGCTTCGCTCATTGCGGCTGAGAGGCGAAGTCCACCGGGGTCAGCTCGAACACGTCCAGCTTGGACGTGCTCTGCGGCCACGGAATAACTAGGCGCCAGCGGAACGGCCCGATGCGTTCGAGCACCCCTGCCATGTTGCGCTTGGGATCGTCGCCATAAGCGAGCGGCTGGTCCTCGCTCGCAAGAGCCAGGCTGCCCAGGAACACCAGCCGCCTTGGGTTGTCGTCCTCCCACAAGCGCCCCGCCGGCCTCTGACTGCCAGTCTGCTTCACGATCGTGAGCAGATCCCCTTCGACCTCGATGTAGCAGAAGAAGGGCTTGAACGTCTCGTAAGGCTTTGCAGCGGGCGTAGCCTTGCCGAGCTTGATCAGCCGACAGTTGTAGCTCCCCGGCGTCGGCGCGGGTCGAGGCAAGGCTGATCCGGGCACGAGCAGCTTGCCCTCACGCCGGACGTCCGCAGCGTTGCTTTTCTGCGCGTCAACGAGCGCATCCTGCCATGCAAGACTGAGCCGCTCGATCCGGCCTCTGTCCTCGCCAGTAGCGACAGCCTTCCACGCTTCGGACTTGGCAGGGGGGCCGACTTCGATGGTCGGGACACCTCCCGGCAGCACTCTCGGCTTGCCTGTCTCGCAAGCACTCAACGCCGCCACGAGGGCGACGGTCGCCAAGATCGAGGTGCCAAGTCGCGACACGGGAAATCCGGCCCTCCGCTGCAGCCGCCGTCCTCATAAACTGGCAGGCGCAAGGCTCGGTTTCAACCAACGCGCTGCTCACCAACTTTTTTCATGCAGGCTTCGTCGGGGCTAGGCGCACGCAGAATGAATTCTACCACCACCACCACCCACCACCACCACCGTCATCAGTCGCGCGGCGGATTCGTACTCGGCCTTTCCGCTTACGCGCTGTGGGGCGTCCTGCCGCTCTACTTCAAGGCGATCGCGGCGATCGCGCCGTTCGACATTGTCGCGCACCGAGTGTTGTGGTCGCTGCCGTTCCTGGCCCTGCTGATCACCGTTTCCCGCAGCTGGGCGAAGGTCCGCTCGGTCGTCGGCGAGCCGCGGACGCTCGGCATGCTGTTCATCACGGCCTTGCTGATCGGCGCCAATTGGCTGCTCTACGTCTATGCGGTGAACGGCGGACACATGCTCGCGGCGAGCTTCGGCTATTATCTGAACCCCCTCGCCAACGTGCTGCTCGGCCGCTTCGTCCTCAAGGAGAAGCTCAACCGACTGCAATGGACCGCGGTCGCGATAGCTGGCGCCGGCATCTCCGTCCTTGCGGCGGGCGCGCTGGGCTCCCTTTGGATCAGCCTCAGCCTGTGCGGCACCTTCGCCACCTACGGCCTGCTGCGGAAAATCGTACCGGCCGACGCGATCACGGGCCTCGGCATCGAGACTCTCATCCTCCTTCCGGCCGCGCTGCTGTGGCTCGCCTGGCGACATTCGATCGGCGTTCCGGTCATGGGCACCACAACCGGACTGACGGAGCTGCTATTTCTCGCCGGCATTGTCTCGACGACGCCGCTGCTCCTGTTCACCGCGGCCTCGAAGCGCCTGCCCTACTCGACGCTGGGCATGCTCCAGTTCATCGCCCCGACGCTGCAGTTCCTGATCGCAATCGCCTATGGCGAGCCACTCAGGACCGCGCACCTCGTCGCGTTTCCCGCCATCTGGATCGCCCTCGGCCTGTACGTCAGTGCCTTGCTCAAGCAGCGTAAGCAGCCGCTGCCACAGGCTCCGGAATGAGGTACAGCGGCAGCCGTGTTTAACGTCGCCTCTTTGATTGTCGGCGCGGTCGCGTTGGTGTGCGCGATGGTCGCCTTCCTGCCGCTCCTCGGCTGGCTCAACTGGCTCATCATCCCGCTTGCGATCATCGGCGCTGTCATTGGCGTGATTTCCCGTGGCACCGCCGGCCGGAATCTCAATTTATTGGTCATCCTGATCGGGGTCGTCAGGCTGATGCTCGGAGGAGGCATATTGTGAGCCGCGAACCAC
>Ga0105242_10003781_pt1 | contig 11772 bp, 8 predicted proteins | sample KBSM24metaG_FD_81521 | JGI IMG/M metagenome (GOLD analysis project Ga0105242, IMG submission 81521) | Miscanthus rhizosphere microbial communities from Kellogg Biological Station, Michigan, USA - KBS M2-4 metaG | ecosystem: Host-associated > Plants > Roots > Rhizosphere > Soil | place: Michigan...
CACAGACAATCGCTCGTCGAACAGCAGCACGCCCCAGATCACGGTGAAGACCGGCTGGCCGAGCAGCAGCACTGAGGTCTCGACGACCGACAGCTTCGGCAGCGCCGTCCCGATCAGCAGCCAGCCAATCACCTGCGAGCCAATCGCGAGGAGCACGAGCCACAGCGTCGCGGTGACGCCCGGTGTGAACGTGAAATGCGGATCGAAGACCGCCGAGGCGAGCGCTCCCGCCACCATCCCCACGGTGGAGTCGAGGAGCGGTCCGGATCGCGGCCCGGGCGTCCGGTTCGCGTCGCGATACAGGATGATGAACGCGGCGTAGACGACGGCGGCCAGCATGCCGACGATCGCACCGGCGACCGGCTGCGCGCCGTAGGCGTCGTGACGCGCCAGCCCGGACGTCAGCACCACGCCGCCGAGCACGACCGCGATCGTGAACACGCGCGCCAGGGTCAGACGTTCGCCGTACAGCGCCCATGCGGCGGCGGCGACGAACACGACCTGCGCGTTGGCGATCACCGTCCCCAGCCCGGCGCCGAGCAGCGCGATCGATTCGTGCCACAGGTTCAGATCGAGCGCGAGCAACAGGCCGCTGGCGACGGCCAGCCAGCGCTCCCGCCGGCCCCGCCGATCCTGCGACTTCTGCGCGAGCCAGATGACCAGCAGCACCGGCGCCGCGTAGGCGCCGCGATAGAAAGTCGCGGTAACCGGTGATGCGGCGGCGAGCCGGACGAAGATCGCCGAAAAGGAAATGCTCAGGACCCCGAGCAGCGCGAGCAGGTGAATCACGAGACGACGATTGTACTTTGAGGTACAGTCGCGGCGCATGCCTCCTGCATCCGACGCCGGTCTGGTGCGCGCCATCGGCGCGCGCCAGCTGACCGCGAGCATCATCAACGTCACCATCGGCGCCGGCATCTTCGTGCTGCCGGCAGTGGCGTCGGCCGGTCTCGGCGCCGCGGCGCCGCTCGCCTACATCGTCTGCGCCGTGCTGATGGCGCTGATCGTCTGCTGCTTCGCGGCCGCCGGCAGCCGCGTCTCGCTGACCGGCGGCGTCTACGCTTACGTCGAAACGGCGTTCGGGCCGTTCATCGGATTCCTCGCCGGCGTCCTCTATTTTCTGATGGCGACGTTCGCGGTCGCGTCGGTGTCGAGCGCCTTCGCCGGATCGGTGGGCGCGCTGTGGTCCCCGGCGTCGGCGCCGTTATTTCGCGCCCTGCTGATCGCCGCGCTGTTCGCGCTGCTCGCGACCGTGAACGTGCGGGGCGTGAAGCCCGGCGTCCGCCTCGTCGAAGCCATCACCGTCGCCAAGCTCTTCCCGCTGCTCGTGCTCGTGGTCACCGGGATCTGGTTCATCGACCCTGCGGCGCTGCAGTGGCCGGGCGTGCCGAGCGCCGCCTCGCTCGGCAAGACCGCGATCGTGCTGATCTTCGCGTTCGTCGGCCTCGAAATCGCGCTCGTCCCGAGCGGTGAGGTCCGCGATCCGGCGCGCACGGTGCCGCGTGCCCTGTTCTCCGCGCTGGCGATCACGACGACGCTGTATCTGCTGATCCAGACGGTGGCGCAGGGACTGCTGGGGCCTTCGATGGCGACGTTTTCGACCGCCCCGCTCGCCGAGGCGGCCGGCCGCGTGCTGGGGCAAGGCGGCCGCCTGCTGGTGCTGGTGGGCGCGATCGTCTCGATGTTCGGCTATACGTCGGGCGACATGCTCGGCAGCCCGCGGACGCTCTTCGCCTTCGCTCGCGACGGCGTGCTTCCCGCCGCGGTCGCGCGCATCCACCCGCGCTTCCACACGCCGCACATCGCGATCATCATCTATGCCTGCATCGTCGCCTCGGTGTCGATCAGCAGCAGCTTCACGCAGCTGGCGGTGCTCGCGAACGTTGCGGCGCTGACGCTGTATCTGATGTGCGTGACCGCGTCGTACGAGCTCCAACGGCGCGATGTCCGCGCCGACGGCGCGATTCCCTTCGCCGTGCCGGGCGGGCCGCTCATCCCGATCCTGGCGGCCGTGGTGATCGTCTGGCTGCTGTCGAACGCGACACGGCGCGAGTTCGGCGTGGAAGCGCTGGTGCTGGCGGTCGCGGCAGTGTTCTATTTCATCCGCAAGACCGGCGGCCAGCTCTGAGGCACGTCGCACCATTGATGCGTGCCACGAGTGCTGGCAATCGCCAGCGGTGAACTGTCCGGACGGCGATCGAGCGGATCGTAGACGACGATCGTGTTCCGCAGCGTGGCCATCGCCGGCCAGTCGAGCGTGCCTGAGCGGTTCGCGGCACCGAACCGCTGCTTGAACGCGTCGACCTCTCCGCCATCCAGCACGTAGTACGGCCGCCTCCCGATCGACTGAAGATGCGCGATCACCCGATCGAGCCACAGCGGATCGAGCGCGTCGTAGCGCAGCGTCAGCCGATCGGCGTAGAGGCGAAGCGAGCCGCTGTGCTGCACGCTGAGAATCACCGCATCCGGCTCGGTGTGGCTCGCGATGAACCGCGCCACGTCGACGTAACGGCGCTCGCTCAGCCCCAGATCGAAGGCGCTGCGGTCAACGGCGACCCGGACACCGTGCCACGCCAGAAGCGCGGCCGCCGCCGCGACCGCGAAGGGGTATGCCGGCCGCAGCCACCGCCGACAGATGGTCTCGAGCGCCGCCGCCGTCAGCAGCATCATGACCGGCCACATCGGCAGCAGGAAGCGCAGGTACCACCAGACGTCGAACGGTTGATAGAACAGGTACGACAGCAGCACCACGAGCAGCGATCCGCCGAGCAACAAGCGCGGGAACGCCGCCTTCGACGAGGGCATGCCGCCTGGCGCCATGAAGAACAGAACGGCGAGCGCGACGACCGGCGTCTCCACGTCGGCCATCCAGGCGGCAAACTGCCTGACGTTCGTCCAGAAGAAATGGAGCGAGTACAGGTCGGACGTCGTGCCGTAGCCTGACGTCAGCGGCGATTCGTAGACCCGCGCGTTGAACACGGCGATTCCGATCACGGACACCGCGGCGCCGAGCGCCAACCACAGCGACGCGGATGCGGCGGCGCGACGCCCGGACTCGCGCGCCTCCGACAGCGCCGTCCATGCGAACGCCACGCCGGCCAGTGGCGCGAGGTTCGGCCGGATCGCGATCGTCGCGCTCAGCGCCAGGCCGGCGAGCAGCGGCCGGCGCGCCAGAGTCAGCACGAGCGCGAGCGTCCAGGCGGCGGTCACCGGGACGTCGCTCATCGCGTTCATCAGTTGATAAAGAAACACGGGACTCGCCGCGACGAGAGCCGCGGCCCACAACGCGACGCCAGGGGCTTCGAAGACACGGCAGCCGAGGCGATAGGTGAGCCAGATCGTCAGGGCGCCGCAGACCGGGACGACGAAGAAGGCGCCGCAGAAACCGGCGATCAGCTGCGCCAGCGCCATCAGCAGCGGCAGGCCCGGCGCATACAGCGGCACGATCGCGTCCGGCCTCTGAGGCGACGGCCGGTAGCCGATCGGTGACCAGGTGAGAGGCGCCCCGGGCCACGGCGACGATCGGATGATGTCTTCCTGAATCGCGACGCCGCCGCGCTGCCAGTAGCCGGCCTGGCTGACGTACCCGTACGAGTCGGCGCCGCCCGCGACCATCGCGCCCCATCGGATGCCGGCGCAAAGCATCGCGACCGCCAGGACCGCTGCTGCCGCGGTGCACACGCGATGGCTCCGCATTGAAGCCTGCCTCGGCAAAGCGTCAGCCGGACGAACCGTCATGGCTTGCGCTGGTGAACGACCTTGCCGCCGGCAATGGTGGTGAGCACCCTCACGTCCTTGATCTGCGACTGAGGAATGCCGAGGATGTCGTCGCTCAGAATCACCATGTCGGCGCGCTGGCCGCGCGAGAGCGTTCCCTTTTCCCCGTCCTGAAACTCGGCAAACGCCGACCCGCTGGTGAGCGCGCCAAGCGCCTGCGTGGCGGTCAGACCAGCGGTCGTCGCAGCGGCGAGCGTGCGCATCGGGTTCAGGGGGGCTGCCGGCCAACCCGATCCCAGCGCGATCCGGACGCCCTTGTCGATCAGCGCCCTGGCGCTGGTCCAGTCGAGGCCCGGCCGGAACAGCGTCACCGCGTTCAGTGATGCCAGGCGATCGAGATCCGCGGCGGCGAGGCGCGAGCCGTCGAGGCGGAATCGCCGGTCGCGCCCTCCGTTCGCCCTCGCGATGTCGTCGAGCACCTCGAGCGTCCGCGTGGCTGGACCGTCGCCCGCCGCGGCGATGGAGACCTGAAGACCGGCATGGTCCGCCGCCATCAGCCGCGTGCGGATGGCGTCGAGATCCTGCGCCGGATCGATGACCGCACGGACGGCGCCGATGCGAAGCCACGGAGAGCCGAACGCCCGGCGAACGCCGAGCTTGGCCTGGTCGTACCAACCGTCTTCCGCGGGCACGGCGTAGACGCGAACCGTGAGCTCGCCGCGGTTCGCCAGGTCGGCGTAGACGGCGATGTCCTCGTACTCGGCGCCAAGATCCTGAACGCTGGTAACGCCCAGCGACTCGGCCTGCTCGAGCGCGCGTTTCACGACTCGCGTCCGTTGCTCAGGCGTGACCTTCGGGATTACCCGGGCGACGAGCTCCATCGCCGCGTTTTGCAGCACGCCGGTCGGAAAGCCGTCGGCGCCGCGCACGATCGCTCCTCCAGGCGGATCGGGAGTGTTCTCCGTAATCCCGGCGCGGCCAAGCGCCGCGGCGTTGGCCAGCGCCATCCGGCCGTCGTAGCGAACCACGAACACGGGCGAGGAGTTGGTGATGTCGTCGATCAGCGCGCGCGTCGGCAGGGCGGCCGGCGACCAGCGCCGCTCATCCCAGCGGCCGCCGAGCACCCAGTCGCCCGGTTTGCCCCTGGCGCGCTCGTTGATGCGGCGGGCGAATTCAGCGGCGGTTTCGGCATCCGTGAGATCGACGCCATCGAGCTGCGTCCCGCCGTCGACGAACCGCACGTGCGCGTCGTTGAAACCCGCGACCAGCCGCCGCCCCTCGGCGTCCACCACCGTGGTGCCGGCGGCGCGCCAGCGCTCGATCTCGTCGGCATCGCCCACGTCGACGATCCGATCGCCGATGACGGCGACGGCCGTCGCCGAGGGTTGCAGCGGGTTGCCGGTCCAGACCTTGGCATGGGTGACGACCAGGTCGGCGGCGATCTGGGGCGGGTGCGAGCAGGACACGCCGGCGGCCGAGGTCAACGCCAGCAGCGTCACCGCGACACGTATTGGCCGCGCGAACATCAGCGCCGAAGTATAGCGTGCAGCCGCCGGCCAGGCTGTTGACAACGACCGCGGACGATGGCAGCGTCGTCTGGGAGGTCGAGCCCCGCGTAGAAAGGCAGAACGTTCGATGAAGGCGAATCTCGGCCTCCGTCTCCGCGACCAGCTGGGACCCGAGGCCAGTCAGGACCTGAGCCACGCGTTCGAGGAGGTGCAAAACGACATGCTCACCATCACAACGGAACGCTTCGAGGGACGACTGATCGCCGTCGGATCCGAGTTGCGGTCTGAGATCTACCGGACGCAGTCCGAGCTTCGGGAGGAAATGGCCCGGATGGACGCCAGTCTTCGGATCACGCTCGCCGAGGGCCTGTCGAAGATTCGCACCGACATCAGCGAGGCTCGCGCCAACATCGCCTACTGGTCGTTTCTGTTCTGGCTCGGCCAGTTCGCGGCCACGGCGACGCTGATCGGGTACATGCTCAGATGGGCCGCGCGCTGAAACGTTGTAAGCTCGGAGGATGGCCCACGCGAATCCGTCCGATCCTGAGCTGAAGCAACTCCTGACCGACGCCACCACCATCGCCATCGTCGGCGCCTCGTCGAACCCCGACAAGGAGTCGCATGGCATCATGCAGAAGTTGCAGCGAACGGGCTACCGCGTGATCCCGGTCAACCCGCGCGAGACCGAGGTGCTCGGCGAACGGTCCTATCCGTCGCTCATCGACGTGCCGGAGCGGATCGACATCGTGGACGTGTTCAGGCGCGCGGAAGACACACCGGGAATCGCGGACGAAGCCGTCACCATCGGCGCGAAGGCGCTATGGCTGCAGACGGGGATCGTGAGCGAGGATGCCGCGGCGCGCGCCAAGGCCGGCGGCCTCACCGTCGTCATGGACAAATGCATCGGCGCGACGGTCAGCCTTCTGAGGGTGACGCCGAAGGCAAAGCCGGCCTGACTTACAAAGCCCCGATCGCGCCTTCGAGCTGCGTGACGAGCCGGTCCAGCTGATCGACGACGGCACGCACGGTCTCCGGCTTGCTGAGATCGACGCCGGCGCGCTGCAGGAGCGGCATCGGGTGATCGCTGCCGCCTGATTTCAGCAGCGTCAGGTAGCGGTCGATCGCGGCGGCCCGGCCGTCCTCCGAACCGGTCGTCAACTGCTTCAACAGCTGCGCGCTCGAGGCGAAGCAGGTCGCGTACTGATAGACGTAGTACGGCGTGCTGTAGAAGTGCGGGATGCGCGACCAGGTGATCCGCGACAGCTCGTCGTAGTCCATCGCGTCGCCGTAGTAGGCCTTCAACAGATCGAAATAGATTTCGCTCAGGCCGTCAGCGGTCACCGGGCGTCCCTCTTCGACCAGCCGGTGGGCCTGCAGCTCGTAGTCGGCGAACAGCACCTGGGTGTAGAAGGTTCCCACGATCCCGTCGATGGCATGCTGCAGGAGGACGATCCGCTCGCGGTCGTCGGTGGCGTGCGCCAGCATGTAGTCGAGGAAGAACATCTCGCTGATCGTGGACGGCACCTCGGCGATGAAAATCGTATAGGCGGAGTAGACGAACGGCTGGTGCGCGTTCGACAGGATGGTGTGCATCGAGTGGCCCATCTCGTGCGCCAGCGTGAACACCGCGTCGAGCGTGTCGTTGTAGTTCAGCAGCATGTACGGATGCACGCCGTAGACCGGCGCCGAATACGCGCCGCTGCGCTTGCCGGGGTTCTCGTAGACGTCGATCCAGCGGCTGGCGAGCGCGTCGCGCATGTGCGCCTGGTAGTGCGCGCCGAGCGGCGCGACCGACGCCGGCAGCCACTCCTGCACGTGCTCGTAGGGATACTTGCGATCGAAGTCGACGAGCGGAATCGCCGCGTCGTAGTTGTGGTAGGTGTCGAGGCCGAGGACGCGCTTGCGCAGACGGTGGTAGCGGCGCAGCGGCTCGGTGCCGGCCTTGGTCGTCTCGATCAGATTTTCGACCACCGCCGGCGGGATGTTGTTGCCGTGCAGCGCGGCGTCGAGCGTGGTCTTGTAGCCGCGCGACTGCGCGTGGAACCAGTCGCGCTGGAGCACGCCGTTGTAGAGCGACGCGTAGGTGTTCACGTTGGCGGCGAACACCTTGTGATAGGCCTCGAACGAGATCGCACGGTCGCTCTGGTTGCGGTTGGTCGCGAGGATCGCGCGGTACTGGCCGTAGGTGAGCGTGATCTCCGGGCCGGTCGACAGCTTGATCGCCGGGTGCTTGATGTCGGCAGTCGAGAGCGCCGCGTAGGCGTCGTTCGGCGCGGAGGAAAAGCGGCTGGCGAGCGACAGCAGGTGCTCGCCCTTCTCGTCGAGCACGTGTTCCTGCTGGCGGTAGAGATCCTCGAGCGCGAACCGGTACATCGCCAGGCCCGGCAGCGCCTGCATCCATTGCTGGACGGTGGCCAGCGGGATGGCGAGCAATTCCGGATTGAACCAGGCGCTGGCCTGCCCGGCCTTCGCGAACAGGATCTGGACCTGCTGGCGCTTCGCGTTGATCTGGTTGTCGCGCTGATCCTCGTCGTACTTCAGCCCGGCGAAGTACCAGACCCGGTACGTGAGCTGACCGATGTCGTCGGACAGCTGCATCGCGGCGAGCAGGCGATCCGCTCCCTGGCCAAGCGTGCCCTGGAGGGCGGCGTAGGCGCCGATCTTGGTCTCGAGCTCGGTGTAGGCACGCTGCCACGCGTCCCAGTCCGGGAAGATGTCGTTCAGGTTCCACTTGTAGCGGTCGTCGATATCGGTGCGATTCCGAAGCTCAGGCGCAGCTGCGGCTTCGGCGGTCGAGAGCAGGTCCATCCGACGATGATATCGCGTCAGCCGGCATGCCTCCGAGTCTTTCCACGCTGCCGCCTGCGGGAACGGCGGTCGGGACCAGGGGGCTGGTTTCACCGATTTGCACATTCCTGGTTGATTGAGTCGGAGGAAATCGCAGGAACGAGCCGTCAATCGTTTATGCACCGCTGCGTCATTCCGGTCTCATGCGGCCTGTCTCTGATGCAGCCTCTACATATAATGGCGGCGCCCCCGGAAGCCGCCACCGACTCGATCATGCAGGAGCACGCCCGTGTCCGACTTCAGACCTGATCGGCTTTTGGAACGAGCCCGGCGAACGGTTCTCCCGCCCGATGTCCGGACACTGCCGGTGTTCTCCATTCGGCGCAACCTGTATACGGATGCCACGGCGCGCGACGTGAGCGTCAAACTGCTCGGTGGCGACACCGAGTCTCGACTGCTCGTCGCGCCGGATCTCTGGAGATTCTCACGGCCGAGGGAATCCCAAACGCTCGACATCAACTACCGGACCGGAGCGCTGTGGCTTCGCGACCAGCATTTGTGGCGGCCGGACTTCGCCAGGATTCGGTCAGGCGCGGTTGAATCCAAGCGCCTGGTCCCGGACTGGAACCATCTCCGCGACTGGCTGGGTCCACTTGGACTGTTCCCGGCATCCGGCGAAGGCTTCGATCTGCAGGTCACTCCAGCATGGGAGCGTGCCACGCATTTCGCGCTACTCCGTCACGGACAACGTTCCGACTACGACGCGGATGTGTCGAGAAGCTACAGTCTCCTCATCCAGTTGCCCGCGGTCGGGCCGGTTGCGGCCATCGGCACCGGAACCAAGCTTGGCGTGACGTACGACTTTCAGGGCAGGACCATCGGCTTGAACCTCGGCTGGGCGCCTGTGGCCGCCAGGCACACGGACGCTGCGAGCATTTCCCAGATTGACTCCGATCGTCGGTTCGCGAGGATGTTCACGCACGGCGACGCGGTCGAATTCCAATCGCACCTGTCGTATCGAGTGGTCTCGGAACCGGATGGCGCGGCTTATCTAGCGCCCTGCTGGGTCTACGACGCGACGATCAATGCGGCCGGACGCCGGATTTCGCCAGGCGTCTACATGTTTCCCGCGACTCAGTTCGATGATTCGTTGGCGCCCACCATCGTCAAGAAGGCCGCGAAGGCTCCATCGCCGGGGAGTTCGCCTCCGGCTCCGGCTGTCGGCGGAACGGCGACAGCGGCCTCGCGCAGCTTCGTCGCGTGGCTCGGCGAATCAGTCAACCTCCCTTTCAGCGAAACCACCGCGACCGGAATTGACGATGCCCTCACCGCCGCTGGATGGACGTCGAGAGTCTTCGGCGAAGCAACAGCCATTGAAACCGACTGGCAGCGGGATGCCGCTGCGGGCGTGAATGCGGCCGATCTCGCGTGGTACGTCGGCCACGCTGATGGCGGCGCCATGCAGCTCGTCCCTCCTGAGTACACCTGGCTCACCTGCGAGCATTGCTTCTTCGGCGGTCCGCTTCGTTGGGTCGTCGTGGATGCCTGTGGCCCGCTGCAGGACCAGGCGACGGTCCCCGGGATGAATTCGGTGTTCGACAGATGGTCTTCGGCCTTCACGGGATTACGCGGTCTCCTGGGGTTTGGTACCGAGCAGTCGCCCCAAGGCCTTCAGGGGCCGGCGGCCATGCGCCTGGCACTCAGCGGCGACCCGCTCGCGCAATCGTGGTTTCGCGCCGTCTGCGAGAACCAACCGAATACATTCCCGAACATGGTGCCGTACGTCGCGGGCATGTTCGTCGCCGCCGGCGACAAGAGCGCGCTGGACGATTGCCTGCCCGGCTTCGGCGGCATGGCACAGGAGCCGCCGGAACCGGGCAATTTTCTCGCGGTCTGGGTGCCGTTGGCCTGACGTCGAGGCGCTTCCCGGCACGGTGCTCAGGGCCTCGGAATCTCTCCGGGAGGGACGCAGTCGTAGACGTCGACGTCCGCGGTGGCGGAGTCCAGGGTCAGCTGGTAATCGCCGTTCTGGATATCGAACAGATCGTAGTATCGAAAGAAATGATCGAGGCCTTTCGGCGCCTCCTGACGAGAGACATTCGTAATCCGGAAGTCAATCGCCCCAACGTTCTTCAGGACGATCACCTGCTTGTCGCCGCCGCGCGTCCCGACCAGCTCGGACGCAGCCGATCCCTGCCAACGGACCGCGGAGGAGAAATCGGCCGTGACGATTTCCTTGGCGTTCTTTTTGACAATCAGCTTGAGCGGCCGCGTCTGGTCGAAGGTCAGCGTGCCGCCAGCCAACGAGACCTTGGCCCCTGCCGGAAAAATTACCTTGTCCACGTCGGCATCGGCCTTCGGCGTCGCACCCGGATGATAGATACCAAGATTGAACCCGCCGTTCGAGTTCGTCCACACCGTCGGAGCAGGTCTGTCTCCAATCTGGATGGTCACGCCGGTGAGGTCCCACATCGCGATTTCGTTGCCGGCCTGGTCGTGTCCCACGCCTTGCGGCTGCCAAGTGGTATCGCTGATGCGAAACTGCGTGACCGGTATCGTCAGGACCGGCTTGTGCTGGCCTGATTCCGGATGCAGGAGCGCATTGTAGCCGTCCGCGCGTTTCGCGAAGGCGCACAGGCCATGGAATGTGACGGAAATGTTCATGTCTCGATCTCCTCCGACTTGTTCGTACGGTTAACGTCGAATGTCTCTGCCCACGACGACAAACGGCCCCCATCGCGACGGGTCGCTCAAGACCGGATCGCCCGAGTGGAGTAGGGAGGCTTGAGCCTCTCTGAGCGCTTCCGCGGCGTGGCCGGTGGTTCTGTATGCCCGGTGAAAACGCGTGAGCAATCGTGCGCTCGCCGAATCGTTGACCGTCCAGAGACTGGCCACGACGCCGTCGGCTCCCGCCGCCAGAAAGGCGCGGGCGAGGCTCAGCGGGCCTTGCGACTGGGTCATGAAGCCGGTCGCCGTCTCGCAGGCGCCGAGCACCACCAGCGTGGTTCGCGGCATCGACAGGCCGCGGATCTCGCGCGCGGTCAAGCGATCGGCCCGCGCTCCCGCGAGAATGAGAGCCGAGTCGGCAGGACTCAGATCGTTGGCGACGGCGTGCCCCGCAAAATGGACGACGTCGGTCGAGCCGAGCCGATTGACGACATTCGTGTGTGTCGCGTCGGCGCCAGAAAGGAGGGCGGCACCAGGATAGGCGGCAGCCACCATCTGCGCTTCCTGTTCTGCAAACGGCAGCGTCGGAAGTTCCGGGAATGCACGCACGTCGTAAGACGGATTGCCGATGGCGAGCAGCGAAAATTCCGATCCGCTCGTCCGATCCGGTTGCCGTTCCAACAACATCGCGCTCGGCGAGTAGCGAATCGCCAGCTCTTCGACCAGATACCGCGCGCGCCGGCCCGGCAGCGTCGCGAACGACAGCAGGTGGAGCGGTCCGTCGGGAACGATCACGAGCGACGTTGCCGATTCCAGCTCCTTCGTGGCTGGCGTCAACAGCAGTTCCCGCAGGCGGACGGCGGCGGCCGCGTCCCGCCGAGGGGGCCGCGTCGCCCGCACCAGTTGTTCCAGTGTTGCCCGCCCTGCGTCGATCGGAATGAACCGGGCACTCGATTGCGTGATAATCCACGCGTACGATCGCCGGTCGGCGACGACGAAGTCGATCGCGGTTGTGTGCGGGTCGAGCTCGCGGCCGATCTGTTTGATGTCGGGCGCACCTGGCTGCGCCGCGGCGGTCAGGTCCCAGGCTCGA
>Ga0105242_10003785_pt1 | contig 11757 bp, 10 predicted proteins | sample KBSM24metaG_FD_81521 | JGI IMG/M metagenome (GOLD analysis project Ga0105242, IMG submission 81521) | Miscanthus rhizosphere microbial communities from Kellogg Biological Station, Michigan, USA - KBS M2-4 metaG | ecosystem: Host-associated > Plants > Roots > Rhizosphere > Soil | place...
CCTTACCCGGTGGTCGAGGTTCGAGCCCCCGGGGAAACGAGGTACCTGCGCGCGAATGACCGGGAGGCTCCCCCGATCGTGCTCAAGCAGCGGTTCGGCGAATTCGATGCGCACCCGGACCCGACGAAAGCAGGGGCGCTCACGATCGACCCGGCGTGGGTGCAGACGCATATCGCCTCGGAGGATCTCCCGGTCCTGCACACCGTCACGTGCGATACCGAAGTGCTGGATCTCCTCCGGCGCGCGATGAACCAGCTCGCGTCCGCGGGTCACTCGAGCGATGTCTCGAGCGCCGGGCTCTGCTACGACCCGGTCGCCGATCCGACGGATCCGGACGGGCCACTCACCGCGAAGGCGTTCGGCGCTGCGATCGAGCTCAACCGAGGCACGAACGTCCCCGGAACCGCCCCGGAGCAGACGAAGACATTGATCGCAACGATGGCTCGGTGGGGATTCGGCTGGGCGGGTCGGGATGCCTACCCGCAGGGAGCGTTGTTCCGCTTCCGCGCGCTGTCCGTGGCGCGAGACTAAGCGCGCCCCGTTCCTAAGGATGGCTCCCTTGCAAAGCGAAGGGAGCAGGTATCAGGCGCTTGTCCGCACGTGCCCCGGGAGCCGGGACCACGTCCCGGGTCCTGGGGCATGCCTCCGCGGCATGACTCGCGCGTGGGTTCTGCTCCCCTCGCGGATGCCTCTCGGCATCCGCGAGAACCGTACACCCGACGTCGTCGTTGCCGCAACGTCGCTCCGTTGGCGTCGTCAATCGGACACACGACGATCCCGTGATCGGAGCGCCACCCAACCGAGCACCGCTGCGACCGCGACCACACCGACCGCCCCCGCCAGGTAGCTCGTGCGCGCGGACGGAACCGCAGAGGCGATCCGACTCCGCAACCGCACGGGGCTCCGGAAGTCTCGTGTTTCCCAGCCGCGATCTTCGGCCTCACGTCGCAAACCCTTGTCGGGGTTCACGGCAACCGGGTGACCGACCGCGTCGAGCATGGGGAGATCCGTGAGGGAATCCGAGTAGGCGTAGGAACCGGCGAGGTCGAGTCCGTCGCGAACCGCGAGCTCGCGGATCGCGACGGCCTTCTGCTCGCCGTAGGCGTAGAACTCGAGCTCGCCCGTGTACCGGCCGTCGTCGCCGACAGCCGCGCGCGTCGCGATCACACCCGCCGCGCCGAAGTGTCGGGCCAGCGGCCGGACGATCTCCTCGGGCGAGGACGACACGATGTAGATCAGTCGGCCTTCGCTGTGGTGCAGGGCGATCAGATCCAGGGCTTCCTGATACACGTATGGATCGATCACGGCCAAGATCACGTCCTCGACCAGCCGCTCGAGCTGCGATCGATCCCAGCCCTTCGTGAGCTGAAGCATGCCCTCCTTCAGGCGCTCCATCTTCTGCTCGTCGGCGCCCACCAGGAGGTACACGAGCTGGGCGTAGGCGCCACGCAGCAGCTGCCCGCGCGAGACCATGCCGGCGCGGTAGAGGGGTCGCGACAACGCGAGCGAGGACGACCGCGACACGATCGTCTTGTCCAGGTCGAAGAAGGCCGCTTCCATCGCCCTGACATCCTAGGCGCGCGAGAACGGCCACCCGGGAAGACCGAGGGATCCCAACGAAACATCTCCTGGTCCGGGACCCGATACGCTCGAAGATGGAGGCGTCTGGGTTCCTGGTGGGCCCCGCGGTCTTCAAAACCGTAGAGGGGGCGACGAGCTCCCTGGCGGGTTCGATTCCCGTCCGCCTCCGCGTGGAGAGAACGCGGAGCGATCGTGGAGCTCGAGAGGCTCCACGCCTCTCCGCGACTTCACCACGTCAAGCGGCTGTAGCCAACGAGCAGACGGCACGAACGGCTCGGCAAGAAGCTCGAGCGGATCCGGGCGCGAAGTCGGACCTCGTCGATCCGATCCCGAACGAATTGCCGAGCGTGGGTGAAGTCACCAAAGCTTGTCGATATCGCCCGGGAAAAGCTCGACCCTTGCTTCCACGAATCGTTCCCGTGCATGGTTCGCCTTTGCCGAGAAGAACGACGCCATCGTCACCTTGTCGAATCGGTCGCTTGGGAACGGATCGTGCGACGTACCCCCAACGAGGACAGTCCCCGGCAAGTACTCCCAGCCGGCTCCCTCATAGAACACCCGGAGGTAGCGGTCGCATGTGAAGATCCCGAGGTCTGCGCCCGCCTCTCGCATGATCGTCAACGCGGCCCCCGCGAGTGCGCGCCCGTTGCCCTCGCCCCTCCTACGCTCGTCGGTCACCATCGCGCTGATGCCACTGGCATCGAACGATTGCCCTGCGTGATCGATGGGTTTCGAGAGGATGTCTAGGGCGGATAGAACCCGAGCGTCGTCATCGACGAGGAGGACCGACAAGGGATCCAACGCTCCGTCATGCCATGGGGCCAGGGTGGCTGGCCCGTTGGACGGCCATGCCTGGTTCTGGAGCGCGACCATCTGCGCCCGGAGCTCACGCGGTACGGCGTGCTCGGGGTAGGACACGACCCGCATGGCTCTCCCGGACTCCACTCCCGACTCGCTCAGTCGGCACGCCGTCCCCAGTGCCGATCGTCGACCCAGACTTCCGGATCGGGAGCATACGGGTCTTACAGTGTTCTCTTCGTCTCCGCTGCGTCTGACCGCGAGCTGCGCTACGCGTGGGGCATCTTCTCCACGATCCGTCCCGTGTCGAGCCCGAAGTGATAGACATCGATCGCCGGCGGCTCCACACCGAGCGTCGTGAGCGCCGTGCAGACCTGACTGCGATGGTCCGTGCCGTGGTGCAGGGCCTGCCCGAGCCTGAACTCGACGGGAGCCCACCGTTGATACCCGTCGGTCCTGTGGACCTCGAGCACCATCGCGTCGGGGTCGAGCGACCGGGAGATGTACTCGGCCCATCCGGAACCCTTCCGCTCCACGATGACGCGAGCCTCAGCGAGCGACACCTGTTCTTCGTCGATGTCGGATGTGACGTTGCCCGTCAGGAAGAACAGCTCTTCCGCGTCGCTGTGGACGAGGTGGCGAAGCGTTTCGAGCAACGGCCCACGCGTGCCGATGACGCTGGTCTCCAGCTCTTCGACGCTGAGGCCGAGAACGCATCGATCACGCGCGAGGTTGCCCAGACATTGTGTGCGAACGCCGCGTCCAAGAGCGAACTGCTCATGACGATCTCCTCTCATCGACGCCGGACGTCGACGCCTGACGAGTCAGTCGTTACGAGAAAGAACCGATGTTCAATGGGCCGTTCGTCGACTGGGACGTTCTTCCGTCTCCGCCGGCCGACGGCGAGCGTCATGACTCCCGGTGGTGCTCGATGACGATCCGGTCCTCAGCTCACCGCTCTCTTCACCAGCGCGGCGATCTTCTTCTCATCGGCGGCGGTCAGCTCCGTCAACGCGAAAGCGACGGGCCACATAGCGCCTTTGTCGAGGTTCGCCGCATCGTTGAAGCCGAACATCGCGTACCTCTCTTTGAACTTGTCAGCGTCGCGGAAGAAGCAGACGACCTTGCCGTCCTTGGCATACGCAGGCATCCCGTACCAGGTCTTCGGAGAGAGACCGGGCGCGCTGTCTTTGATGATCTTGTGGAGCCGCTTGGCGATGGCCCGATCCGATCCCGGCATCTTGGCGATCGCCGCGAGCACGTCCTGTTCCGCCTCCGCCTCGTTCGCGGCCGCCTTCAGCTCGCGGGCGCGTTCCTTCATCGCGGCTCGTTCCTCGGCCGTGAATCGCGTGGACGAATCGCGGGGCCCGGTGGCGCCCTTGGCGGCTCCCTTCGTGCCTTTCTTCGACGGTTTCCTCTCAGCCATCGGTTCGATCTCCTCCGTTCAGCTCAGCGCATCTCCTCGATGCGGATCAGGTTGGCCCGCGGGGACTTACAGACGCTGGGCCGCGGCGGTCCTGCTGGTCGCGTCCGCTAGCATGCCACGTCGCGCCGGAGGTGCCGCCGTCCGCCGAACCGCGATTCGACCCTGATCCGGCCGGCTGCCATGCTCCGCGGATGAGCGAGCGATCGCGGATCTTCCGCGCGGTCATGACCGACCCGAACCTGCGTCGCGTCGAGCTCGCGTTCCTCGGTTTCAACATGACCGAGTTCGCGACGTGGATCGCGATCCTCGTGTACGCGTTCGACCGCGGTGGAGCGGGGGAGGCGGGGGTCGTGGCGCTGATCTTGCTCGTGCCTTCGGCGATCGTCGCTCCGTTCGCCGCCTACGCCGGCGACCGTTTCCGGCGCGACCGCGTCCTGCTGATCGACTACCTGGTGCAAGGCGTCGCCATAGGAGCGACGGCGGTGACGTTGTTCGTGGATGCGGCTCCGTGGGTCGTGTACGCAACGGCGACGATCGCCTCGATCAGCATCACCTTCACCCGGCCGGCGCAGAACTCGCTGATCCCTGCGCTCGCGGAGACCCCGGACGACCTCACCGCCACGAACGTGGTGACGGGCATCGTCGAAGGGGCGGGGAAGATGCTCGGGCCGCTGGCGGCGGGCGTGCTCCTCGGCCTTTCGGGACCCGGAGCTGTGTTCGCCGTCTTCGCGGGTGTCACGCTGCTCGGTGCAGTCTTCGTGTCGCGGGTCCGGGCCGATGTTTCCGCCGTCACGCCTCCGGGCCGGGTTGGGGCGAGCGACGTCTGGCGCGAGACCCTGGCCGGGTTCACGACCCTCCGGCGGGAACGGGAGCCTCGCCTGATCGTGCTTCTGCTCGCCTCCAGCGACATCGTCGTGGGGGCCCTCGACGTGCTATTCGTCGCGACGGCCATCGACCTCCTCGGGATCGGGCAAAGCGGCGCCGGCTATCTGGGCGCAGCGTTCGGTGCGGGAGCCGTCATCGGTGCAGCCGCGACCGTGGTGCTGGTTGGACGCAAGCGGCTGACCCCGCCACTGGCCGCGGGAGCGGTGGTCTTCGGGGTACCCATCGGGCTCGTGGCGGTAACGCCCTCAGCCGTGAGCGCACCGATCCTGTTCGCGGTCGCCGGCGGTGGGCGCACGCTCGGGGAAGTCGCAGGCCGCACGCTGCTGCAACGCATCTCCCCGAACGAGGTGTTGTCGCGCGTGTTCGGGGTGCTCGAGGGTTTGAGCATGTTCGCCCTAGCCGTGGGGTCCGTCGTCGCCGCGGTCCTCATCCAGGTGTTCGGCGTTCAAGCGGCGCTCGTGGTGATCGGGGCGTTCCTGCCGCTCGTCATCCTGGTCTCGTCGAGCCACCTCCTGTCGATCGATCGCCGAGCCGTGGCACCGGATGCGGCAAGGCTCGCCCTCGTGCGGAAGATCCCCTTCTTCGCGCCGCTCCCGGCGCCCGCGATGGAGCGGGTGATGGCGAACATGAGCCCCCTGCAGGTCGATCCGGGAACGGTGTTGATCCAGGAGGGGGATGCCGGCGATCTCTTCTACGTGATCGTCGAGGGCGAGGTCGAGGTGACGAGCGGCGGCACGCACCTTCGCACGCTCGGACCCGGCGCGTACATCGGAGAGATCGCGCTGCTGCGCGACGTGCCGAGGACGGCCACGGTCGTCGCGAAGACCCCGCTCCGTCTGCTCGCACTCCAACGAGAGCCGTTCCTGCTCGCCGTCACGGGACACCCGCAGAGCGTTCGCGCAGCGAACGCCGTTGCCGACGCTCGCCTCGGCTAGCTCCTCTCGCTCCCCGTTCGGGTGATCGTCAGGCAGACGACCCCTCGCCCCAGAACCGTTTGAGTGCGGCCGAGCTCAGGCGAGGTTTGGCCCCCACGCCGATCTGAGGGCCGGCAAGCTCGAGGGCCATCAGGGCGGCGCCCACGACCGGAGGGATATCGAGTAGCGCCAAGTGTGCGCCCGGCGCGGCGCGGCGCGTCTCCAGCTCGAGCTGGTCGAGCAGATAGCGGTTCGGCGTCCGGAAGAGGTTCCCGGAACACACGACATCGAACTCGAGGTCGCGCATCTCGAGGCGGGTCGCGACGAGACCGGCGGCCTCGCCGAGCGCTTGGCCGATCCGCTCGAGGATGGACCGCGCGACGAGGTCGCCGCGCTCCGTCGCTTCGAGCACGAGCGGCGTGAGGATCTGCACCTCGGGTGACCGGATCCGCGGATCCTCGCGGCAGAGCTTCTCCAGCATGGCGGCCACGGACTCCGCGCCCAGATGCTCGCAAAGCATCTCGGACAGCACGGTGGAGGGACCGCGTCCCGTGTACTGGTCGGCCACCGCGCGGACGGCGAGCTCCGACACGTCGAACTCGTCGCCGAAGTCGCCGAAGATCGCGCCCTCGCCGAGCGTGCGGAACTCATCGCCGGCCGGATTGCGCCCGGCGGCGACGGTGCCGGTGCCGGCGACGACGACGACGCCCCACGGCTGGACCGTTCCGGCGCGGAGCGCCACGAAGGCATCATTCAGGATCCGGCACGGCCCACCGAGCCCGAGCGGGTCGATCGCTCCGAGCAGCCGATCGACGTCCGACGGCCAATCCACGCCGGCGAGACCGAAGACCGACGCGTTGACCGCTCCGCGCGCGATACCCGCGTCGGCGAGCGCACCGTCGGCCGCTTCGGTGATCGCGTCGCGAGCGACGTCGACGCCGGCTATCTCCCAGTTCGAGGGTCCCGCCGCCCCGGCACCGAGGAGCGAGCCGAACGCATCGACGACGGCCGCGTAGGTCTTGCGTCCACCCCCGTCGACCCCCAGGACGGTGGTCACGCGTTATGACCCGCCGACACGTATGCGCGCTCCACGACCTCCATCACGACGCGACCGTCGTCACCCGACGGCCGGGGAGCCCTCGCTTGTTCGATCGCGCTCAGGAACTCGTGCATCTGGGCCGTGTACATGAGCTGGGAAGTGTGATCGTAATCCTCGCTCGGCTCCTCCCGAGGGAAGATGCGCGCGTATCCCTTCGTGCCGTACACCTCGGTGTCGGCCTCCATCCCTTCCTTGTGCGGGTGCCACCAGCCCGATTCGACGACGCTGTTCGTCCGGTTGGACCAGCCGATCAGGATGATCCCATCGTCGTCCACGCTGTACGTGCCGTACCGCGTCCCGACGGCGGCGCAGACCCGCTCGGGTATCGGGTCTCCCAGGACGAATCGCGCCGTGTCGATCGCGTGCACACCCATGTCCACGAGCGAGCCTCCTCCCGCGAGCACGGGATCGACGAACCAGCCCTCGGGGCCCCAGCCTGCGTGGACGCCGTAGCCGCGGGTCTTGACGATCTCGCCGAGCTCGCCGGCCGCGATCCGGTCCCGCATCGCGATCACGTCGGGGTGGAACCTCCAACAATGGGCAACCATCAGTGAGGCGCCTACGCGATGGGAAGCGTCGATCATCGCGTCGCACTCCGCGACGGAGACCGCCATCGGCTTCTCGACCAGCACGTGCTTGCCGGCTCCGAGGAAGGCGATCGACTGCTCGGCGTGGAGCGCGTTGGGGGTGGCGATGATGACCGCCTGGATCGCGTCGTCCTCCGTGAGCGCTCGCCAATCCGTGGTCACGCGCGGGATGGCGTATCGCTCCGCGAGCGTTCGTGCGCTCTCCTCGCGATGGTTCGCTATCGCCACGAGCTCGGCCCCCGGATACGCCAGCACACCGCGTGCGTGGAAGTCCTGGATCCAACCGGATCCGATCAGCGCCACCCGCACGGGGTCAGCCTTTCACACCGGTCAGCGTGACGCCTTCGATGAATGCCTTCTGAGCGAACAGGAACAACACGATCACCGGCAGCATGAACACGACCGAGGCGGCCATCTGCTGGTTCCACAACACCCCACGATGGACCGTGGTGAACTGTTGCAACCCCACCGATAGGGTCCAGATCTTGTCGTTGTTGAGCGAGTAGATCAATGGACCGAAGAAGTCGTTCCATGCGTAGAGGAACTGGAAGAGAGCGACGGCCGCGATCGCGGGCTTCGCGACCTTCACGACCACGTGCCACATGATCTGGAACTCGTTCGCGCCGTCGACCCGGGCGGCGTCCACGAGCTCGCCGGGGATCGTCAGGAAGAACTGGCGCAGCAGGAAGATCGAGAAGGCATCCCCCAGGAAGGCCGGAACGATCAACGGTTTGAGGGATCCGATCCACCCGAGCTGTCGGAAGAGCAGGAACAGCGGCACGATCGTGACCTGGCTGGGCAGCATCATCGTGGAGATCACCAACAGGAAGACCGCCCGTTGTCCGCGCCACTTGATGACGGACAGCGCGTACGCGACCGGCACAGAGGAGAGAACGACGCCGAGCGTCGCCATGCCGGCGTAGACGAACGTGTTCCAGCCGTACCGGAGGAGCGGCTCTTCTTTGAAGATGTCGATGTAGTTCCGCCACTGGAAGGGGTGCGGTATCAGGTCGTGCGTCAGCGCCTGCCGTTGGGTCATCAGCGAGGTGGTCACGACGAAGAAGAGCGGCAGGACGAAGGCGGCGGTGAGCGCGATCGCCACCGAGTGATTCGCGACGGAGGTCAAGAACGACTTCCGCCGGGCCTCGGCGGTGCGACGCCGCGCTTGCGGAGCGACGGTCGCGACCGCGGCATCGCTCACCGGAACCCGCCCTGGTAGAAGACCCACCGGTTCGAGGACTTGATGAGGACGAGCGTGCACGCGAGGACGATCACGAAGAGCATCCAGGCCATCGCGGACGCGTAGCCGAGGTGGAACGCCTCGAACCCCTGCTGATAAAGCCAGATGGTGTAGAAGAGCGTCGAGCCCTGCGGCGAGCCCAACGCGCTGCTCGTGCCACCGGCCGCGCCGCCGACGCTCGCCCCGACGACGTAGGCCTCGGTGAAGTACTGGAACCCATAGATCACTCCGATCACCGCCGTGAAGAAGATGACCGGGCTGATCATGGGAAGCGTGACGTGCCGGAGCTTCTGCCAGGCGTTCGCGCCTTCGATGTCCGCCGCCTCGTAGAGGTGGGTCGGCACATTGAGCAGCGCCGCGAGGAAGATGATCATCGTGCTCCCGACGCCCCAGAGCCCGATCACGACGAGCCCGGGCTTCGACCACTGCGCATCGAGGAACCAGAGTGGCTGCGGCAGGTGGAGGAACCCGAGGATGTGATCGATCGGGCCGCCGGCGTTCAGGAGGAACAGGAAGGCGACCGCGGCCGCAACCGCGGGCACCATCGTCGGCAGAAAGAATGCGGTCCGGTAGAAGGCACGGCCCCGGCGCGGCTTCGTCAGGACATAGGCCGAACCGACCCCCAGCAGGATCGAGAGAGGGACGCTCACGACAACCATCCACAGCGTGTTCCGCAGTGACAACCAGAAGTACGGATCTTGCGTGAACATGAAGCGGTAGTAGAAGAGCCCGACCCAATGGGGGGGTGTCTTTCCCCCGTCGTACCTCGTGAACGAGTAGTACAGCGTCTTCAACATCGGGTACGCATATAGGAGCAGGAAGCCGACGATCCACGGCGACATGAACGCTGCCACCGTGAGGTACCGGCGGCGGGTGCGTCGCCGGCGTGCCGGCGACGCACCCACCGACCGTGCGGCGGCGGTGTCGGTCTTCGTGCTCACCCCAACTGGAGCTGGTTGTCGATCTGGGTCGCGAGGTCCTTCAGTCCTTGCTGCAGGTCGGGGACCCCGCCGGACTCCCACTTGTCGATGAAGGAATCCCACAGACTGGAATCCGTGTCACCGATCACCGTGAGTGGTTTGAAACCGGAGTGCTCGTTCCCGAAGATGTCGAGGAAGGTCTTGAAGTGCTCGTCGCTGTTGAGCCCCGGGTCCTTCAGCGACTGGAACGTCGTCGGAACGTTCTTCAGGATCGTGGCAAGCTTGACCTCGGCACCGGTGTCGAGCGCGAGGTACTTCAGCAACAGCCACGCCGCATCCGGGTTCGTCGCGTTGGACGGGATCCCGACCACGTCGCCGCCGATCTGCCCGGCCCCGTAGAGCTCGGGGGTGTCGTCCGCGACCGGGAATGGGGCGGTCGCGTAGTTCACGTTGGACCCGTCATCGGCGATGAACGCGTTCCGCCATTCGCCGTCCATCATCATGGCGACCTGTTCCGTCTCGAAGCCGTGGGCGCTCGACCATTCGGAGTCGGCGCCGCCCAGCTTGGAGAAGAACTCCTGCAGCTTGTTGTACCCGTCGGGCCCGTATACGTCGGTGATGAACGCCTTCTGCCATTCGAGGAGCTTCGCCCAGCTGGGGTCCGACGCGAACGCGGAGTTGCCGTTCTGGTCGTACCAGATGCCGCCGCTGTAGTCGCCGTTGTAGAGCTGCGTGCTCTCGTAGAAGGACTGCAGCGGGACGTACCCGGCCACCTTGATCGAGCCGTCGGGGTTGAGCACCGTGAGCTTCTTCGCGTCGGTCTGGAGCTCCGACAACGACTTCGGAGGAGTCGTGATGCCGGCCTTCGCGAACATGTCCTTGTTGTAGTAGAGGCCGTACGCATCCGACAGGACCGGGAGCGAGCACTGGTCGCCGTTGTAGCTCGTGTACCGAAGGGCGGCGTCGGGGATCGTCGCGGCGAGGTCGACGTTGTCGTTCTGGAGATACGTCGCCAGGTCCGTGTACGTGTTCGCAGAACAGAACTTCGCAACGTTGTCGGGACCCGGGTCGATCATCATGTCGGGGGCCGTGTCGGAGTTGACGGCGCGGAAGATGTCTTGCTCTGACTTGCCGCCCGTGTGCTCGATCGAGATCCACGGATACTTCTGATGGAAGTCTTGGAGCACCTCGCAATACTTCTTGAACTCCCCGCCGCTGTAGAAACTCCAGAGCTGGATCGTCACCGGCTGCTCGCCGTTGGGGCCGGGACTCGGGGTACCAACCTCCAAACCCTTGGTGGTGCACGCCGCCGGCGTGAGCGATCGTTGCGCCGACGGCTGGAGTCCGGCGTTCGTATCGCTGCCGGACGAACATGCTGTGGCAATGAGCGCCGCGACCGTTACGACCATCAACAACCGTCTCATGTCGTTCCTCCTCGCCTTTGCCATCCGTCCGACCGATTCATACCGCAACCCTTCGACCACCGTCCGCTCGCGAGAACAGACGATCCTGCGCCGCATCGAGCGCCAGCGACACCGCCCCCATCAGCTCGGCATCCTCACCCAGCGACGAGACCTCGATCCGCGGGCGGAACGGCGAGAGCGCACGCAACTCCAGCTCGAGCGGCTCTCGGAGCAGATCCGCGTTGCGACCGATCCCACCCCCCAGGATCACGAGCGCCGGATCGAGGACCGGAACGATCGCGGCGATCCCGAGCGCGATCCCTTCGGCGACCGACGCGACCGCACGCCGAGCCTTCTCGTCGCCGTCGCGCGCAGCGTCGAACACCGCGGCCGCCGTCGTCCGCCCGCGGAGGCCCGCGCGCTTCGCGGCCGACATCACGCCGTCCGCCCCGATCGCCGTTTCGAGTGCGCCACGCCGACGGTTGGCTTTGTCGTGAGGATCCGCGGCCGCGAGCGGGAGGTACGCGACCTCACCGGCCGCGCCGTTCGCCCCCTTGTACAGCTCGCCGCGCATCACGATCCCGAGACCCACACCCGTTCCTACGTGGAAGTACACGAAATCGTCGACGTCGCGGCCCAGTCCACGCCAGCGCTCACCGAGCGCGGCGAGGTTCACGTCGTTCTCGAAGACGACCGAGGTGGCGAGCTCTCGCCGGATCTCGTCCAGCACCCCTTCACGGGTCCAGCCGGGGAGGTTATGCGCGAGGAGAGGGTGTCCGGCCGAACCGAACACGCCGGGGCTCCCGACGGCCGCGACCGTGACGCGACGCCACCCGATGCCGGCGGACTCCGCTGCGGCTCGCGCGACCGAGCCGATCGTGGTGATCAGCGTCCGTGCGCTCCG
>Ga0105242_10003788_pt1 | contig 11754 bp, 7 predicted proteins | sample KBSM24metaG_FD_81521 | JGI IMG/M metagenome (GOLD analysis project Ga0105242, IMG submission 81521) | Miscanthus rhizosphere microbial communities from Kellogg Biological Station, Michigan, USA - KBS M2-4 metaG | ecosystem: Host-associated > Plants > Roots > Rhizosphere > Soil | place: Michigan...
CGCGCTCACCGGCGGCTGGCTGGCGACCCAGTCGGCGCTGTTCCCGATTCGCCGCCTGACCCTCGCCGTCCAGCAGATCATCCGCACCGGCCGGACCGATGCGCGAGTCCCGCTCGACGGCACCGGCGACGCGATCGACGAGCTGACCTCGCTGTTCAACACGATGCTCGACAAGATCGAGGGGCTCGTCACCGCGATGCGGGGTGCGCTGGACAACGTCTCGCACGACCTGCGGACGCCGCTGACGCGGCTGCGCGGGACCGCGGAGATGGCGCTCGCCTCGCCGCCCTCGGGCGACTGCGCCCAGCAGGCCGACCACTACCGCGAGCTGCTGGCCGATTGCGTCGAGGAATCGGACCGCGTGCTCGTGATGCTCAACACGCTGATGGACATTTCAGAGGCCGAGAGCGGGACGATGCAGCTGCGACGGGAGCCGGTGCCGCTGGCGGAGGTCGTCGCGCGCGCCGTGGATCTCTACCGCGATGTTGCGGAGGCCAAAAGTGTGACGCTGACGGCGGCCGCGCCTCCCGGGATTGTGGTCACCGCCGATCGCACCCGTCTCGAGCAGGTAGCCGCAAACCTGATCGACAACGCCGTGAAGTACACGCCGGCCGGCGGCCGCGTGGACGTGGACGTGCTCCGCGAGGCGGACGCGGCGTTGCTTCGGGTCCGCGACACCGGCCCGGGCATTCCCGCCGACGAGCTGCCGCGGATCTTCGACCGGCTCTTTCGCGGCGACACCAGCCGCACTGAGCGCGGCCTCGGCCTCGGCCTGAGCCTGGTCAAAGCCATCGTCGAGGCCCATCGGGGAAGCGTCGAGGTCAGCAGCGAACCTGGGCAAGGGTCGATATTTACTGTCAGGCTGCCGCTAGGTAGCGCCTAGCGCCCAGCGCCTGCGCCTAGCGCCCAGCTCCCAGCCCCCAGTCCCTTTCACCGATGTAATGCTCCTGCAACGGCCCCGCAAGGCAGTCCTCCGTCTTACTCCTTAGAATCGATCGTAGATTCGAAAGGACGGGGAGACTGTTATGAAGAAGACGTTACTGGCGGTGCTGGCAGCCGGCGCGTTGACGACCGGCGCGGCCTGGCACGGTTTGGCGGCAGACACGCAGAAGGCAGACACCCAGAAAGCCGCGACCATCTCGACGCCGATCACGCACGCCATCGCCGGCGGCCGTGACTCGTACGCCGACGTCGTCGGCGTGGCGGCGCCGGCCGTCGTCACGATTCGGACGGAGGGTAAGGCGAAGATGATGCCCACCATGTTCGGAGCGCCGGAGGGGCGGGACGGGCAGGAAGGGCAGGATCCAGAAGATCTGCTGCGGCGGTTCTTCGGCGATCGGTTCGGCGGCGGCGATCAGCGCGGCCAGCGGATGCCCCGGCAGCAGCGCGTGCCCCGGCAGCGGGCGCTCGGCTCCGGCGTCATCGTCACGACCGACGGCTACATCCTCACCAACAATCACGTCGTCGAGAACGCCGACGAGATCAAGGTCGAGCTGACGGATGACCGTACCCTCACGGCGAAGCTCGTAGGGACGGACAAGGCGAGCGATCTCGCGCTGCTGAAGGTCACCGCGGGCAATCTGCACCCGATCGCGATCGGCAACTCCGAAAACGTCAAGGTCGGCGACGTCGTTCTGGCGGTCGGCAACCCGCTGGGCGTCGGACAGACCGTGACGATGGGCATCATCAGCGCCAAGGGGCGGTCGACGACCGTCGGCGACGGCGGCTACGAGGACTTCCTCCAGACGGACGCGCCGATCAACCACGGGAACTCGGGCGGCGCGCTCGTGAACACGAAGGGCGAGCTGGTCGGCATCAACTCGCAGATTCTTTCGAGCAACGACGGCAACATCGGCATCGGCTTCGCGATTCCGTCGAACATGGCGCAGAACGTCATGGAGCAGCTGCGCACCAAGGGCAAGGTGACCCGCGCGCAGCTCGGCGTGACGGTGCAGGGCGTGACTCCGGAGCTGGCGGAGAGCCTCGGGCTCAAGCAGAACACCGGCGCAATCGTCAGCAACGTCGCCGAAGGCAGCGCGGCCGACAAGGCCGGTGTGAAGCGTGGCGACGTGATCGAGTCGTTCAACGGCGTGGCGGTGCACGACACCAACACGCTGCGCAACCGCGTGGCGGAGGCCGGACCCGGATCGTCGGCCGACGTCGTCGTCGTCCGCGACGGCGCGGAGAAGCACCTGACCGTGAAGCTCGACGAGGCGGCCGCGTCGAAGACCGCACGCTCGCGCGACAGCGAGCCTGGTGAGAGCGACGACAAGACGGCGCTGGGCGTCGCCGTGACGCCGCTGACTCCCGAGCTGGCCGAGCGCGCGCGTGCGTCGAAGGACGCAAAGGGCTTGCTGGTCGAGGACGTCAACCCGGACGGCCGCGCGGCGGCCGCCGGCATCCAGGCGGGCGACGTCATTCAGGAAGTGAACCGCCAGCCGGTGAAGTCGGTGGACGAGCTGAAGGCAGCGCTCAGGAAGACGAGCGACAAGCCGACGCTGGTCCTGATCAGCCGCCAGGGCAACAATCTGTTCCTGACGGTCAAGCCTTCGAATGGCTAAGCGCTGAGGGGCTACTGCCCCAGCAATTCTCCCAGAGGCTGCAGCGGCTCGATGTGATCCGCTGCGGCCTTCATCGCGACCAGGATCGGGATCGCGAGCACCAGCCCCCACACGTCCCACATCCAGCCCCAGAACAGCACCGACACGAACACCGCGACCGTATTCAGCTCGCCCGCCCGGCTCGTGAGCCACGGCGAGATCAGGTTGCCCTCGAGGACGGCCACCAGGCCCGCCCATCCGCCCGCCGCGCCGGTCATCCCCAGCGTGTGGAACTGCACGAACGCGCTGAGGGCGATGAGTGCGACGGCCACGGTCGGTCCGATGAACGGCATCACGTTGAGCACGCCGGCGATGATCCCCAGCACGAAGGGCTGGTGGACGCCGAGCGCCCAGAGACCGAGCCAGGTCGACCCGGCGACGATCGCGCTGATCAGCAGCCGCGCGACCAGATACCGCTCGATCTGGCGGTCGATCGCCTTGATGACGTCGTGCGTGATCTTCTGCTGCGCGCGGGGTCCGGCGATCGCAATCAGCTTTCGCTTCAGCGCTTCGCCGCGGAGCAGGAGCAACAGCGTGAGCAGCGCGATCGCGAGCGCGCGGAGGGCGCCGGCGGCGAGGGCCAGTGACGCGCCGGCGACGTACGATCGCACGTCGAAGGGGGGATCGACCGGGGCCACCCGCGGCACGCCTTGAATGGGCTGCGGCGACGCGGCGTCGAGGGCGGCCTTGAGCTCGGTCGCCGCATTCCTGAGCTGTTCCATCGCGCCGGGGCGGTCGGACGGCTCCACCTCCCGCCGCGCGCGCTCGATCGATTGCTGGATCCCGCGCACGGTGGCGGGCAGCCCGTCGAGGAACTGGGTGATCTGGCGCTTTGCGAGTCCGCCGACCGTGGCAAACCCGGCGATGAGCAGGGCGAACACGACGAACACGGCGAGCGCCCGCGGAAGGCGGCTGCGGCAGACCAGGGCCACGAGCGGCTCGAGGGCGTAGGCGAGCAGGACGCTGAGCAGCACCGGGGCGACGAGGGAGCCGCCCTCGCGCAGCACATAGAGCGCGGCGGCGCCGGCCACAATCGTGACGGCCGTGGCACGGATGTCGACTCGAATCGCAACGGGTTCAGGCGCCGGCACGTCGATCGGATCGGCCATCTGGTTCCGCATAGGCCGCAAGGACAATGCCAGCGGTCGATGACGGGCGGGCCGCCGGCGCACCCCGCACAGCTGCATCCGCGGGGCTGATACCATATCGACCCATGGATCTGGGTCTGGCCAACAAAGTAGCGATGGTAGGCGGCGCGAGCAAAGGGCTCGGCTTTGCCGTGGCGCGCGCGCTGGCTGCCGAAGGCGCGAACGTCGCGATCGCGGCGCGTGACGAGGACGCGATCGAGCGCGCGGCGGCGGAGATCAACGCCGGGAGCGGCGGACGAGCGCTCGCCGTTGCCGCTGACTTGAGCAAGGCGGACGCGATCACGCGGTGGATGGCGGCCACGACCGACCGGTTCGGCGGCGTCGATCTGCTGTTCGCGAACACCGGAGGTCCGCCGGCCGGGACCGCGTTGAGCTTCGACGACATGGCGTGGCAGAACGCGTTCGCGTTGCTGCTGCTCAGCGTGATCCGGAGCGTGCGCCTGGTGGTGCCGTCAATGCGCGCGCGCGGCGGCGGCGCGATCCTGGTCGGCACCTCATCGACGGTGAAGGAACCGTTTCCGAACCTCGCGCTGTCGAACGTGATGCGCGCCGGGGTCACCTCGCTGGTCAAGACGCTGTCGCTCGAGCTGGCGCCCGATCGGATCCGCGTGAACTCCATGCTGCCGGGACGCATTTCCACCGATCGGTTGACGCACCTCGACGAGATCCACGCGGAAAAAGCCGGGATCACGCTGGCGGAGCAGCAGCAGCGCGGCGCCAGCGCGATTCCGATCGGCCGCTATGGCGCGCCGGACGAGTTCGGCCGGGCCGGTGCATTCCTGCTCTCCGACGCGGCGTCTTACATCACCGGCGCGGCGCTGCAGGTGGACGGTGGCCTGATCAAGGGGCTGCTGTGAGCGTCGCCCGGAAAATCCTGCTCGCGATGTCGACCAACGCCTGGCTGCGCGAGCGCGCCACCAGGACGGCGTTCGTCCGGCGATCGGTGTCCACCTTCATGCCCGGTGAGCGCCTCGAGGACGCGATGGCTGCAGCGGCGGCGCAGCAGGCGCAGGGGGTCGGCACCATCTTCACGAAGCTCGGCGAGAACCTGACCCGCGTCGAAGACGCGGAGGAGGTCACGCTGCACTATCTCGACGTGCTCGACAAGGTGCAGGCCGCCGGCCTGCGCGCGCAGATCTCGGTGAAGCCGACGCAGCTCGGGCTCGATCTCGACAAGGATCTCTGCTTCAGGAATCTGCAGCGGCTGGTCGATCGCGCGGCGGAACGCGACAACTTCGTCTGGATCGACATGGAGAGCTCGCCGTACGTCGATCCGACGCTCGATCTGTTCCGCCGCACGCGCGCGCGGTCGGCCCGCATCGGCATTGCCCTGCAGGCGTACCTGTATCGAACAAAAGACGATGTCGAGTCGCTCGTCCCGCTGGGCTCGGCGATCCGTCTGGTGAAGGGCGCGTATCTCGAGCCCGCATCCGTCGCGTATCCGAAAAAGGCCGACGTCGACGAACAGTTCTATGTGCTCTCGTGCCGTCTGCTGGCCGATGACGCGCAGAAGGCAGGCGGGCTGCTGCACATGGCGACCCACGATCCGATCCTGGTGGACCGGCTCATCGCCTTCATCGACGAGCGCCGCGTGCCGAAGTCGGCCTACGAGTTCGCGATGCTGTACGGGATCCAGCGGCCGCTGCAGCAGCGGCTGGTCGCCGCCGGCCGCCCGTTGCGCGTGCTCGTCGCCTACGGCGAGTACTGGTTCGCCTGGTACATGCGCCGCCTCGCCGAGCGACCAGCAAACGTCTGGTTTGTCGTGAAGAACGTGTTCCGGTAGGGGCTGGTAGCTAGGTGCTGGGAGCTAGGCGCTAGGCGCTAGGCGCTTGGCTTCGCACCGGCAAGCTTGTCTTCAAGCGACCGATGCAAGCCACTCAGGAGTCTTCCGACTGAGTTCGTAATCGCCTCGAAGGCGTCGCGTTCCTCGGCGTGGAGAAATCCGAGACGACACGCGAGATCAATGCACGTTTCCAGCTCCGCGTGGGAGCCGAGAGCGACGCTGACATGGTAGGCATACGCCTTGGTGCTGCGGCGACAATACCCTTCAGCCACATTCGAGGGCACCGAAACGGCCGCCCTTCGCATCTGACTGGTCAATCCATACAACTCCTCGCGAGGGAACAGAGCCGTGGCTTTGTAGACGCGCTCAACGAGGTGCATTGCCTGTTGCCAGGCATCGAGGTCTTTGAAGGCTGCTTTTGATCGCATGGCTGGATTAAGGCACGGCGCGTGCCGATCGCGATCATTGGTGAAACGTGCACTGGCGGCATCCGCAACGAGCTCTGGGCTACCCGTGCGAGTCGTCGGTTCCCGTCCTTCCTAGCGCCGCAGCACCTAGCACCTAGCACCTAGCTCCTAGCCCCTATCTCCCCGTCTCTCCGAGAAGGAACATTCCCCCTCCCTCCCTCGTCCCCTTGATTATCTACACAAGCTGTTGTAGATCATCATCATGAAGCCGATCGACCTCGTTCAGGGCACGCTCGACCTGTTGATCCTCAAGGCGCTTGCGGTCGAGCCGATGCACGGCTGGGCGATTGCCAAGCGGATCCGGATGCTCTCCAACGACGTGCTCGCGGTGCAGCAGGGCTCGCTCTATCCGGCGCTGCACCGGCTCGAGCAGCAGGGATGGGTGTCCGCGAAGTGGGGCGTGTCGGAGCAGAACCGGCGCGCCAGGTTCTACGCGCTCACCAGAGCGGGGCGCAAGCAACTCGATCTCGAGTCGGCGCTCTGGGAGCGCCTGGCCGCCGCGATCACGCTCGTCGTGCGGACGGCCTAGCACGCGTCACCTCGTACAGCACAAGGGGACTCTGCCATGCGCGTCATCGACATCCTCCAGCACCGGTTGCGCGCGCTGCTCAGGCCCGGCGCCTCCGATCGCGAGCTGGACGAGGAGCTCCAGCTGCACGTCGATCGGCTGGTCGAAGAACATATCGAGGCCGGGATGTCGCCAGATGAGGCGCGCGCCGTGGCCCGCCGGGAATTCGGCGGCGTGCAGATCGTCGAGGCGTGCCGCGACGCACGCCGGATCATGTGGATCGGCAACGCCTGGCAGGATGCGCGCTACGGTGTGCGGCTGATGACCCGCGCGCCGGGGTTCGCCGCCGCGGTGATCCTGACGATCGCCCTCGGCATCTGCGCCACGACCGCCATGTTCAGCGTCGTCGACAGCGTCCTCCTGCAGCCGCTGCCGTACCGCGAGCCGGATCGGCTGGTGAACCTGTGGAACACCTCACCCAAGCGCGGCTTGCCGCGCGCCTACGTCGGCAGCGCCAACGTGGCCGACTGGAAGGTGCGCAACCACGTGTTCGAGGACATCGCCATGTTGCGCGCGGTCGCCAACTTCAACCTGACCGGCCAAGGCGAGCCGGAGCGGCTGTTCGGCTCCCGTGTGTCGGCGAACCTGTTCCCCATCCTCGGTGTCACGCCATTGATCGGCCGAACCTTCACGCGCGACGAGGATCAGCTCTCCGGTGGGACGGACGAGCGCGTGGCGCTCCTGACCTACGGCCTCTGGGTCCGCCGCTTCGGCGCCGACCCCGCCATCGTCGGGCGGACGATTCATCTCAGCGGCGAGCCGTTCACGGTGGTCGGCGTGATGCGCGAGGACTTCGCGTATCCGACGCGCGAATATCAGATCTACGTGCCGTTGACCTTCGATCCGCGCGAGCTGGTCGAACGGACGAACTACTCGTACCTTTCGGTCGCCCGTCTCAAGCCGGGAGTCACAGTCCAGCGCGCGCAGGCGGAGCTGGACGTCATCTCGGCCGACCTCGAGCGCGAGCATCCGCGGCAGAACGACGGCATCGGCGCCGAGGTCGCGCCGATGCTGACCGACACCGTCTCCACCGTGCGGACGCCGCTGTACGTGCTGCTCGCCGCCGTCGCGACGATGCTGCTGATCGGCTGCGCCAATCTTGCCAACCTCCTGGTCGCGAGGGCGCTGGCGCGACAGCGCGAGCTCTCCGTCCGCGCTGCGCTCGGCGCCTCGCGCGCGCGGCTGATTGCACAGTCGATCGGCGAGTTGCTGCCAATGCTTGCGGCGGGCGGGGCGGCCGGTCTGCTCGGCGCCGCCTGGGCGATCGACGTGCTGGTGCCGCTGTTGCCGGCCGACATGCCGCGCGTGGAGAACGTCGGTCTCCATCTGCCGGCGTTGCTGTTCACGATCGCGGCGCTCGCGCTGATTGCGCTGTGCGTCGGCATCTGGCCGGCGCTCGCGGCGTCGCGCGGCGGGCTGTCGGCGACGGTGTCGGATCTCTCACGAGGCAATTCCGAGTCGGCAGTGCGGTCGCGTACTCGCGATGTCCTGGTGATTGGCCAGATCGCCGCGACGTTGTGGCTGGTCATCGGTGCGGCGCTGCTGCTGCGCAGCTTCTCGGAGCTGCGCAAGGTGAACCCGGGCTTCAACGCCGAGAAGGTCTACAGCCTCCACCTCGCATTTGCCCGCAGCAAGTATCCGAAGGACGCCGACATCGCGGCGCTCGGCAACCGGATAGTCGATCGCGTGACGGCGCTCCCCGAGGTCGAGTTGGCAGGGCTGGTCAATCGCCTGCCGCTGGCGGGCGGCAACCAGACCGGCGGCATCGCCTTCGAGGGCATCGATCCCAAGGTCACCGGGACCGGCAACGTCGACTACCGCTCGGTGACGCCCGACTATTTCCGAACGCTGCAGATTCCGCTGCAGGCCGGCCGCGCGTTCACCGCCTACGATCGTGAGACCGCGCCGGCCGTCGCGATCATCGACGAGCAGCTCGCGCGGCTGTTCGACCGCGCCAACCCGGTCGGGCGCCGCGTCCGCATCGCGGTCCCCGGGTTCGATCACTGGATGACGATCGTCGGCGTGGTCGGCCACATCCGCCACGATCGGATTGACGCAGACACGCGCCCGCAGATCTACTTCCCGTTCGAGCAGCGGGCGCAGGATCGCATGGCGCTGGTCGTCCGCAGCCGCAACGATCCGGCGGCGCTTGGCGCGGCGCTCGCCGGGGCGATTCGCTCGGTGGATCCGGAGCAGCCGGTCTACGACGCGCGCACGCTGTCCGCCGTTGTCGACCGCGCGCTCGGGCAGCGCTGGCTGCAGACGTCGCTGCTGGCGGCGTTCGCCGCCATCGCGGTGGTGCTCGCCAGCATCGGTGTCTACGGCGTGATCGCGTACGCCGTCAGCCAGCGCCGGCGCGAGTTCGGGATTCGGCTCGCGCTTGGCGCTCGGCGCGTCGAGATCATGCGCGACGTGCTGATGCGGGGCCTGGTGCTGTTCGGCGTCGGCGGCGTCGTTGGTCTTCTCGCTGCCGCCGCCAGCGCGCGCGTGCTGGGGAGTCTGCTGTTCAACGTCAGCCGGTTCGACGTCTCCAGCTTTGCGGCGGCGACCGCGGTCCTTTTCGTCGTCGCCCTGGTGGCCTGCGCGCTCCCGGCGCGCCGAGCCGCGAGCGTGGATCCATCGGTCGCCCTGCGCGCGGAATAGGTCTCCAAATGCAAGGGGTCAGACACCAGACAAGGGGTCAGACACCTTGTCTGGTGTCTGACCCCGTTACAATGTGCGGATGAGATCTCGTCTCGGCATCGCCCTTTTCCTGGCCTGTATCCTCAGCATCTCGACCGGTGCGCAGCGCCGCGGCGGCGCGCAGCCGGACGGCCTGGCGTTTCGCTTCCTCGGGCCCGTGGTCGGCAATCGCGTCGCGTCGATCGCGGGCGTGCCTGGCGATCCATCGATCTACTACGCCGGCGCCGCTTCTGGTGGCGTCTGGAAGACGACTGACGGTGGCACCCGCTGGACCCCCGTGTCCGACAGCCTGCCGGTCGCCGCGATCGGCGCGATCGCCGTCGCCCCGTCCGATCCCAACGTGGTCTGGGCCGGCACCGGCGAAGCGTGGGCGATTCGCGACAGCGACGTCATCGGCGACGGCGTCTACAAGTCGACCGACGCCGGCAAGACCTGGAACCACATGGGCCTCGACGAGACGGGGCGCATCGGCCGCATCCTCATCCATCCGACGAATCCCGACATCGTGTTCGCCTGCTCGATCGGACGCATCACGGCGCCGCAGCAGGAGCGCGGAGTCTTTCGGACGACCGACGGCGGCGCGCACTGGGACCGGGTGCTGTTCGTCGACGAGAACACCGGCTGCTCGGGGCTCTCGATGGACGCGAAGAACCCGCGCACGATCTGGGCCGGCACCTGGCAGGTCGAGATGCACCCGTGGGCGATGCTGAGCGGCGGCCCCGGCAGCGGTGTCTACGTGTCGCGTGACGGCGGATCGAAATGGACGAAGGTCGAGGCGGCCGGTCTCCCGCGATCGCCCCTCGGCAAGATCGACGTCGCCGTCGCCCCGTCCGACTCCAACCGTGTCTACGCGCTGATTCAAACCAAGGATCAGGGCTCGGTCTGGCGATCCGACGACGGCGGCGCCAGCTGGCGGGTGGTCAACTGGTCGCGCGAGCTGATCGGCCGCGCGGGCTACTACATCCACCTCGCCGTCTCGCCCACCAACGAGGATGAGATTCTCGTCTCCAACAGCTCGTTCTTCCAGTCGGTCGACGGCGGCCAGACGTTCCGGACCGTCAACTGGGGCGGCGACAACCACGACATCTGGTGGGATCCGAAGGACGCCGATCGGTTCGCGATCACGCACGACGCCGGGATCACGCTGACGAGCCAGCACGGGCGCAGCGATCGGCGGGTGCAGCTGCCGATCGGCCAGATGTATCACGTCACCGTCGACAACCAGGTGCCGTACTACGTCTACTCGAACATGCAGGACGACGGGACGATGCGCGGGCCGGCATTCGCGTCGGAGGGTGCGGGCGCCGGCTACAACGGTTCGGGCAACCAGTGGGACCACGGGCTCGGCGGCTGCGAGTCGGGCTTTACCGCCCCCGATCCCGCCGATCCGAACATCGTCTGGTCAACCTGCTACGGCAACAAGGTGACCCGCTACGACCACCGCACGAAGATCGCGCGATCCGTGGCGCCGGGGATGATCACCCTCGACGCGCCGCCCCAGGATTCGAAGTACCGCTGCCACTGGTCGGCGCCGCTGGCGATCGATCCGTTCGATCACAACAACGTCTACTACGGCTGCAACGTCATCTTTCACACCAATAGCGGCGGCCAGAGCTGGCGCGTGATCAGCCCGGACCTGTCCACGCAGGACACGAGCCGCATCGGCTCGTCCGGCGGCCTTGTCGGCGACAACCTGGGGCAGTTCGCACCGGAGGTGATCTTCGCGATCGCGACGTCCGACGTGGAGAAAGGGCTCATCTGGGCCGGGACCAACGACGGCAAGATCTGGTATACCCGCGACGGCGGCCAGAAGTGGAACGACGTCACGAAGAACGTCACCGGTCTCCCCGCGTGGGGTGTGATCTCGAAAATCGAGCCGTCGCATTTCAACGGTGGAACCGCGTACGCGGCGGTGGACGCGCACCTCATGGACAGCCGCGAGCCGTACATCTTCAAGACGACCGACTATGGCGCGACGTGGAAGCGCGTGAACGGCGATCTGCCCAACGCGCATCCGTTGTCCTACGTGAAATCCGTGGCCGAGAACCCGAACAAGGCCGGGATGATCTTCGCCGGCACTGGGCACGGTTTCTTCTATTCGACCGACGACGGCGCCCACTGGACCGAGCTGGCGGCAGGGCTGCCGCACGCCCCGGTGAGCTGGATCGTCGTGCAGAAGCAATTTCACGACGTGGCGATCTCGACGTACGGCCGCGGGCTTTATGTGCTCGACGACATCACGCCCCTCGAGCAGGCGACGCCGGCGACAACCGACGCGGCCTCGCATCTCTTCTCGCCGCGATCGACGTACCGCTGGTCGCAGCGCAGCCGCGCGCTGATCAACTACTCGCTGAAGAACGATCCGCGCGCGCCGGTGCAGCTGCAGGTGCTCGACGCCGACGGCAAAGTGGTCCGCGACGTCCGCTCGACCGGGCGTGCCGGGCTCAACCGCGCCGCCTGGGATCTCCGCTACGAAGCGCCGCGGCTGATCGCGATGCGCACCACG
>Ga0105242_10003791_pt1 | contig 11750 bp, 9 predicted proteins | sample KBSM24metaG_FD_81521 | JGI IMG/M metagenome (GOLD analysis project Ga0105242, IMG submission 81521) | Miscanthus rhizosphere microbial communities from Kellogg Biological Station, Michigan, USA - KBS M2-4 metaG | ecosystem: Host-associated > Plants > Roots > Rhizosphere > Soil | place: Michigan...
CGACAGCCATCTCCACAATGCCTATAGCGCCCATGAAGACAGGGACCGACACCGGAAGGTTTTGCTCAACCATAGGACTAAGGTATTGGTCCCAATTGGTGAGGAGATTGAAGAATTTGTCAAGACCCGCGAGCAGCGGGACAAGGCCGTAGACTAGCCGCAATACTCCCCAAGCGCGGTCTTGATGAATTGTCTCTTTCATGTTCTGTTATCTCCAAATCGATCGTGGTCTCAACGGTACTGAGTCATCACCCTCGGAAAGGTTTCACTAAGTGACCTGCCAACGAGTCCATTCACGTACTCGCCCAAAAGATCTTGCCGTCAGATGCGAGCTACACACCGCAGAGATCTACCGGTGATCGACGACTCGCGTCAGGGCGATAGCTACGATGCGGTCGCAGCGTTCCCCGAGAAAAGCGAATACCTTATCCGCATCTGAGCCAACATAAACTTGAAGCAAGCCTTTGAGAACCTTGCGGGCACGATGTAAGCGTGTTTTGACCGCCTGTTCGTGAATACCCAAAGACTCTGCCGTTTCAGCCGTATCCAAACCCTGCACGTCTCGAAGAACAAAGACGGTTCGGTAATGCAACGGCAAGCGATCAATGGCGGCTTCGAGCAGGTTTCGCATTTGTCCGTCAATCGCCTGCTGCTCGGGGCTTCGACCGATTCCCTCCGATAGATGGCGCTGATCTCCTTCGGCGATCGTTTCAGCTTTCATCGAGTTGACTCTTCCGTCCCGCCTCTTCCTCGAAAGAGCTTCGTGGACCGCGATCCGCGTGAGCCAAGTGGCAAACTTCGACCTACCCTCAAAGCTTCGGAGATGTGCATACGCGCGAACGTACGCGTCCTGTACGACATCCTCTGATTCAGCGTCGTTTTGAAGGATAGAGAGTGTCACTCGATACAGACGACGGTTGTATCGCTGCATAATGATCTCGAACATCTCTGTTTCGCCATCGAGGACCTTATCCGCTACTTCCTCGTCCGTCAGCGTGCAAGCTTCATTCCCAGGCAGCTGAATCATGTGGTTTCTCCATACTCACAGCCAGGTGGGGGGATCTCAGTGCAAAGACTCCCGAGTAATTCCTTCCGGAAAGCGGCATAATCCAACCCTCCGCGAGGCGAAGGTGTTTCGATGCGCCAGCAAGTGACTCGGCACACGCCGAGGGTTAATTTCAAGGTTGGGGTGAGCCGAGGCGTGAGCTCCTGCTCCGCGCGGTACCAATCGGCATTCGGCGAACCTTCTGGACGACCCCTCTTTTCCCAGAACCCGCACTCTACAACAGCTGTGTCCTCATCCCTGGAGGATGCGATCATCCAGTGCGAGGCGCTGTATCTGTCCTAGCTACTTCCGTTCTCGGCATGGGACGCTGTTCCTTTCATCGAATGGCTTCATTGACATTGCCGCGAGCACGTCTCGTACCACTCCGGGTGGCTGCTGGACACGCAGGAGAGAACGCCTCAAGAATCAGCGCTTCTCCCTTTACCCGGCGCCCCAGAACACAGGCGCCCTAGCGTTATTGGAACAAGTTTCGGGTCAGACTCCTGACACCTCAAGTGCACGCTAGCCTGTCCATCAGCGGACTGCGCTGGCCGTTTTGAGGCATACAAGGCCGACACCTTTCCGCTACCGTTCGACAGTTATCAGTTTGGCATTCCAACTGCCTCAAAGACACTTGATCTATGGAGATGCTATGAAAGACAAAAAGTCGACCAAGGGTGGTGCTGCCTTTGGTCGACCAGGAATTCCACCCCGCTGGACTTCTAGTGCCAAGGAGGGGGTTGGGACCGCCTATTCATCCGCAAGCCGTGTTTGGTTCACGCTGTCACACGGTATTTTGAACGAAATTTATTACCCCACGATTGACCGTCCACAAGTCCGGGACATGCAGTTCCTCATCACGGACGGGGAAACTTTCTTCCACGAAGAGAAGCGCGATCTTAAGAGCGAGATCTCTTATATCGACGAACATACGCTCGGGCATCACATCGAGAGCGCTGACGGGGACCGCAGGTATCGGCTGATAAAGGAGATCATAGCCGACCCGCATCAGCCGTGCGTTCTGGTGCATATGCGGATTGAAGCCACTGAGGAATGGGCGGGTCGGCTGCACATGTACGCGCTGTTAGCACCTCATCTCGAAGTCGGGGGATGGGGCAATTCTGCTCGCAGACTGCGAATAGGTGGCAAGACAATTCTTCTCGCATGGAAGGGGCGGACTTACCTCGCTATGGGCACGGCTGCGGGATTCGTTCGAGCCTCGTGTGGGTATGTCGGTGAATCCGACGGTTGGCAAGACTTGAGAGACAATCTTGAACTCGACTGGGACTTTGAACGGGCAGAGGACGGCAATGTCGCCATGATCGGGCAAGTAGACATCGCCACAAATCCGCGGTTCACGCTAGGCCTGGCTTTTGGTGATAGCGTACACGCCGCAGTTACAACACTCTTTCAGTCTCTCAGTCTGCCGTTTGTGCACCACCGGGACCGATACGTGGAGCAATGGCGACGGGCCACGCGCGACATCGTGCGGCTCGACGATCTCTCGGGTGACCGCGGGCGGCTGTATTGCATTAGCCACAGCCTGCTGTTAGCGCATGAAGACAAAACATTCGCGGGCGCGCTGGTAGCTTCGGCAAGTATTCCGTGGGGCGAAGCCAAGGGGGACGAAGACATCGGTGGCTATCACTTGGTGTGGACGCGTGACATGGTCAACAGCGTGACAGGGCTGCTGGCATGCGGCGCTACGGCAACGGCATGCCGGGCATTGGTATACCTGGCGTGTTCGCAGCATCCGGGTGGAGGCTTCGCGCAGAACTTCTGGATCGACGGAACTCCCTATTGGCGTGGCGTCCAACTGGATCAGGTGGCGTTTCCCATCATGCTGGCCTGGCGGCTTTGGAAAGCCGACGCACTTGGAGACTTCGATCCCTATCCAATGGTGAAGGCCGGCGCCGGGTTTCTGGTTCGGCATGGACCGGCGACGGAACAGGAGCGTTGGGAGGAAAACAGCGGCTATTCTCCCTCGACACTGGCAGCCAGCATCGCCGGTGTGATTTGTGCAGCAGACTTCGCCAGGAGTCATGCCGGGGCGAAAACTGCCACTTTTCTCGAGGAGTACGCGGATTTCCTTGAGTCTCACATCGAACGATGGACAGTGACCACGGAAGGCACTTTGGTGCGCGACATATCTAAACACTACATTCGGATCACCCCAGTGGGCATCGACGATCCCGAACCACATGAGAATCCCAATCTTGGGACTCTGGCCATCCGCAACCGGGCACCGAGTGAACGCATTGACTTTCCCGCCAAAGAGGTGGTGGACGCCGGATTTCTAGAACTGGTTCGCTATGGCATACGGGCCTCCGGCGATAGGCTTGTTGAGGATTCACTCCGAGTAGTGGACACCGTCCTCAAGGTGGTCACACCCTTCGGTCCGTGCTGGCATCGATACAACCACGACGGCTACGGCCTTCAGGCCGATGGGGGGCCCTTCCAGAGTTGGGGCAAGGGAAGACTTTGGCCATTGCTGACTGGTGAACGGGGCCATTATGAGCTAGCCGCAGGACGGGACGTCAAGCCGTTCATCCGGGCGATGGAGGGATTCGCTTCCAGCGGAGGTCTGATTCCCGAGCAGGTGTGGGACGAGCCTGATCGGGCCGGCCGCAGCAGGCGCTTTGGCCAGTGTGCCGGGGCGGCAATGCCTCTGATGTGGGCCCATGCCGAGTACATCAAACTTCTCCGTTCAGTCAAAGATGGCCAAGTGTTCGACCGCATCCGGATCGTGGCGGACCGCTACCTGAACAAGCAAGGGCGGAGGGACCTAGAGATCTGGAAGCCGATGCGCCGAGTGCGTGCAATGTCCGCCGGGGGAGTGCTGCGGATTCAAACTTTCACGCCATTCCGCCTGCGATGGACGTGCAGCGAGTGGCAAACTTCTCAAGATAGCGCGTCGATAGACAGCGACCTAGGGGTGCATTTCGTAGATATCCCTGTGTCCAACCAGCAAAGGGCTCCGGTGCGCTTCACATTCTTCTGGACTGAGCCTCAACGCTGGGAAGGGCAAGATTACGAAGTAGAGGTTCGCGCATGATCTCTACGCTCTGCCCCGCACTTGGGACAAGGAGGACGAGTTGATGCTAAACGTAGCAATCAATGGCTTAGGAAGAATCGGCAGAGCGACTCTAAAAAGCCTGCTAGACAAACCCGCACTGCGTCTGGCCGCTGTTAACGATGTATTGACGGCAGAGAATCTCGCATACTTGCTGAAATTCGATACCGTTTACGGAAGATGGGCCAGGAACGTCCGCGTGCAGGGCAGCAGCCTGAACATTGACGGCGAGAACTATCCCGTTCTGATGGAAAAAGATCCCGCTAGGCTGCCTTGGCGCGACATGAACGTGGACATTGTGTTCGAGTGTACGGGCGCTTTTAGAGAACGGGACGATCTCGCCAAACATATAGAGGCTGGAGCGCACTTTGTCATCCTGTCAGCGCCTGCGAAAAGCGAGGACGTCCCCACTGTGATCCACGCCGTGAATCAATCCGGGAATCCGACTCAGATCATCTCTTGCGCAAGCTGCACAACCAACTGCATCACTCCGGTTGTGGAGGTCATGGCCCGGCGAATTGGCGTCAAAAAAGCAACCATGACTACGATCCATGCCTACACCTCTACTCAGTCGATTGTCGATTCTGGCAAGAAGGACTTCCGCCGGGGGCGAGCCGCAGCCGCAAACCTCATTCCTGCTTCTACGGGAGCGGCCTTCGCGACGACCCGCGCACTACCGGAGTTCATAGGAAAGTTTGACGGCGTGGCGGTGCGTGTGCCGGTGCCAGTGGGTTCCTTGGCGGATATCGTCTTCGCCACCGCCCGCGCGACATCGGTGGAAGAAGTCAATCGAATCTTCACCGAGGAGGCGGCCAGCGAGCGTTATCGCGAAGTGCTAGCAGTTACCGAAGAGCCCATCGTGTCTTCCGATGTAATCCAACAGGCCTACGCCTCGATCGTCGATCTGAGTTTGACGCAAGTTGTCGATCAGGATCTCGTCAAAATCATGAGCTGGTACGACAACGAGTGGGGCTATGCGAACCAGATGGTTCGAGAGGCGCTCCAATTGTTGGGAATTGGCTCAAGATCGTGACGTTCTTCCTCAACCCGACGCCTCCATTCCGGCTGGACCTGACCGTCTGGGCGATCCGGCGCCGACCTGAGAACCAGATCGATTCTTGGGATGGGGAGACTTATCGGCGTGTCTTGTTGGTTCGACGCAGGCCAGTGCTTATTAGCGTGACGCAAGTGGCGGGCCAGGATGCACCTCGCCTCAAAGTCACCGCGTCTGGCGCGCGAGTTGGCGCCAAAGACGCGATTGTGCCCATGCTGGAACGGCTCCTGGGTTTGCGGATTGATATGGCGGATTTCTTTGAGCTCGCCGCGAAGCACCCCCGGTTGCACGAACTCGTCACCCGGTTCCGAGGTATGAAGCCACCTCGATTTCCAACTGTGTGGGAAGGCGTCGTGAACGGGATCGCCTGCCAGCAACTCAGCTTGACTGTCGGTATCATGCTGCTCAATCGGCTGTCGGCGGCGTGCGGGCCGGCTTTCAAAAGGCGGGATGCCGTGCGTTACGCATTTCCAGGACCGGAAGACCTCGCGGCAGCTACCTCGGAAGCGGTCCATTCTCTGGGATTCAGCGCGGCCAAGACCCGTGCGCTGATCGGCCTGGCTCATCAGATAGCGGAAGGGCGGCTGGATCTGGAGTCATTTACGGCGCTGGGCAACGGGCACGCGGTGTCCCGTCTGATGGAACTGCGCGGGGTGGGACGGTGGACGGCTGAATACGCCCTGCTCCGCGGCTTGGGCCGGATCGATGTATTTCCGGGCGACGACATCGGTGCGCGCAACAACTTGGGGCGTTGGATGCGCCTTCGAAAGCCTCTCGACTATGGTCGTGTGGCTCATGTTATCAGCACGTGGAAACCGTTTGGGGGACTCATCTACTTCCATCTCCTGCTGGACCGTCTGGCCACGGCTGGGTATTTGCAACCGCACTGACGGAGGCCACGGTGACCGCACGACGCCGCGCACAACATCCTCGGGCGTGTGAGTGAAATCGAGCCTTAACGCTGAACCAATTCACAGAGTGCGCCCGAGCCACGCTGCCAGTCCCCCGACTCCTTTTAGCTCCGTGGCTGCTTTTCCGGCCACCACCTCTACGGGAACGGCGTACTTCTGCGCCAGTTCCGGTAGGACTTCACGCACCGTGACGATTCGCCGCTCGCCGCCGCACCGGGCACAAACGCGGTCTGCCGGGCGATCCGTCCAGCCACACTTCGCACACTGCCTCAGCCTGCCTCCCAGGCCGCGAGCCACAATGAGGGCTCGCGCTCGGCCCTCCTGGAGTGCGAGTAGCGTGCCGTCAATGCCTGTAACCGCCCGGACGCGGTTCTTGTACGCAACGATCTCCGTCACGTGCATAGCCTCCTGGGCCCGCTTCCATTTTGCAATCTCAGGCGCGATGCGTTCCTGCAACTGTGCAGCCGTGAGCTGTGCATACTCACCTTTAACCAGCGCTACGCGCTCTTGGATCTCGGGCGTTATTTCCGTCTTCACGGACTCGACGGCTTTATCCGGACCCGCGATAAAGACGGAATCTAGCTTTTCGCGCTGTGCCCAGACTTGGATTCGCTTCGCCGTCTCTCGATAGATTCGCGCATACTGCGTCTCAACTCGCTGTTCGAAAGCGTCACGTTCTGAACGGCCCGTCTGGCGATGGGTCAGGCGGGCGGGCCGCACCGGGCTTTTCTTTCTCCACTGCGAGGTGTTCAGCGCAAACCGCTCTGCTTTCTGCTCCTCGAGTTCGCCCATCCAAAAACGATAGAAGCGCACGCCCGCGCGGTCTACAACCACCACGCCGCCAGGCTGGTGCTCATCCAGGAGCCAAAGGAACTGCTTGAGCGCCGCACGCCCCCAGTGCAACTCATCCTCCACTGCGACCTGCAATCTCAGTGCGTGGAAAGTCTTCGGCCCGGCAAAGATTACGACCCCGCGCTCGCGCTGGGGCCGCACACCCAGGAATTTGTCCACACGCTCGAGTTGCTTGCGGAAGAGCTTCCGCTCCTCAAGCGGTACCCCTGCGCCCATCTCCTTCGCACGCGACTTCAGCCAGATCCGAGCGCCGGAGGGCTTTCCTTGATTTCGCGGCTTCGCAGGGTTTGTGTCCAGATAGACAGTGAGGATAGGCGACGGCAGCCGAGGCAGCGCCTTTGCCAATTTAGCGTCCAGCATGGAGAGAATGCACCCTCGAATTCTATTTTACTCCCCTTTATTAGCGATGGTCGCCTTTTTTGAAGAGACCGCGATATCTTGAGGTAGCGCCCAAGTTTGACGGGCGCGCCGAAAATTGGAACAGATTACCACGCTGCTCGATAGAAACGGAGCGTCCGGTCAGATCGTTCTACCGGAGGAACTGAGGACTCTCTACGGCGGAGATCTGCTATTCCCCCCGCATGACGATCGGCCCTATGTAATCGGCAACCTCGTAAGCACACTCGACGGAGTGGTCAGTTACGAGGTTCCCGGGAGGTCGGGGGGCGGCGAAATCAGTGGGTTCAACGAGGCGGATCGCTTCATCATGGGACTACTCCGGGCGTCGGCCGATGCGGTGGTGGTTGGGGCGCGCACGCTTCGGGAAGTGGCCCCGGGACATCTGTGGCTGCCGGACCATGTCTATCCAGAGGCGCGAGAGAGCTATGCTCGATACCGCAAGGGAGCATTGAACAAGCGGGAACCGCCGCTGAATGTGATTGTGAGCGGCAGTGGCGCAGTCGACCTCCAAAGGCCGGCGTTCCGCACGCGCGACGCGCGAACACTTTTCGTCACCTCGCCAAGCGGCGCCGAGGTTCTCGCGAAAAACGGCGTGGCGGACCTTCCTTCGGCTGATGTGAGGGCAATCGAAACTCCCGAAGGAAAAATCGCGCCAGACTCAATCCTGAAACTCCTCCACGATGAATTCGCGGTGAAGTTCCTTCTCCACGAAGGCGGCCCCGCTCTTTTCGGAGACTTTGTAGCCCACAGCTGCCTGGACGAACTCTTTCTCACGGTGGCTCCGCAGTTCGCCGGCCGGAACATAAAGCAACCGCGTCCCGGGGTGATTTCCGGCGTAGCGTTCCTTCCGGAGACAGCGCCTTGGCTGAAACTCGTTAGTGTGAAGCAGAGCTCCAGCCATCTCTATCTTCGGTATGACAATTCCCTGAACCGTTCGCGATAACAGGCGGCCCGCACGGGCCGTGTCATCGCGTCCCGGGAAGCGTCGCGGCGGAAGCCGGCTCTTTTGACTGGATCAATCGTGGAGCAGCCTCACGCTCCTCGTCCGGACGGTTCATCGTGAAGGCGGCCACCAGCCTCCCCTGCCGCAACCACCAGACGCTGAAGCTGCTGCTCGTCAAGTCTCCGCGCTCGATGACTTCTTCAGCGCCGGCAGGGTCTCCCCAGAACTCATAGGAGAGATCGAAAACGTCCGAGAAGAAATAGGGGACGTGTACGAAGGGCTTCCGTTCGCCTAATAAAGCTCGGGCACAGTGCTGGCCCTGTGAAACCGCATTGTCCCAGTGCTCCGCGCGGCGATACTTGTCGAACAGCACGTCATAGTAACTTGCCACATCGCCTGCTGCGTGAATACCAGGCCGAGTCGTTTCGAGGTATTCATTTAATACGACGCCGTCGGCCAGTTCAATCCCGCTATCGACGAGGGGTTCCGTAACGGGACTGACCCCGATGCCCGCCACGGCCATATCGCACTCCAAGATCTCGCCGTTCTGTAACACGGCCGATTTAACCGTACCTGCGCCAGTTAGTTCCACGACCTTCATGTTCTTGGCAAACCGCACGCCTCGCTCGCTATAGTGTTTTTCGAAGAACCGGGACATCGGCGGGGTGAAGAAGCGCTTCCAGATGCGGTCGTCGGGCAGTACCATTGTCGTCTCGATTCCCTTCTGCGCGAGCACCGACGTCACTTCCATGGAAATAAATCCACCGCCGATAACGACTGCCCGCTTCGCGGCCTCAGCCCTCTCGCGAATACGCTTCGAGTCCTCCAGAGTGCGCAAATAGTAGACACCCACTAGATCGGCTCCAGAGATGTCCAGCGTCTTCACTCGAGCGCCCGTCGCAACGACGAGCTTCTCGAATCCAACCTCCTCGCCGGAGCTTAGATGTACTTTCTTCCGGGCCGGATCCACACTGTCCGCTACCCGGCCGAGTTGGATTGTGATCCCATGTTTTTGGTAGAAGTCTTCAGCGTTAATCAAGATGCTCGCTTCAGAGTCTTTTCCGGCAAGGAAGCCCTTTGATAAGGGTGGCCTCTCGTATGGGATCGAACCATCGGCGGACACAATTGTTAATTCGCCTGGTTTTAGACCGCTGTCGACAAGCTGTTTGGCCGCATAGCTAGTAACCATGCCGCCACCAAGAATCAAATATTTCGAAGTGCTCATCGGGCGACCTCCTCTAGTTCTCTTGTTCCAACACTTACGGTGTTCATAAAGCATCGCGCCACTCGCCGCATATCGAAGTTTTCCACATCGCGCCGGCCTGCAGAGGCGAGCGTGGTTCGTAGTTGCGAATCCCCGTAGAGTGTCTCTATTGCATCTGCTAGCGCTTCATCGCTTTCGGGCTCAACCAAGAGGCCGTGGCGAACCACCTCCGGCACGGCAGCCGCTCGCGCCGCCACAATCGGCTTACCGGCAGCCATTGCTTCAAGGAAGACGATACCAAAACCTTCTTGAACGCTGGGTAGACAGAACACGTCGGCGCCATTGTACTCTGCCGCAAGTTGGCCCGCGGTGACGTCGCCCAGCCAACTCACGGTTTCCTCAAGGTGCAATCCTCGCCACAAGCGGCGTAAGCTGATGGCTTCGAGCCCTCCACCAACAATGCGTACCTCCAATTCTGGAACTCGCGCTCTTAGCTGAGCTGCGGCACGCAGCAGCACGTCGACTCGCTTCCGGGAATAGAACCGGCACACGCACAGTACGACGAAGCGTTGTTTCGGCGAAGTTCGCGCGGGGTTCTCTCGCAACAGGTCCCGCCACCGGTCTAGATCGATCAACTCAGGAATTACTGTCGCGTACCGAACCTGGTAGAGCTCGTCGAGCCGCTCCGCGCAGTAGCGGCTGGGCGTGACGACCAGGTCCGCTCTTTGGGCATGCAGTCTTTCGAGGCGTGCGTGGAAGGCTATACTGGCCCGCGCCGGACCGGTCTCATAAGGCAACACGTCTGCGATGACGCCTTTGATGGACGCCACATGGCGTGCCCGGCGGCGTCCGGCAATCGAATACCCGTCCGCGTCAAAACCCACGATGGTGTCTTCGCTCGAAAATTCCCGATAGCGGAGGATGTAATTGAAAAGCGTTCTCTGGACGGCATAAACAGGAAAACGGAATCCGGGCGTGACGAAGTTCACTTCGCCGCCCAAATCGCGAATGCCCGTTGCGAGTGTGTCAATACCTACGAAGCAGCCGCTGCCTTTCCAGACGTTCAGTGGAATCGCGGTAATGAATTGAAACGACATCTTTTTCAGGACTGTTCGACCAGTGATTCCGTAGTGCAGCCGCTGCGAAGAGTAGGAGCACTTCCATTGCCACATGGCGGTAGGCTAATTTGGCAATCCAGGTGCGCTGAAAAACAGGGCAGGAAGGAGCATCCATGAATCCACTTTGGGACCTTAAGAAGCACGGCCAGTCTGTCTGGCTTGATTACATTCGCCGGAACATCCTCACGAATGGTGACTTTAAGCGCCTGATTGAGGAGGACGGCTTAACGGGCGTGACCAGCAACCCCACGATTTTCGAAAAGGCAATCGAAGGAGGTAGTGACTACGATAGCGCCCTGGGTTCACTACTGGCCAAAGAACCCCGCACCGATGCGCGCACGCTCTATGACATCGTCGCAATAGAGGATGTTCGGATGGCCGCCGACGCTCTTCGGCCGGTTCATGACCTGAGCGATCGCTCGGACGGGTTCGTGAGTTTGGAGCCGCCCCCGCAGTCGACCAAAGGCACTGCGTCAACCATTGCGGAGAGCCGGCGGCTATGGCAGGCGGTGAATCGGCCGAACCTGATGATCAAGGTCGTGGCAACCCCCGACGGAGTGGATGCGGTTGAAGCCTTGATCGCGGAGGGAATCAACGTCAATATCACCCTAATGTTTTCCCTCGACCACTACGAGGCGGTCGCGAATGCCTATATCAGGGGCCTTCAGCAATGCCGTGAACCCGCTCGGGTCGTGTCTGTGGCGTCTTTCTTCGTGAGTCGCGTGGACACAGAAATAGATCGAGCACTCGAAGCGGTCGGCACTACCGAAGCTCTCGCCCTCAGAGGGAAGATCGCGATCGCAAATGCGAAGATAGTCTACCGCCGCTTTGCGGAAATCTTCTACGGCGCGCCATTTGCGGCACCGAGGCAGCGCGGGGCACGCGTACAGCGCCCGCTCTGGGCAAGTACAGGCGTGAAAAACCCTGAGTATCGAGATGTGCGGTATGTGGAAGAATTGATCGGGCCAGATACTGTAAATACTCTTCCCCCCGCGACGCTCGACGCATTTCGTAGCCACGGACAGGTGAGAGGCACCAGCATCACAGAGGGACTCGACGAGGCTAGAGCCGCGCTTTCCAGGCTTACCGAGCTGGGAATCGATCTGCGGGGAATCGCAGAGAAGTTGCAGACAGATGGGATCGCAAAGTTC
>Ga0105242_10003793_pt1 | contig 11748 bp, 10 predicted proteins | sample KBSM24metaG_FD_81521 | JGI IMG/M metagenome (GOLD analysis project Ga0105242, IMG submission 81521) | Miscanthus rhizosphere microbial communities from Kellogg Biological Station, Michigan, USA - KBS M2-4 metaG | ecosystem: Host-associated > Plants > Roots > Rhizosphere > Soil | place...
GACACTCCATCCGGCCATTTTGGATTCTAACGTCACCAATTTCAAGTTGAGATTTCGCAACGCGGCTGCGCCAGGACAACGGGTTGGCGACATCAGATCTTGAAATTGGCGACGTCAAAATCAAACAGGGCCAGGTCGTGTATTTGATCCTGGGAGCAGCCAATCGCGATCCTGCGCAGTTTGATGAACCCGACAAATTCGATGTCACCCGCACCAACAACAAGCACCTGGCGTTCGGCGCCGGTGCTCATTTCTGCGTCGGGGCGCCACTCGCTCGCCTCGAAGGGCAAGTCCTGTTGCGGACTTTGCGCCGGCGTTATCCGAAATTGCGACTCGGCGCAGAACCTCCCGTCTATCGCGAGAACTTCAACTTGCGCGGATTGAAAGCCCTGAAGTTGGAATGTGACTAGCTGATTCAGAGAAGCGAGAAACTATTTTAACTGTCGCTGCCGGATTGTCCCGCCAATAAATGCACACGGTAACGCGATTGCCACCAGCGCGAGCGGATACCATTTGGGACCGAACTGGGGACCTTTGTTCCAGGTCGCGATCAGGCCGATGGTGCTAAGCGCGACGCCGATAAGACCAAGCACAAGGGCGTGCGCCAGCGGGCGATCGGGCGCCAGTCGCGCCGCGAGGTAGCAACCCGCAATGCTGTCAATCGTGCGATAGCCGATCGCGAGCAACCATAAGCCGGTGGCCATTGGTTGAAACCAGGGCGGATAAATTCCGGTGGCGTGCATGATTACGTCAAGACCGATGTCGAGCATGACGATCAGGATCATGCCGGCCAGCACTGCGCCGATTCGTCGAAGCACGCGTCGCGATGCCGGCGGCCTGGCAGATTTACTATCGATCATTTTCGGCGTCTCTTCGATCACTTTTCCTGGGCCGCGATAATCTCGCGAACCCGCTCTTCCTGATCCTGCAACTCGGGATGGCCCTCCGAACTGAAGTCGGTGGTCTCGAACAGTTGGCGAATCTCGATGTGGCCGTCTTCATTGTGCGGGTTCGGAATTTTCTTCGCCCACTCTTTCGCTTCGTTCAGGTCTTTGCATTCCCAAAGCCAGAAACCGGCGATCAACTCCTTAGTCTCGGCAAACGGCCCGTCGACGACGGTGCGCTTATCGCCCTGGTAGTAAACACGCGCGCCTTTCGAGCTGGCTTGCAGGCCCTCGCCGGCTTTCATCACGCCGGCCTTCGCAATCTCTTCATTGAACTTCATCATCGCACTCATCAGTTCAGGAGCAGGCAGCACGCCGGCTTCGGAATCCTTCGTCGCTTTTACTATCACCATGAATTGCATTGAATTAATCTCCTTTGATTGTTTGCACTCTGCTGGTTAGTCGAACGGCTAAGCCTCAGATCGACAAAGCGATAGCGATTTAATTCTCCGGTAGTCCGGAAATTTCCATCACCGGCCGAATCTCGATTGTGCCAAAGCGGGCGGGCGGAATGCGTTCGGCGATCTGAATGGCCTCGTCCAGATCCTTTGCTTCGACGACATAATAACCGCCCAGTTGTTCCCGGGTTTCGGCGAACGGTCCGTCGGTGACCAGACGCTTGCCTTCGCGGATGCGCACGCTGGTCGCGGTCGCCACCGGATGCAGCGGCGACGCGGACACGTATTGCCCCTTCGCGTTCAAATTCTGCGTGAGTTGCGCCGACTCGACGTAACAATGCGCCCGCTCGGCGTCAGTCATCGCCTGTTCGTCCAGGTAAACAAGTAGCATGTATTTCATCGTCGTGCTTTCCTCCGTCAGATCAGTTGCTCTGATTGTTAGTCGAACGGCAAATCCTCAGATCGACAGGTCATCGAGAAGTTTTTATTATCGACGCTCGATCCAAACCGCAATGATTTCTCCGGCCAATGAAATTGTCGACCAAGTATACCGCAGCGACTGGGGCCGGATTGTCGCGACCTTGATTGGCAACTACGGCGATTTCGATCTGGCCGAAGAAAGTGCGCAGGAGGCCTTTGCCGCGGCGGTCGATCAGTGGCCACAGACTGGAATCCCGGATTCGCCCGCGGCCTGGATCATTCAGACCGCGCGTCACAAGATCATCGACCGCCTGCGCCGCAAACAGCGCTTCGCCGAAAAAGTTGAATCGTACAAACATGAAATCCCTCTGACGATTGAGCAACCCGCGCTGGAAATCGGCGAGATTGTTGATGAACGTCTGCGCCTCATTTTCACGTGTTGTCATCCGGCGCTGGCTGAGGAAGCCCAGGTCGCGCTGACGCTGCGCACTCTGTGCGGTTTGGAGACCGATGAGATTGCGCGCGCGTTTCTGGTTCCCAATCCGACGATGGCCCAACGCCTGGTGCGCGCCAAACGAAAGATTCGCGACGCCCGCATCCCTTACAAGGTCCCGGACTCTTCAGAAATGCCGGAGCGGATCAATGCCGTCCTCCAGGTCATCTATCTGGTTTTCAACGAAGGTTACGCGGCGACGCGAGGCGAACCGCTGGTGCGCGCCGATCTCTGCATCGAAGCGATTCGCCTGGCGCGTCTAATCCGCACGTCGATGGCGCCGTATCCGCCGGAAGAGGCGACCGGCTTGCTCGCATTGATGTTGCTGCACGACTCGCGGCGCGAAGCACGTGTCGATGACGCCGGTGATCTGGTGGTGCTCGATGAACAAGATCGCAGTCGCTGGCGCCATGCACAGATTGCTGAAGCGCTGCCGTTGGTGGACGAGTCTTTGCGGCTGGCACCGGGACCATATGCCTTGCAGGCCGCCATTGCGGCTGAGCATTGCAAGGCGTTCCGGTCTGAAGAAACGAACTGGGAGCGGATAACCAACCTTTACGAGCTGCTCGAGCAAGTTCAAGCTTCGCCGATCGTGTCGCTCAATCGCGCCGTCGCTATCGCGATGGCCGGCGATCTCGAAGCGGGAGTGAAATTAATCGATTCGCTACTCGATGCAGGTCAACTTGATGAGTATCATTTGATCTACGCGGCGCGCGCGGACCTGCTCCGACGTAAAGGTGAGTTAAAAGCTGCCGCCACTAATTACGAGCGAGCGCTTAGCCTCGTCACCAATGAGAGCGAGCGACGATTTTTGGAACGACGACTTCGCGCGGTCCGCACCGCGTGAGCATTTGCCGCATTTCGACTGTGCATGAGACTCTAATCCGACGAATATGAACAAACTTAATTGCGTGATAGCGATCGTCACTGTACTGATCACGGCCCAACTGTCTTTTGGACAAAAAGTCTTTCGCGTCAGCGATCCTGATGCGCTTGGGCCGGCGGAAGTTTCGATCGCAATCAATCCCAAGAACCCCGACAACATCGTCGCCGCGTCCTTCGCCTATGGCCGGCCGCCGCGGGCCCGATATGGAAGCTACAACTATAGTTCGATGGATGGTGGTAAGACCTGGAAGACCATTCCGGTCGCCGACGCGAGAAATCTGACGCAGGGCGACGACGTCGTTTACTTCGGAAACGACGGCACCGCTTATCACATTCACCTTTCGTTTGACGGCATTCGCGTGGCGCGGCCGAAGCGAGCGGAGAGCGGCATGATTGTCGAGTCATCGACGGACGGCGGGTTGAGCTGGGGCGATCCGGTGGCGGCCATCAATCACGAGAACAGCGTGACGCCGTTTGAAGACAAACCCGGCATAGTCGTCGACAACGCGCCGCAGTCTAAATATAAAGGCAACGTGTACATTGCCTGGACGCGCTTTGATATTTACGGCAGCAGCGATCCGAATTGTCATTCGAACATCTATTTCACGCGGTCTACGGACCACGGCAAATCGTTCGCGATGCCGGTGAATATTTCGGACAGCGTCGGTGACTGCCGCGACAGCGACAACACTGTCGAAGGCGCCGTACCCGCGGTCGCGCCCAACGGCGACCTTTATATCGTCTGGGCTGGACCGCTGGGGCTCGTGTTCAAGAAATCAACCAATGGCGGCGACACCTTCTCGCAGGAGAAGGTGATTAGCCAGATGCCGGGCGGGTGGGACTTTGGCGTGGATGGTCTGGAACGCGCGAACGGCATGGCGGTGACCGGTGTTGACTTGAGCAGCGGTCCGAACAAAGGCACGTTGTATGTAAATTGGATCGACGCGCGCAACGGCGACCCTGATGTTTTTGTAATGTCTTCGAAAGACGGCGGCGAAACGTGGAACGCGCCGGTTCGCGTCAACGACGATCCGGTGAAGAATGGAAAGGCGCAATTCTTTACCTGGATGTCGGTTGATCCAATCGATGGATCAGTCAACGTGGTCTTTTATGATCGACGCGATACCGCAGGTGCGATCACGAAGCTGGTGATGGCGCGCAGCGTCGACGGCGGCAAGACATTCGTCAACCACAAGATCGATGCACCGGCATTCAAGTGCGACGACAAGGTTTTCTTCGGCGATTACACCGGCATCTCGGCTTACAACGGACGGGTAGTTCCGATATTCATGCACTTTGATGAACAGAAGAAGCTGGTGGTTTCAGTCGCGCTATTTCACTTCAAACCCGGAACGCAAGAGCGGATCGAATAGATCTTGTAGGGGCAGGGCTCGTCCCTGCCCGAGCCGCTCGTAACCAGCCATTTGCGAAACGGGCAGGGACGAGCCCTGCCCCCGACAAATTCTCACCTGGACAATCTTCGTCAATATTCGGTAATATTCGTACCGGCCAAACAAAGGAGGGTGCGAATGCCTATTACCGCGCGGCAAAGGCGAGTTTTGGATTACATCCGGCATTACGTCGATTTGCATCAGGAGGCGCCGACGATTGCGCAGATTGGAAAACAGTTCGGGATGACTTCGTCGGCCAGCGCGCACAACGTGGTTGGGATTCTCGAGCGCGAAGGATTTATCCGGCGCATTCCGAATGTCAGTCGCGGAATTGAATTGGTTGTGGACGCGCAGCCGGAAGCGAAAAATGAAATTCCTTTGTTGGGGATTGTGGCGGCGGGAAATCCGATTGAAGCGGTTTTGAATTATGAAACGGTTTGCGTGCCGCGCGACATGATGCGGGCCGGCCGGATGTTTGCGCTGCGCGTGCGGGGCGACTCGATGATTGATGAGCAGATCCGCGACAACGATGTGATTGTGTTGCAGTCACAACAGACGGCGGAAAATGGACAGACCGTGGTGGCGTTAATTGATGGCAGTGACGCGACCGTGAAAAAGTTTTTTGGGAGTAAGCAACAGGTGCGACTGGAGCCGGCGAATCCAAATTATAAGCCGATCGTCGTGCGGCCGCCGCAGCGGGTGCAGGTTCAGGGGGTCGTGGTGGGCGTGATTCGGAAGTATTGAGTGAGGTGGCTCGGAGAGGTCATCATCGAACCGCGACGTGGAGTGGGAGAGTAATTAATTTGAGATTTGAGATTTGATATTTCAGATTTCAGATTTCAGATTTGAGATTTGAGATTGGGATTGAGATTGAGATTTGTCATTGTCTTTTGTCCATTTTAAGGAGCTCGAACTCAGAATTACAGATTTCAGATTCAAAATTCCAAATAACAACCTACGGTTCAGAATCAACATTTTTAGATTTTAGATTTTAGATTTTAGATTTTAGATTTTAGATTTTAGATTTTTAGCTTGAGGTTTGTTTTTAAGTTTCACAAGTTTTCAAGTTTCAGTTTCCAACTTTCACATTTCACGTTCTAAATCTGAAATCTGGAATTTGGAATTTGGACTCTAAAACTCTGAACTCTGAACTCCGAACTCTGAACTCTGAACTCCGAACTCCGAACTCTGAACTCTGAACTCTAAACTCTGAACTCTGAACTCTAAACTCTAAACTCTGAAATTAACGTACTGCCTACGCCCTACCCCCCAAGACACGCGCGACGCGTTTCAGGTCCTCGATGAATTTGCGTTTCTCTTCGTGACGAGTTTCCTCGTCGGGAACGCGCAGAATCGACGAAGGATGAACGGTGGCCATGATGTAGGGCGCAAGAGTTGATTCAATGAACTGGCCGCGTTGCCGCGTGACTTTGAACCTGGGTCCCAGCAAAGCCTGCGCGGCGGTGGCGCCGAGGCAAACAATCACCTTCGGTTTCACCAGACTGATTTCGGCTTCGAGCCAGGGACGGCAGGCGGTTATTTCCCGGGCGTTCGGTTTTTTATGGATGCGGCGTTTGCCGCGCGGTTCCCATTTGAAATGCTTGACGACGTTGGTGACGTAAGTTTGCGAGCGATCGATGCCGGCTTCGATCAGCGCATCATCGAGTAAGCGGCCCGCCGGACCGACGAAAGGTTTGCCGGAGAGATCTTCTTCGTGGCCGGGTTGTTCGCCGATGAACACGACCTGGGCGCGCCGTGCGCCTTCGCCGAAGACGGTTTGGGTGCCGCGTTCCCAAAGGTCGCAGCCTTTACAATCGGCCGCGGCGTCGCGAAACGCTTTAAGACTTTTGCGCTCAGGGAAAAAATCTGCGGCCGAAAGTTCCGGTGGCTCCTTGCTCATGAAATTTAATTTTGCTGCTTATGATCAGTCATTGCAAACGTTTGGGAGTGCGGCGGCTTGACGCCGCTTTCAACGCGTGTCGGGAGCGGGAGCGGTAGCGACCGGATCAACCGCAACTGAGGGAGTCAATTAACCCATCGCTACCGCTTCGGGTCTGACACATCTAAATTAAAAAAGCGCCGTCAAGCCGGCGCACTCCAAAATGAACGCAGTCGCAAAAAAAGAGATTGAAGCTCAAATCGTCGATCGATTGGGCCATGTCTTTGAACGCAATGAGAAACGGCCGCGGGAAATTCTTCGGAGCGGCATCGGTGAAATCGATCAGGAGTGGGGTGGGTTTCCCCGCGGCGCGATTACCGAGATTCACGGTACCGCGTCGTGCGGCCGGACGAGTTTGATGTTGGCGACGCTGGCAGCCGCTACCGCCGGCGAAGAAACCTGCGCCGTGATTGATTGCAGCGACACCTTCGATCTGTCATCCGCAACCAGGGCCGGCGTGAATTTCGATCATCTCTTGTGGGTGCGTTGTAATCACAATCTGGAGCGGGCCTTTAAATCCACCGATCTTTTATTGCATGGCGGAGGGTTTGGATTTATCGCGCTTAGTCTGGCCGACATGCCGCCGCCGACTTTGCGCCGCATCGTTTCCACCTGGTGGTTTCGGTTTCGGCGCGCGGTTGAAGACACGCCCACGGTGCTTTTGGTGATGACGCCGACAGTGTGCACGCGCTCGTGCGCGGCGATGGCTTTGGAACTTAAGAATGAAAGCGCGATGTGGCCGGCCACGGCTAAGTTCATAACTCCGGAAGAGTATTATGTGCCGGCGCCGGATAACCCGGCCGCGAAACATCTCTCGTTAGTAAGCGGCGATGAGCGGAATCGGGAACCCGCGGCAGTTCCCAGTCACGCGCATTTCTTAGCTACCTCAACCATTCGCTTGAATCGTGAACGGCCCGTCGAATGGACAAATCAAATCATCCGATTTATTTCCAGCCGTGCTTGACCGCATTCGCTAATCTTCGGTAATATTCGCACAGCGGTTTTTTTTCCGAATCCGACACGGTTCCTGAATAACCCCTGAATTTGCCGGTGAATTATGTTTGCCTGCATTCACAGTCGTAGTGTCCCTGGCGCTGGCGCGAGTGAAGCGCTGGTCGAATTGGCTTTTACATTTTCGCCGTTAGTCGAGCTGACCCGCGCGGATACGGTGGTGTTTGATGTTGCCGGGCAGGACTTGTTGTTTGGAAAAGTGCTGGATGTTCATGCTGACGGGGATCTGTTTTTCCGGCTCGCCGCCACAATCGCACAGCGCGCGCGGCAAGTGAATGTAAAGGCGAATATTTGTATTGCGGCAAACCCCGACACGGCCATTCACGCGGCGCGATTGCTGTCGCAGACGACAATCATCCATGCGGGGGATGAACTGACGCATCTGGGGTTGCTCTCAATCAAGCAGCTCGATTGTTCATTGGCGGCCGTGGAGCAGCGTCAGGCTGAAGAGATTTACGAGACGTTTGCGCTCTGGGGTGTGCGAACGTTCCGTGATTTGGCGGAGTTGCCGTTGGCTGGGGTCGCGGAGCGATTGGGACAGGAAGGCGTGCGTCTACAGCAGCTCGCGCAAGGCCGAACTGATCGCGCCTTGAATCTGGTGCGACCGCCAATCGGTTTTGAACAATCGTTGGAATTGGAACATGCGGTGAGCGAACTCGAGCCGCTCTCGTTCATCCTTTCACGTTTGTTGAATCAGCTTTGCGCAAACCTGAATGAACATGCGTTGGCGGCGAATGAATTGCGATTACAGTTGGTAACTGAAAAATGTGGCCAGTGGCCAGTGGCCGGTGGTCAGCAGCAAGACGCGAACACACGAGACCTCAGCGACGCTAATCAACCATTAACTGATCACTTGCCACTGACCGCTGACCACTATCTCCGGATCATCACGCTGCCGGTGCCGATGCGCAATCCGAAGACGCTTTTGCGATTGCTCTTGTTTGAAATCGAACGCGAACCGCCGCTTGCGCCGATAGTGGCGATCACTATCACCGCTGAACCGGTCCAGCCCCGCGCGGCGCAGACGGGCTTGTTTATTCCGCTGGCGCCTGAGCCGGAGAAACTTGAGATCACCCTGGCGCGCCTGGCGAAGTTGGTGGGCAGAGAGAATGTCGGGTCGCCGGAGCTTTTGGACACGCATCGTCCCGACGCGTTTCGCGTAAAGCGATTTAGCGTCACCTCCGCGCGAAAGAAATCGCGATCAAATCCGCGATCCGCCGGCGGCAATCCGCAATCAGTCATGGGGTTCAGGATTTTTCGACCGCCATGTTTGGCCCAGGTCCATACGTCGAAGGGCCGGCCGATACATGTCGATGCGCGCGCGAAATTATCGCGCAAACTAAGCGGACAGATCGTTCGCGCGGCCGGTCCGTGGCGCGGTTCAAGTGATTGGTGGCGGACGGACGTTTGGGCGCGCGATGAATGGGATGTGGCGGTGTTTGACGCGCAGCAAGGCGGCGAAGTGCTCTGCCGGATTTATCGGGACTTGATTAGTGAGCAGTGGTTTGTGGCGGGGATCTATGACTGAGCAAAGTGGGCGGTGGGCGGTGGGCGGTGGGCGGTGGGCGGTGGGCGGTGGGCGGTGGGCGGGTTAAGCAATGCGCAAAATTATCGACATTGAATCACGAAAAATCGACGAATTAAGGAAGATCGACAAGGAATTACGGAACAAGGAACAACCGCCCACTGCCTACCGCCTAGGGCCCACTGCCCACAGCCCACAGCCCACTTCTCACCGCCCACTGCCCACCGCCCACAGCCCACCGCCTACCGCCCACCGCTCACCGCGCACTCAGTACGTCGAATTACATGCGCGGTCGGCATTCAGTTTTCTCCGCGGCGCGGCGACACCGGAAGAATTGATTGCCGTGTGTTCTGAATTAAAGATGCCGGCGATGGCGCTGCTCGATAACGATGGGCTGTACGGGGCGGCGCGGTTTCACCTGGCGGCGAAGAAATTAGATATCAAAGCGCATATTGGGGCGGAGATCACGGTCTCGACGTCAGGGGCCGAGATTTCAAATCCCGGATTTCAAATTCCAAATTCGAAACCAAAAAGGCAGAACCCGAAACTCAAAACTCACAATTCAACCTTCGTTCTTCCGCTCATCGTCCGTAATCGCACCGGCTATCAGAATCTCTGTCGGTTAATAACGCTGATGAAACTGCGTGTGCCAAAGCATGCCAAGCCTGGCGAGTGTGCGGTGAGTCTGGATGAGCTGGCCGAGTATTCAGAGGGCCTTGTTTGTTTGACCGGCGACAGTGACGGCCCGTTGTTCGCGAATGGTTTAGGCGCGGGCGTCGAGTGCGCCAGCGGCGGACAACGCCCTCGGCTAAACATGGAAGCGGCCCAACAGACAGCCGAGCATCTGATCGAAATCTTCGGCCGGGAAAATGTCTATGCCGAGTTGCAGCGTCATTTCAATCGCGGTGAAGAAGTTCGCAATCATGCGGTGATTGAAATGGCGCGGCGTCTGCAACTGCCGCTGCTGGCCACGAACGGCGTCGGTTATGCGACGCGCGCGCAACGTCAGGTGGCGGACGTCTTTACCTGCATTCGTAATCACGTGCGTCTGGAAACGGCGGGCCGGCTGCTTTCAATCAATTCAGAGCGGTTTGTGAAATCGCCGCAAGAGATGATCGCGCTGTTTGCGGATTTGCCGGAAGCGATCGCGAACACGGTTGCGTTGTCGTCGCGGCTTGAATTCACGCTCAAAGATTTGGGTTATGAGTTTCCGAAATATCCGGTCCCGTCAGGCGAGACGATGACTTCATTTCTGCGCCAGCGAACTTTCGAGGGCGCGCGCGTGCGTTACGGGCGCAATCCCGATGTATCGGGACGCGCGGCAAAACAGATCGAGCATGAATTGAAATTGATTGAGAAGTTAAAGCTCGAGGGCTACTTCCTGATCGTTTGGGACATCGTTGAGTTTTGTAAGCATCAGGGCATTCTGATCCAGGGTCGCGGATCGGCGGCGAACAGCGCTGTTTGTTACAGCCTGGGGATTACGGCCGTCGATCCGGTCGGCATGGAGCTTTTGTTCGAACGTTTCCTGTCGGAAGAGCGGGGCGAATGGCCGGACATTGATCTCGATTTGCCGAGCGGCGATCAGCGTGAGCGGGCGATTCAATATGTCTACCAGCGTTACGGCCAGCTGGGTGCGGCGATGACGGCGAACGTGATTACTTATCGCGGACGTTCAGCCGCGCGTGAGGTCGGCAAGGTGCTCGGATTTGATGATGAAACTCTCGGCCGTTTGGCGGGACTGGTCCACAGTTGGGAATGGAAAGATCCGAAAGACACGAGTGAGCGGCAGTTCAAAGATGCGGGACTGGATTTGCGCGACCGGCGCATCAGGAAATTCTTTCAGCTTTATCAGGCCGTGCAGGATTTGCCGCGCCACCTGGGCCAGCATTCGGGTGGGATGGTGATCTGTCAGGGGCAGCTCGATTCAGTTGTGCCCCTCGAGCCGGCGGCGATGCCCGGGCGCGTGGTCGTGCAATGGGACAAAGAAGATTGTGCCGATCTCGGAATTATCAAAGTTGATTTGCTGGGACTCGGAATGATGGCGGTGCTGGAGGAGACGATTCAGATCATTTCTAATGATTATCGTGAGGAAGTTGATCTGGCCCATCTGCCGCCGGACGACCCGGCGGTGTATGCCGCGCTGCAACAGGCGGACACGATCGGCATGTTTCAGATCGAAAGCCGCGCCCAGATGTCATGTCTGCCGCGTCTGCGTCCCGAAAAGTTTTACGACATCGTGGTGCAGGTGGCGATCATCCGCCCCGGTCCCATCGTCGGCAACATGGTCAATCCTTATTTGGAGCGGCGGCTGGGACGCGCGCCGGTCCGGTATGCGCATCCGGATCTTGAACCGGTGCTGAAACGGACACTCGGCGTGCCTTTGTTTCAGGAGCAACTCTTGAAGATGGCGATGACGTGCGCCGATTTCAGCGGCGGCGAAGCGGAAGAGTTGCGGCGCGCGATGGGCTTCAAGCGATCCGAGCAACGCATGAAAGAGATCGAAAAGAAGTTGCGACGCGGCATGACGAGGAAGGGAATTAGCGGCCAGGTGCAGGAGGAAATCGTCGAGCAGATTGCGTCGTTTGCGCTTTATGGTTTTCCGGAATCGCACGCGGCCAGTTTCGCCTTGATTGCTTATGCCAGCGCGTATCTGAAGTGTCATTACCTGGCGGCCTTCACCGCGGCGACGCTGAACAATCAGCCGATGGGTTTTTATCAGCCGTTCACGATTATTAAAGA
>Ga0105242_10003795_pt1 | contig 11747 bp, 8 predicted proteins | sample KBSM24metaG_FD_81521 | JGI IMG/M metagenome (GOLD analysis project Ga0105242, IMG submission 81521) | Miscanthus rhizosphere microbial communities from Kellogg Biological Station, Michigan, USA - KBS M2-4 metaG | ecosystem: Host-associated > Plants > Roots > Rhizosphere > Soil | place: Michigan...
GACTGCGGCGCCGAGCCGTCGCTCGGTTGGTTGCGATGCACGCCAACAGGCCCACCGGGGCGGACCGGAAAACGGTTGAATTGCTCGCAATGCGTGCGCTGCCGGTGACGGTCATCGGACCTGCGCCAGACGGACGCCTGTGATGTTGCGCCGGTGAAACCCTAGGTCGAGCTTGCGGCAGCGCTGCATCATCCTGAGGTGGGCGGCCTCAACCTTGTGCAAAAGCTAAGAGTGAACCCCCGATTCCACTTGCAACTAAGCTGGAGCCTTCCGCTGACCTACGCCAACCCCGGTGCCCCCGAATCTTGTTCCGAATCAATGCGATTCCCCTGGCCGACCGGGCGGTCCCGGTCGTGGATCTCACCCGGCGGGTGGGTCGCCTCAACCGCCGTGAACGGCTCGAGGATTTTGTACGTATGCCGGGCGTGCCGGGGAACGACCCACGCGTCGCCCGGTTCCAGCAGGACCATCTGGCCCTCGCTGTGCAGCTCGGCGCGTCCGGAGATGACGTAGCCCACCGTCTCGTAGTCCCGTGCGACCTCCGGCTTCGGCGGCCCCGGAGGCTGGTCACGCCACAACCGCATCCCCACCCCGACCCCCGTCGCCAGGTAAAGCTGGCCCAGCGCGCCTTGGGGCGAGTGCGTGCTGTCGACCTTGATGATTGTCTTGTCGCCCATAGAGCGATTGAACCCGGACGCGGGCTGCCGCACAAGGAAAGACGAGGGACCGCCGCTGGGCACCTCGTCGGTGCGCGCAGGACCGTCGACTCGCTGGGAGCCCCGCTGACGGCCACGGGACGGAACGATGTATCAAACCCGAAATCACTTGACCCCCAATAAATGGCGGTTACGGATTCGCGCCAGGCCTGCTTGCCGCGCCCGGTGTCATGTGTCGGCTCTGATGACCTCCTGTACCGTCTCGGTCACCGCCCTTACCGTGGGCCGGGCGTCAGATCCCTCGGGCCGTATCAACACCACGGTGCGCATAATCTCCTGGCGCAGCGCGATACGGATGATCGGTACTGAACTGTTGAGACCGATCATCATGTCGGTGACCGGGGCGACGCCGAGCCCCTGGGCGGCCAACGACAGGGTGACCGCGGTGTCGATGATCTCGTGGGAAACCGCTGGCTCGAACCCATGCTGGCGGAATACCGTGCGCATCGCGGCGCCGTAGTGAGTCGCGGCCGGCGGCAGAATCCAGTTCCAGTCGGCGGCGTCGCGCAGATCCATGCGACGCTCGGCGCGCACGCCGTAGGCACCCGGTGAAGCGGCAAGTCCGAACCGCTCCTCGCGCAGGGTGACGATTTCGATCCCGGGCACCCGCGGCAGCGGCTTGCTCGGATAGTCCAGCCCGAACGCGGCGTCGACGCGGCCGTGCGCGACCGCTTCGAGCGCGTCGTCGACGTCGAGTTCGCAACTGCGCAGACGCATTTGGGGATAGTCGGCGTGCGCGCGGGCCACCACCGCCGGCAGCAGCGCGGCGGCCGTACTGCCGAACGTGCCGACCAAGACGGGGGCCGCGACGTGGTCGCGGACGTTAAGCACCGCGTCGAGTGCGGCCTGCTCGGCGGCCAGGATCGCCTCAGCGTGTTCGGCCAGCACCGTCCCGGCGTCGGTGAGGACCACCTTGCGGCCCACCTTCGCGACCAAGGGGGTGTTCACCGCCTTCTGCAGCGCGGCTATCTGCTGCGACACTGCGCCTGGGGTGTATCCCAACTGGTCGGCCACCGCCACCATCGTGCCGCGGCGCGCCAGCTCGCGAAGGGTAGCGAGCTGCCCGAGACTCAGATTCATATAGCAACTCTAAATCAAATAGCGCATTTTCTTTCGCTTGTTCTAATTGTTTCGTGCGGTGACGATGGACGCACACCGGTGATCCCCTGCGCCGCATGGGCCACGGCGTGTGAGACGACGATCCCTCTACATTTCCGACCCGGGGGCCAGACCGATGACCTTGGTTCAGCAGTGGTGCCTGCGGACCTACTTCACCGGACGACGTTCGGCACAGGCCGAAGACGGTCGACGACAGTTCGACGCACAGTTCTCCACGAACGATTCCGCACAGGAGTGTGGATCGTGACGCGATCGGGCTACGTCCTTCGGCACACCACTCGACCACTCGATGAGCTGCCCACCGATGTCCTTTCAATCCCCCCCGATGAAATGCGTCGCCTCGGTTATTGGGTGGTGGATCAGGTGATTGAGCATTTTGAACACGGCGGCGACGGGCCGGCTGTACTGGTGGGCGACCCCGAGGATCTCGCTGCCGCGCTCGGGGGTCCTCTGCCCGACGCACCTGGCGATCCGTTGCGGGCCATGCGGACGCTCGTGGGCGTCGCGCTGAAGCACCAGCAGCACGGGGACCATCCTCGCTACTTTGCTCGGGTCCCTGGACCCTCGTCGTATGCGGGCGTCCTCGGGGAGTGGCTCGGCACCGGCCACCAGACCATCGCAGCGTCGTGGGCCGGCGGATCCGGGCCCGCCACTGTGGAAATGGTGGTCTGCCAATGGCTGGCCTCGTTGCTCGGTCTGCCCGACACCACGGAGGGCGTGCTGCTCTCCGGCGGGTCGATGGCCAACATCACCGGGCTTGTCGCGGTGCGCAACGTGTTCGGCGCCGGGGTGGTCTACCTGTCGGACCAAACGCACTCCTCCATCGCGCGTGGCCTGCGTTCCATCGGCCAGGCCGACGACGAACTGCGAATATTGGCGACAGACAACAGCATGCGGCTGCCGGTGGACACTTTGCGCCAAGCCATCGTCGACGATCGGCGCAGCGGCAGGCACCCGCTGATGGTTGTAGCGACGGCGGGAACGACCAACACCGGTACCGTGGACGACCTTCCCCGGATCGCCGAGTTATGCCGGCAGGAAGGCCTGTGGCTTCACATCGACGCAGCCTACGGTGGCCCAGCGGCCCTGTTTGAGCCTGGCCGCCACACCCTCTCGGGCATCGAGCACGCCGATTCCCTCGACCTCGACCCGCATAAGTGGCTCTTTCAACCACATGACGTTGGATGCCTGCTGGTCCGTCGCAGCGGGATACTCGAACAGGCCTACGCGATGAATCCGGAGTATCTCTTGGACGTCAAGGCGCGGCCCGGCGAAGTTGACTTGCGGAATCGAAGCCTGGAACTGACCCGCCGATCGCGCGCCCTCAAACTCTGGATGACGTTCCGCACCTACGGCGCGGAGCGTTTGGGTCAAGCTGTCGAGCGCGGCATTGCGCTGGCCGAACGCGCTGAACAATTGCTGCGTGAAGACGCGATGTGGGAGGTGCTGACGCCAGCGCAGCTCGGAGTTGTGACCTGGGCCGCCGTCGGGGCAGCCGACCAACAACACCGCGCCGCCGCGGCAGCCCTGACGAACGGCGGCTACGCGTCCGTGACGACCACCTCAATTCGCGGCAGATCCGTCCTGCGGTTGTGCACGCTCAACCCGCGGACGACCGAGGACGACATCCGGGGGACGCTGCGCCGACTGGCCGATTACATCCGGCACGCCAACACCGGCCCTACCCTGGTGCAACCCGACCCGCCCGAGATCAGGGGGTCATCATGAGTAACGACACGACCAGGTCGATCGGCGCAGCCAAGGAAGCGACGGTTGTCATCATCGGCGGCGGGGTCATGGGCACCAGTACCGCATACCACCTCGCCCGCGCCGGCATCCGCGACATCGTGTTGCTGGAGGCCAACGAGCTCGCTTCAGGTTCATCGGGCAAGCCCCTCGGTGGCGTCCGGGCACAATTCTCCGATCCGGCCAACATCGAACTCGGTGCGCGCAGCCTGATCGCGTTCCACCGCTTCAACGACGACTTCGGGGTGGATATCGGCTATCAGCAGGTCGGCTATCTGTTCCTCATCCGTGACGACGCCGACGTGGCCCGGTACCAGGCCAGCATCGAGCTGCAGAACTCCTTCGGCGTGGACAGCCGCATGATCAGCAGCGCGGCAGCCGCCGAGCTGTCGCCTTACGTCGACGCCAGCACAGTTGTCGCCGCGGCGTGGTCACCGACCGACGGCTTCGCACGGCCGAGCGTGGTGGTCAACACCTACGCCGCGGCCGCCGCCCCGCTCGGCGCCGAGATCTGCACAGCATCCCCGGTCGTCGGAATCGAGCAGGCGGGGGGCGACCGAGTCGCCGTGCGCACCCGAGACGGACGTGTCTACACCACGCCGACCGTCATCTGCACGTGTGGCGCTTGGTCGAAGCAGATCGGTGCGATGGTCGACGTGGACCTGCCGATCGAACCCCTCCGTCGCCAGATTGCCTTCACCACACCGCTTTACCCGCGGCCACCGCGCGTACCGTTCACCATCGACTACAGCACCACCGCCTACTTCCACTGCAGCGATGACGGCTCTGGGCTCCTGATCGGGATCGCCGCCAAGGAGCAGGCGGTTGGATTCGACACGGCGGTGACCACCGACTGGCATGACCAGCTCCGCGCGGCGTTGGCGCAGTTCGCGCCGTCGTTGACCGGCGTGCAGTTCGCCTCCGGCTGGGCCGGGCTGTACGAGATGACGCCGGACTGCAACGCCCTCATCGGAGAAGCGGATACCAGCGGATTCCGCTTCCTGTACGCGGCCGGATTTTCCGGGCACGGGTTCCTGCAAGGACCCGCGGTGGGAGAGGCGGTCCGCGACCTGTACCTGGGCACCAAGCCTGCCGTCGACGTATCCGGATTCGATGTCAAACGGTTCCTCGGGAAATACCGACGCACCGAACTCAACATCATCTGACGCCGAACACTCCGGCTACGCACTACCGAGAGGAATACTCACCATGACGACCGCTCAAGCCGGTATCCCCACGACTCCCACCACCGAGGAACTCGTCGACCGCGCGCGGGCAGCCCTTCAGCGTTGCGGGGTGGACCCGCACACGCTGAAGGCCGACGCTGAAAGCATCACTGCCAGCAGCCCGTTGACGGGCGAGGCACTGTTCGATGTGCCGGCATCCAGGGCCGCCGACGTGGAGGCCGCGATCCAGGCCGCGCACACGGCCTACCTGACCTGGCGCAGCGTACCGGCACCCGTGCGGGGCGGGTTGATCAAGCGCCTCGGTGAGCTTCTCACCGAGCACAAGGCAGATCGTGCCGACCTCATCACTGTGGAAGTGGGCAAGATCCGCTCCGAAGCTCTGGGCGAGGTCCAGGAGATGATCGACATCTGCGACTTTGCCGTCGGCCTATCCCGCCAGCTCGACGGTCGCACCATGCCCTCCGAACGGCCAGGACACCGGCTCATGGAGACGTGGCACCCGCTCGGCGTCGTCGGGGTGATTTCCGCGTTCAACTTTCCGGCCGCGGTGTGGTCCTGGAACGCCGCCCTGGCGCTCGTCTGCGGCGACACGGTGGTGTGGAAGCCGTCCGAGAAGACAGCCCTCGTCGCCGTCGCGACGACTGCACTCGCCGCTCGTGCCGCGCGTAATGTGGTGCACCGGAGAACCTCAACGTTCTCGTGCTCACCGACGCCGCCGGCGCGCAACCCCTAGTCGACAGTCCGCTCGTTCCGCTGATCAGTGCGACCGGTTCCGAACGGATGGGGGCAGCCATCGGACCGCGGGTCGCCGCGCGCTTTGGCCGCAGCATTTTGGAGCTCGGCGGGAACAACGCGGCGGTGGTTACGCCGTCAGCGGACCTCGATTTGGCGGTGCGCGGCATCGTCTTCGCCGCCGCAGGGACCGCCGGGCAACGATGCACAACCATGCGTCGTCTCATCGTGCATGAGTCCATCGCCGACCAGTTGGCATCCGTGTACCGCGGACTGGCGGTAGGAAACCCCTTCGAGGAATCCGCCCTGGTCGGGCCGCTGATCGACGAGCAATCGTTCTCCGCGATGCAGTCCGCCCTGACACAAGCCGCCGCCGACGGTGGCACCGTGGTCGTGGGCGGCGAGCGAGTCGAAACATCCTCGGGCAACGGCTATCACGTGCGCCCGGCGGTGGTCCGCATGCCGGCACAGAGCGAGGTGGTGCGCCGTGAGACGTTCGCCCCGATCCTCTACGTCCTCACCTACTCGACATTCGACGAGGCGCTCGCACTCCACAATTCCGTGCCACAGGGACTCTCATCCAGCATCTTCACCGCCGACCAGCGCGAGGCAGAGCGATTCCTGGCCGCCGAAGGCTCCGGCTGCGGCATCGTCAACGTCAACATCGGCACCTCCGGAGCGGAAATCGGCGGCGCGTTCGGCGGCGAGAAATCCACCGGCGGCGGCCGCGAGTCCGGCTCGGATGCTTGGCGCGGTTACATGCGGCGAGCCACCAACACCATCAACTACTCCACCGAACTGCCTCTTGCCCAGGGCGTCGCATTCGCATGACAAGGGACGATGCCGAACGGCGTAGCCGGGTCACCTGACGGAAACCCTTGCGCCGGTGCAGATATCGCGTGGTGGTATGGCGTTGAGCGACGACACGAATCCGTGTTATTTCGGCTGGCGGGTCAGGTCAGCTGGGCCATCATGTAGCGAGCCGCGTTGTCGACCTTGATTCGCCATGCCGATACGGCGCCTTCTACGTCGCACGTGCGTATTGCACCGAGGATGCGCTTCGCGTCCTCGACGATCTCGTCGATGGGGTACTGGTACGTCAGTCCCATCAGCGTCACGCACCTCGGGTCCTCCCTGCACGGCGGGCCCGCGGGTCGTCGGCCATCAGAGGACAGCCATCAGAGGACAGAATGAGCATTATGCACAGAGACAGTGAGCACCCGAGGAGGCTTCGCGTCTCCTCGCTAGCAGCGGTAGCCAACCCGTCGTACACGCGGATCGATACGTGGAACCTGCTCGACGACGCGTGCCATCACCTCGCCACGATGCAGCGCGCGGGGCTGGACCCAGGACCGAAAGTCGCTCGGGTGAAGCGGCTGCTGGATCGTCTGGCCGCCTACGAGCGGTATTGGCTGTATCCGGGCGCGGCGAATCTGGAGGCGTTCCGCGGCTACCTCGCCGATCTCGCAACGGAGCGGCTCACCGACGAAGTGGCGCTGGCGGTGCGCCTGCTCTCCGAGTACGGCGACCGCGCCGCACTCTTCGACACGGCGTTACCGCTGGCCGACCAGGAGCTTGTGGCGCGGGCTAAGCAGCAGCAGTTCTACAGCGTGTTGCTGGCCGATGATTCCCCGGCCGCGGCTCCCGAAAGCCTGGCGGAGAGCCTGCGGGCGCTGCGCACACCGTCCGATGACGTGCAGTTTGAACTCCTCGTCGTCTCCAGCGTCGAGGACGCGATCACCGCGGTCGCGCTCAACGGCGAAATCCAGGCCGCCATCATCAACCACGACCTACCGCTGCGTTCGCGCGATCGTCTTCCGCTGATGACGACGCTGCTGGGCACGAAGAGCATGCCGGTCGCGACGGCGGACCTCACACACGACTGGCTCGAATGCGGCGTGTGGATCAGGGAGCTGCGCCCGCACATCGACCTGTATCTGCTCACCGACGAATCGATCGCTGCGCCGATCGAGGAGGGCGCGGACATCTACGACCGCACCTTCTACCGGCTCAACGACGCCACCGACCTGTACAGCACGTTGCTGGGCGGTATCCGCAATCGGTTCGCCACCCCGTTCTTCGACGCGTTGCGCGCCTATGCCGCGGCGCCGGTCGGGCAGTTCCACGCCCTGCCCGTGGCACGCGGTGCAAGCATCTTCAACTCGAAATCACTGCAGGACATGGGCGAGTTCTACGGCCGCAACATCTTCATGGCCGAGACCTCATCGACCTCGGGTGGGCTGGACTCGCTGCTCGACCCGCACGGCACGCTGCGCCACGCGATGGACAAGGCGGCCAAGACCTGGTGTGCCGAGCAGACGTATTTCGTCACCAACGGCACCTCAACGGCCAACAAGATTGTTGTGCAGTCGCTGGTGCGCCCGGGTGACATCGTGCTGATCGACCGCAACTGCCACAAGTCGCACCACTACGGCCTGGTTCTGGCCGGAGCCAGCCCGCTGTACCTGGACGCCTACCCGCTGGAGCCGTTCGCGATCTACGGCGCGGTGTCGCTGCGCACCATCAAGAAGGCGCTGCTCGACCTCGAGGCGGCCGGGCATCTGGACCGGGTGCGCATGCTGCTGTTGACCAACTGCACCTTCGATGGGGTTGTCTACAACCCGCGCCGGGTGATGGAAGAAGTCCTGGCGATCAAGCCCGACATCTGCTTCCTGTGGGACGAGGCGTGGTACGCGTTCGCCACCGCGGTGCCCTGGTCGCGGCAGCGCACCGCCATGATCGCCGCCGACGGGCTCGAGACCATGATGGCCTCCGCCGGATACGCCCAGGAGTACCGCCGCTGGCGCGAGTCGATGCGCGGCGTGGACCGCTCGCAGTGGGTCGACCACCGGCTGCTACCCGACCCCGAGCAGGCCCGGGTGCGGGTCTATTCGACCCACTCCACGCATAAGTCGCTCTCGGCGCTGCGGCAGGCGTCAATGATTCACATCCGCGACCAGGACTTCAACACCCGCAGCCGCGACGCGTTCGGCGAGGCATTCTTGACCCACACCTCGACCTCGCCGAACCAGCAGCTACTGGCGTCGCTGGATCTGGCCCGCCGCCAGGTCGACATCGAGGGCTTCCAGCTGGTCCGCTACGCCTACAACATGGCGCTGGTGTTCCGGCACCGGATCCGCATCGACCCGCTAATCAGCAAGTGGTTCCGGATCCTCGACGAAGCCGACTTGGTCCCCGACCAGTACCGGGCGTCCGGGGTCCGCAGCTACCGCCAGGTCAGTCAGGGCGCCCTGGAGGGCTGGAACGAGGCCTGGAGATCCGACGAGTTCGTGCTCGACCCCACGCGCATCACGCTGTTCATCGGCAAGACCGGGATGAATGGATACGACTTCCGCGAAAAGATCCTCATGGACCGGTTCGGCATCCAGATCAACAAGACCTCGATCAACAGTGTGCTGCTGATCATCACGATCGGCGTCACCTGGTCAAGCATCCACTATCTGCTCGACGCACTGCGCCGCGTCGCCGGCGACTTCGAGCGAAACCTGCGCACCGCCAGCCAGGCCAGCCGCGCCCTTCAGAAGCGCCGGGTCGAGGAAATCACCACCGACCTGCCGCCATTACCGGATTTCAGCGCGTTCGACGCCGCGTTCCGCCCCGATGGCGCGAGTCCGTTCGGCGACATGCGGTCGGCGTTCTACGCCGGTTATGAGGATTCCGACCGCGAGTACGTCCTGCTCGGCGAAGCAGCACGACGCATCGCCGAGGGCAAGACCCTGGTGTCGACCACCTTCGTGGTGCCCTACCCGCCGGGATTCCCGGTGCTGGTACCCGGTCAGATGATCTCCAAGGAAATCCTCTACTTCCTGGCCCAGCTCGACGTCAAGGAAATCCACGGCTACAACCCCGATTTGGGGCTATCGGTCTTCACCGAAGCGGCCATCGCCCGCCTCACGGCCACCCACGGCAAAGCCGATGCCCATGCGCCGCCTGGAACACAGGCCAGCATCACGCTGACCGATTAACGCCCACGACGCTGGTTTGCGTGGCGGTTTCGTGGCGACTGGTCTCACGGGCGACAACATCGGGTCGGAGCGTGCAGCGACGGGCGAACACCCGGCGACGGATTGGTCACGTGGTTGAAGCGTTCGACGGTTTTTTGTCCGGTGTCTTAGCCTTCTGAGAGCCGCCGCCGACGGCGTTGGCGCGTTGACCGAGCGCCAACTGCAGTTCGAGCAGTATCCGGTCCGCGGTGTTGCTCAGTTCGATGCCCAGGATCTCCTCCACCCTGCGCAGCCGGTAGCGCAGCGTGTTCGGGTGCACGTTCAACGATTTGGCGGCGCCGCGGACATCGCCGTATTCGGCCAGGTAGGCGTGGACGCTAGCACGCAGAGAAGAGTTGTGTCGGCGGTCGTAGTCCCGTAGTGCCTCCAGGCGCGGGTCGTGCAGTTCGGGGTGCTCGGCGATGAGATCGACGATCTCGCCAAGCAGCACTGGGGTCAGTGACTCGGCGAGCGTGGTGACCCGCCCTTGCGGGAAGGTCGCGGCGGTGCCGTCGAGAACCCGGTCGACTTCGGTGCGCGCCGCGGCGACCTGAGACAGATCCGGGACGGGGATAGCGATCGCGGCGCGCAGCAGCATTGCGCGTCTCGTCTCGAACTGGTCGACCAGTTGGCGCGCCCAGGCGGTGACGCTGCGCGCGGAGGTGTACCGCGGGAGCAGCACGTAGGCCCGGTCGCCGATGATCGTCACCACGGAGTCGCGGCGAAACGAGCTCGCGTGCAATCGCAGCAGGGTGCCGATGGCCGCGAACTCGCGCGCCGCGGAGGCCTCGGTGAGTGGTGCGGCGAAACCGATCACGGCGGCGGGCCCGGCGACCGACAGATTCAGTGCGCTGGCCAGCGTGGGGACGTCGACACCGCCGCCGCGCGCTCCGAACAGTCGTTGGATGAGCAGTCCCTCCGTGGTGGGGGCGTTGAGGTTGCGGGAGATGATGCGGGCGGCCACCGCAGAGGCGCCGCGCAGCACCTCAGCGGCATCGGGGGCGAACGGCGTGGCCCCCTGCTGCACCCAGATTGAGCCGAGGAGCCTCGGCACCGACGACGAATCCGCCCCCGACTGTCTGATGCCGACCACCAGCCGTCGTTTGGTGCCCAGCTCCTGATGGGCGGGCACGTCGATGACCTCATCGGTCCCGCGCAGCCGGTCGAATACACCCCACTGCTGCAGAACACGCAGGTAGTCGCGGGGTCCTTCGCGGCCCAGGATCGACAGCGTGCGCAGTTCGTCGGCGGACTCGTCAGAGGCCGAATAGGCCAGCACCTTCGATTGCGCATCCTCGATCGAGACCATGCCGCCGGCGTTTTGCGCGGTGATCTGGGCCAGGTCGAACAGGTCGGTATCGGTGGCCAGCAGATCGGCGTCATCGACCGCCGCCACCGGGCTGTGCCGTGCCCGGGCGAGCATGCGCTGCACCAACGGGAACAGATGATCCCACCGCGCCTGAGGGTGCACGGCCACCAGCGCCACCGCGGCGTGGCGCGCGGCCACGCGGACGGCGGCCGAGTCCGCGGACTTCGACATCACGGCGATGGGCCGTTGTTCGGGGCTGCGGCGGGCCACCTGCGCCAACCACCCGGCTGCATCGCTGCCGGTGACCCCGACGTGGAGGTACAGGTCCGGCACCGGCGAGGGCGCGTCGTTCTCGATCGCCAGGTCGGCGTTGTCGACCAGGACGACTGAGGAGATGACAACGCTGTCGCCGGCCGGCGCTTCCAGGAGCCCGATGACGGCGGTATCCAGCGCGGTGATCAACTCACGCAGCGTGATCGGCTCGCCCGGACCGCCGATGGTCGCGGACTGCTGCGGTCGGCGGTGAGAGACACTCGACAAGCGACCATCTCCCCTCCGCAACACCGTGGCGCAACTTAGCCAACTGTACAACTTTCTGGCCTGTACTTCGTTCAATTGACCGATGGTCGGGAGGGTTCTGAAGTGTTGACTACTGGCTATTCCGTATACGGCGCAACTGGTCGCCGCCACATCGCCAAGGAGGTCTTATGGACGCGGTCACGATCACTCCAACCCCGGTCAACGAGCCGGTGGGGTCATTTGCGCCGGGAAGCCCCGAGCGAGCTCGGCTGCAGGCCAAACTCACCGAGCTCGGCTCGACACCCACCGAGATCCATCACGTCATCGGCGGCCAGCACCGCCGCAGCAGCGGCCGGCCCGTCAACGTGGTCCAGCCGCACCGTCATGCCGCGGTGCTGGGCACCTTCACCAACGC
>Ga0105242_10003796_pt1 | contig 11747 bp, 10 predicted proteins | sample KBSM24metaG_FD_81521 | JGI IMG/M metagenome (GOLD analysis project Ga0105242, IMG submission 81521) | Miscanthus rhizosphere microbial communities from Kellogg Biological Station, Michigan, USA - KBS M2-4 metaG | ecosystem: Host-associated > Plants > Roots > Rhizosphere > Soil | place...
ACGTGGCCAACCAGGGCGAGGTCGAGGTCTGCAAGGTCGGCACGGATGCCACGTTCAATGTCTCCGTCGATGGCGGACCGGCGACCCAATTCAGCATCGCCGACGGCGCGTGCAAGGTCGTCGTGCTCGACAACTCGACGAACAACACCTCCAGGAGCGTCCTGGTCACGGAAGTCAGCAGTCCGTCGTACACGTTCGTGTCCGTTGACAAGAGCGTAATCCAGTTCCAGACGGGCACGCAGATCGACGTCGGTCCGACGACGACCACCGGCCTCGCCGACGGCCAGACCATCCCCGTGAATGCCTTCCACGGCGGACTACTCCTGTACCACAATACGCCGGTCGTTCAGGGCCATTGCACGTACACGCTGGGCTGGTACAAGAATCACACGAGCTCATGGCCGTCCGGGAACCTGAAGCCGAACGACACGTTCGATGGCGGCATGAAGATCATCGACCTGCTGAATGCGCAGCCGAAGGGCAGCCAGTACATCATCCTGGCGCACCAGTACATCACGGCGCTCCTGAACATCCAGGGCGGCTCGAGCGTTCCGCCGGCAGTCCAGACGGCCCTCGATACCGCTGCGGCGTACTTCGCGGGCGGCGGTGCTGGCGCTGGCGACCCGAACGTCAACATCAGCGGTGTCTCGACCATCCTCGACGACTACAACAACGGGATCTCGGGCCCGGGCCACTGCGCGAGCTGATCTCGCAGGGCCGCCCCTGCAGTCAGCCCGGATGATGGCAACCATGTGGGCGCTGGTGAGCGGTTAGCGATCCGGTGCAAGGGTGGAGGGCCCGTGGCGCGAACAGCGCCGCGGGCCCTTTGCCTGTCTTGATTGCACACCCCCGTCTAGGGGGCGGTGCGACACGGCCTCACTCGTGGCCAACCGGGGCCGTGCCTACAGCCGCACCAGCGAGATGATCAACCCGGGCCGCGGCAGTTCGAGTGATACTGCATGTTGCCTTGATCGAGGAACTGGCCGTTCGGGCCCAGAATCTCCTGGCCGTTGAGCTTCACGTAGACGATGTCCGTGCCCTTCCCCGGCTCGCCACCATCCCACATGCGAACTTCGACAGCGACTCCGTTCTTGGCGGTCCCGGTCGAGATGCGCGAGTTCGTGAGCTGCGAGAGCGGGCCGCTGGAGATCGGGCCGTAGGTGTCGACATTGGCGACGTGGTTGTCGATACCATTGTACTCGACGTGGAACTCGCTCAGGATTCCGCCGCCCGGCTGGTTGCCGCCAATGTTGCCGCTGATGACGACCTTCTGGCCGTTAATCAAGGCGACAAGACGCCCGAAGGTGATGAAGTCGCAGACCGACGGCGGTGCGACCGGCTGATTGTGGTAAACGAACAGCGAGCCGTGAAAAGCGTTCACGGAGACGCCGATTCCATCTGCGACGGCCGTCAGGTCACCGACCACATCGATCTGTGTGTTGGGGATGAAATCGATTCGCTGACGCGCGACGCTCAGGAGCGAGTACAAGGGGTTGGAGAGCTCGGCGACCGCCACGGTCGAAGCCACGTTAGTGACCGTGGTCTTGTCGATCGCGACGACCTTGCAGGTGCCGGCGGCGATTGCAAAATCGGCCTGCGATAAACCGACGAACACTCTGAAGTTTCCGTCCGTGCCGAACTTGCAGACCTCGACTTCGCCCTCATTTGGCACGCCGTCGCCGGGGTCGCCTACATTCTGCGCCGTTGTGAGCGTCCGGCTGGCCGCGCCAGCTGGCTGGATCGGCGAACTGGTGTCGTTGCCGCTCGCACATGCCACGATCAGTGCGCACGATGCGCCGGCGACAAGTGTTCCAAGAAACGTTCTCCTCATGCAGTCGGTCCTCCACTAAGGGGGGTAGGGTCGCGTTTTGCCCGACCGCAAGCGAGGGACCGAGTTGTGATCTGCGATACAGAGCGTCTGGAAGCGTTCAACAACACGACAGTGGGGCAAAAATGCCGTCGGTCGTTGCGCGCGCATTGCAGGTCGCTGTGGCGCTGGCGCAACGTCAGACGTTTACGCGTAAAGAAACTGATGTTACTGGCGTAAACGCTTGGCGTTACGCTCGTTGCGGATCAGTCGACGACTCGTGCGCCGACGAGTCTGTCTCTCGCGCGCGCCACGTCAATCGACTCTGCGGCGCTGATCGGCGACGCCACGTCGCCAGTGGTCGCCCGGTAAAAGCGGGCAACGAGCTCGCGGAGTCCCGGATAGGCCGACTCTCCGCGCACGGCGCGGAGCGCGAGGTTGCTCGTTGCCGCGCCCAGAACGAGCGCTGCCCCAGCGAACGGCCTCGCCAGCTTGTCGAGTCTCGAGGGAGCGCCTCGCTCCAGTGATGCGAAACCGTGGTACAGGTTGGCCCGGATGGTCCCGCCATCACACCGGATGGTGAGCGAGTTCTCAGTGGGGCGTGCGCTCATCGACACCATGATCGAGATCGAGGCGGCCCCACACGCCGTGGAGGCGCGGATCTCCCCGGCGGGGCCCGGCGCGATGTACCAGCCCGACTCGATCCACGCCGCGCCGAGGAGCCGGCGGGCGAGCGCGAGGCCATGCGGAAGGATGTCGCGAGCCACCTGCTCGCGCGCTTCTGCAGAGCCGCGGTCCGCTCCCGCGGAGCATGCAACCAGCTCGAAATGCCGGATCGTTCCGAGCTCGCTCATCCAACGCGCGGCACTGACTATCCCTGGCTGAAAGAGGAACTGATGCACAGGGCACAGCAGGACCCCCTGCTCCGCCGCTCGCGCGTGAAGTCTCTGGACCGCTGCGCAGTCGGGGGCGAGTGGCTTCTCGACGAGAACGTGAGCACCGGCTGACAGTGCAGCGCCGGTTACTGACTCGTGGCTTTCGATCGGCGTGCAGACGTGCACTACGTCGATCGGGTGCTTCGAGAGCAGATAACCGACGTCGCTCACTACCATCGGTTTTCCAGCCACCCGCCTGGCGAGCGTCTCACCGCGGCCAACGTCGGCGTCGATGACGGCAACGACGGTTCCCCCTGCACGCTCGATCGCGTGGGCGTGCCACCGACCCATCAGCCCGGCGCCCACGACGGCAGCGCGAATGGACTTCGGGGCGGAAGGCACGGTCAGACGGTGGCTTCCCGGAGGGCGCCCATGTGCATCCCGGACAGGCCGCGAACCTCGTCGCTGTCGAGCTGCACGCGCCGCCCAGTCGTTGCCGAATGGTAGGCCGCCGCGATCACCTCGAGCACGTCACGCCCATCCTCGCCCGTGGCGGGAGGAAGCGTCCCGCGTGCGAAGGCCTCGAGCGTGCGCTCGAAGACGTTCCGCGTGGCGATCATCCCCGGCTCCTTGGGGTTCCTTCCGAGCGGCCTGCGCTGGTTGCCCGCCTCCTCCCACGCCATGCCGGAGACGCCGTAGTCGAGCCGCAGGTGTGGGCGCGTGCTGCGATGGAGGCCAGCGGTGATCCGTGCGCGTCCCCCGAACGAAGCGCGCAAGGAAGCGTCTCCGGTCTCGGCACGCACCTCGAAGTACTGCGTCTCGCCCTTGCACAAGCGATTCTGGATGATCTGGGCAAGCCGCCCGCGACTGAACTCCAAGGTGCACAGCGCCACTGCGTCACTCTCGCTCTCGCGCACGCCGCAGGTCGAGACGGAAGCGGTGACGGAGACGGGTCGCTCGCCAAAGAGCGCCATGAGAAAATCGACGAGATGTACGCCGGCCTCATAGAGTGTCCGGCGCAGCATCTGTCCGCGCCAACCCGGTTCGGCCCACGGGGGCAGGTCCATCAACTGCCAGACCTGCGCGAAGACGACCTCACGTCCGTCGCGTGCGGCGGCGTCGCGCAGAGCGCGGAAGATGGGCATCTCCCGGAACTCGTGATTCAGCGCGATGCGCCGGTTCGCGGCCTTCGCGGCCGCGATCACGGCGTTCGCCTCGTCGATGCTCGAGGTGAATGGCTTCTCGCAGATCACGTGCGCGCCAGCGGCGAAGCTGCGCATGCAGTAGTCAGCGTGGCTATCCGGCGGGGTCCCGATGACGACGACGTTCGGCTTCGCCTCACGAAGCATCGCGTCGAACTCCGCGAACACGGGGACCTTCCAGGCCGAGGCAGCACGCTCCCGGCGGGCCGCATCGGGATCCACCGCGCCCACCACCGTGGCCGACGTCATGCCGGCGAGCGCCGGGAGGTGCAGCGTGTGTCCGGCGTTCCCCAGCCCGATCACGGCGACCCTGAAGTGCGCACTGTCCGGCGCGTAGACGGGGGACGACTCGCCGCGCGAATCAAGGAGCGGCGTCATGATACCGCCTCGATCGGACGGCGCGCGCGCGGAGCAGAAGTCGGGACAGCGATCATGTGCGAAGAGAGTATGTGAAAGGAGAACGCGGGGCTCAGGCAGTGAAAACTACCTCGCGTCATCGACGGGAGACGCAAGAGCCGAGGTGAGTGCAACACGCGCCGGCAGCGCGACGAGTGCTTTTTCAGGTCCGTCTTGCGGGATTCTTCCCGATCGAACCGTCGGCCTCGAGAAGTGGCACGCCCCAGGACATGAGTCGTGCGAGGCCAGGAACGCGCCGCACCGCATCGTAGAGTGGCGCGACCGTGGCGAGTGGGCCGGCGCGCGCGCGATCGGCCGAGAGCAAGGCAGCCGGAGCCACGCGCACCGAGGCGAAGCCGGCAGCCGACAGACCACGTCGGACCTCGCGCGGCGAGAGTGGATGGTGGTGCTCGTAACGCTGGCCCGAGCGCCAACGCACGTAGCCGTCGGCCCAGCAGCGCGGGACGAATCCCACGCCCCACACACCGACGTGCGGCTCTCCGAGCAGCGAGTAGCGGTTCACCGTTCTCAGGTGCAGCGCGCCACCCGGGCGGAGAACGCGTGCGCTCTCCTCGAGCGCCAGTTCGGCGTCCAGACAATGCTCGAGGGTCCCGAGCGACACGACGCGCTCGAAGGTCTCTGCCGCGAAGGGCAGATGCTCGGCGTTGCAACAGACGAGAGGCGCCGAATAGCCAGCCCGCTGGAGGCGGCGGCGCGCAACGACGAGCCACCGAAAGGCGATGTCGATGCCGATCACCGACAGTCCGCGTCGAGCCCCAGCGAGCACCATGTCCGCCGTGCCGCACCCGACGTCGAGCCACCATCCTGTGCTCGGTGCGCCGTGGAGAACATTCGCGAGCCATTCGCTGGCGCGCGGCTCCGCCTCGACGACGAACTGCGCGAATCGTTCAGCGAGCGCGCGCGGTGTGTCCGGCGTTCGCTCCCAGTACGCGCGCACGGTCGTCTCGAAGTCCGCATCGAGGGTGTCGGCCTCGAGCGCGATACCTTTGGCGCGGTCGGCCTCGAGGTCGATCCACGGATCCGGGCGGAGGCGGAAATCCGGGATGCCGATGACGACCGGATACCGCCGCGCGCAGGCGACGCAGGCGTAGTGCTCGTCGGGCGCGGCGTGATGATCCAACGACGATCGGCACGCGGGGCAGACGAACCGCGGCGGTACGACGCTCACTGTCCGGCGGCGTTCGTCTTGGTGACGGTCGGCTTCGCCCACTTGCTCGGGTCGCGGGGGACGGGCGGCCACGCGGCCAGGTTGAGCTCCGAGAATGCCTCGACCGATGGGTCGGGTTTCGGTTCGCCAACCAGCAGGGCGAGGAACGCACCCCACGCCACCGAGACCGCGGCAGTCAGGTAGTAGATCATGTGCAGCACGACGCCGCAGATGGCGAAGACGAGGCCGCGCTTCCGGCGGAAGAATCCGTACAGCGAGGTGCCGCGAACGATGACAATGAGCAGGCACACGGCACCGAGCGTGGCGAACAGATGGTCCGGCGGCTTGACCGAGATCGCCAGGAGCAACAAGCCCAGACACACGAAGAAGGTGTTGCTCTTCTCCTTCGCGCGGAGGCTGAGCGTCTTCGCCTTGAGCGCCGCGGGACCAAGGAGGGCCCGCTGCTCAGCGAGGAGTCTCGCCCAGGGCACGCCGCGGTCCATGAAGTCCGCTTTGATCATGCTGCGGAAGGTCCACCGCTTCAGGTGGGTGACCTGAATGTCGGGTTGGAGCAGGATATGGTAGCCGTGCGCCGACATCCGATACCCAAGCTCGACATCCTCGATCTGCGGGCGCGAGAATCTCCACTCGTCGTACATGCCGACCGCCATGAACACGGAGCGGCGCACGCACCCGCAGCCAGCCCAGAACGTCTGCGCGTCGCCCGGCTCCTGATCGTGCGTGTAGTGATGCAGCAAGTTGCGGTACTGCGATACGACGCCGGCGGCGGCAGGCTCATCGCAATACGCACCGAAGACCGCGTCGACGTCAGGGCGCGACGACATCGTCGCCGCGATGCGGCTGAGCGTGTCGGGGCGAACGACGACGTCGGCATCGAGAAACACGACACACTCGCCACGAGCGCGCTCGACGCCGCGATTGCGGGCGTAGCCCGGGCCACGCGAGCGGCCTGGGAGCCGGATCACGAGATCGGCGTACTCGCTGGCGATGGCGACGGAGTCATCGGTGCTCCCGTCATCGACGACGATCAGCTCCCAGCTCTCTCGGGGCAGGCCGCTCCGGACGAGATTACCGAGCATCGTTGGCAGCACCGACACCCCGTTCTTCACGGGGACGATGATCGACAGATAGGGACGCTCAGGTGCCGGCGTCATCGCGCCAGACTCCCGGTGAGCGAGCCACGCACTGATCGCGCACCGGCCAGCAGGCCGAGGCGCATCCGGAAGCGCCTCGATCCCCAGGCCTCGAGGGAGTCTGGGGAGCGCAGATAATAGCTGTCGAGCCGCGGCAGCATCGCCGGGTCCTCCTCAGACGCGAGTGCAGCGAGGCGAGTCGTGCACCCGAATTGAAACGAACGTGTCACGACGTCGCGCGCGGCCGGACTCACCGCGCCGTACGGGTAGGCAAAGGTCTTCGCATCGACGCCAAGCTCGCGCGCCAAACGCAGCTTCGAAGCGACGATCTCGCGCTCGAGGGCGTCACCCGCGAGGGTGGTGAGCTTCGGATGCGTACACGTGTGCGCTGCGAGATGAACGCCAGCCTCGTGAAGAGCGCCGAGCTGCTCCCAGTCCAGCAACGGCTGGACGGGAATCCCCGGGTCCTGTCGTCCGCGCCAGACATTGCTGGACCCTACGGCGTCGGTGACGACGAACAGCGTCGCGGGAAGGCCACGCTCCAACAGCAGCGGTGCAGCGACGCTCCCGAAGCTCGCGAGCCCGTCGTCGAAGGTGATGGCCACGGCATCTTCGTCAGGCGGCACGCGCGTGATATCCGCGAGCGGGACGACGCGCACGTGGCCCTCGGCGAGCCATGCCGCATGACGACGAAAGCTCCGCTCGCTGATGGAGATCACCGAGCCGGTCTCGTCGACGGAATGATACGTGAGAATTGCTCTCATACGCGCGCTGCCTCCCCCAGTCGCGCGAGCGACGGCGACGGCGCGTCGAATGTCCGGAAGCGCTGGACGAGAGACAGATACCGTGGGAGAACGGCGTCCTCGCTGTACGAGTCGCGGAAGAGCTCGTACGCGCGCTCGCCCATGCGACTGTGGCGCTCGTCGTCCATCAGCAAGACACGCATGCCTCGCTCGAGCTCATCGGCGTCGGCAAAGGTCAGCCCTGCGCCGCTGCCCTCGACGAGCTCGAGATACGAGCCGAGCCTGCGTGCGAGCACGGGCACACCGCGGCTGTATGCCTCGATGACCGACATCCCGAAGGTCTCGAAGCCACGCGACGGCGCGATGACAGCGCGCGCACCGGCGTACAACTCGGAGAGGGCCCGACCGGTCTGGAACCCAACGAATCGGACTCGCGGGTTGCCTGCCGCGCGGCGCTCGAGCGCCGCGCGCTCTGCACCCTCACCAGCGATCACGAGGTCGGCGTCCTCGTACGTCGCAAATCGGTCGATGACGTCGTCCAGCCCCTTGAGGGACTCGATGCGCCCGACGAAGAGAAAATACGGCCTCGCACCGGTGGAGCGTTGCCGCGCCGGAGGACCTGGGTCGTGAACAAATCCAGGGATCACGTCCATGTCGCGCGGGAAGCCAAACTCATGATGCTTGGCGCGACTGAAGGCGCTGACTGCAATGAACGCATCCACCTCGTCGAGGTGCCGCTCGAGCAATCCCGTATGACGCCACAGCTGCGGGGGACGGCCATAGCGCAACTGGCATCGCGTGCATTCCCGACCGGTGCACGGCTCGACGCGATGGCGCCAGAGCACGTGGGTCGGACAGACGAGCCAGTGCTCGTGCGCGGTGTACAGCTTGACCGCGTCGCCATACGCGAGCGCGGCGGGCCCACCAACGAGCGAGACATTGTGGAAGTGGATGACGTCGAATCGCCCCTCGTCGAGCAGGCGCTTGAGCGTCCGCCCGTGCACGAGAGGATGCCCGGTCTGCTGCGTGAGTCCGACGGCCACCGAGCCGAACGCGCTTCGCAGGCGGTGGACGACGACTCCTTCATCATTGCCGACGGGCGGCGCATCACGCCGTCCGGAGAGCGTCCGGTATGCGTCGTCGTCGCAGATCACGGTCACGTCGTGGCCTGCGCGTACGAGCGCATGCGAGAGCGACTGCACCGCCACCGCGTCGCCGCCGAAGCTACGCGGCGGATAGAAGGTGGTGACCATGCAGAAGCGGAGCGGCGTCATGAGACGGCGGGCATGGGCGCCGCGCGGCGTCTGATCGCCACGACGTCGTCGAGTGCCGCCAACGTCGCATGAGCGCTCGCCCGCCAGGTGAGGCGTGATGCGCGATCGAGCGCGACCGCTCCGAGGCGCTCGCGTTCGCGCGGGTCGAGGAGCGCGCGCATCGCCGACACCAGGGCGGCGGTGTCGCCCGGCGCGACGAAGAATCCCCCGCCCTCGAGTAGCTGCGGCAATGGGCTCGCGATCGTCGCAACGACTGGCGCACCACACGCTGCCGCTTCCACCGCCGGCAGGCCAAACCCCTCGTTCTCGGAGGGCAGCAGAAGCGCCGATGTTCCCGTGAGCAGGTGTCTCAGCGTCTCGTCCGGGAGAAATCCTGTCCACCGGATCAGATCCGCCGTACCGCAGTCGGCGATCGCCTCGTGGATCCCCGAGCCGGCACCGTGGAAGTTGTCCGCACTCGTGGTCCCGACGAGCACGAGATACGGCGCCGGCCTTCCAGCCTCGTGCGCTTCCGCGACGAGCACGGCGTGCGCGCGGACGATGCGGTCGACGTACTTGTGCGGGGTGAATCCGCCCACGTAGGTGAACCAGGGCGCATCGTCAGGAACGCCGGCTTCGCGCGCGACGGCGCGGGCTTCCGTCATCGATCCAGGGCGGAACGCGCGAGCGGCGGCTTCGCCGGCAACGCGCAGTCGCGCGCGTGGTACGCCGAGGATCTCCTCGATCTCGACCGCGGCGAAGTCGGACACCGTGAGCACGAGCGTGGCCTGCCAGAGGGCGAGGCGCACCTTGGCGTTCCAGAAGAGCCGCGCACGATGCGTCGGCATCGTGAGCTCGGGAAAGCGTTCGGTGATCGTGTCGTGAATCGTGACGAGCGCCGGCAGTCCCGGCGGAAGCGGGAAGTACGTATACACCGATGGCGACCAGAACACGTCAGGGCGATCACGCCACACCGCAAGCGAGAGCCGCAGCATGTCGGTCGGCGAGCGATAGCCGTCGGCCGCAGCGGCGTTCGCGGGCGACACGGTCTGCCGCACGTGCACGATGTCGATGTTCGGCGCGTCGAGCTTCGCGGCGGCGAGTGAATCGCGGTCGCCGTACACCACGAATCGGTGCTCGCTCGCCGACGCCAGGAGTGCGCGCAGCAGCTCTCGCGTGAATCGGCCATACCCGCGGCCGTTCGCGAGACACGCTCCGTCGACGCCGATGCGCATCGCTAGATCCGATTCGGTCGCAGAGTGAGCAACGCCCTACTCAGCATACGCGACTGAGGGAGTCTGCCGGCCCAGTCCAGTAGCCGACAACTTCGCCGGCAGTCCACGACAAGATGAAAAGCACGAGCAACGGAATGGACAGAAGAAGCTGCATCCGATAGCGCCGCTTGGCGAGTACGCGGGCCACGGTGCGGTACATCAGCAGCGGCGGCAGAGCGAACGCGGCCGCACCATAGGCGAGCCGTTTCGCGAGGGGCATCTCCTTCACACGCTCGCCCGCGTACGACCGCGCGTAGAGAAATCGCTGCGAGAGATACTCTCCCACCGTGTAGTGCTTCTTGTGCCCGACGCCAATCTCCGGGCGGAGCACCATGGGGACGCCGTCACGATGCATCGCATCGTGCAGATAGTTCTCCCACTTGCCGGCGGCGATCGTGTCACGATAGCGAAAAAGAAGGCTGCGATCGTACACGACGTTGTTGCCGGGCAGCGCGTTCGTGGGCCCGGACGGCAGCGGCGTGATGCAGTGGCTGTACTCGCAGAGGAACGCCGCCCAGTCGATGACGGAGTTCCGCGCGGCGTTGTCGATCGAGCCGCCGACGACCGCGCCGGTTTCCCGCCGCGCGTCGAGCAATGCACGAGCCCAACCCGCCGGGACGATGACGTGGTCCTCGATGACGGCGACGGCGTCGCCCGTGGCCGCCTCGAACGCGGCCTGGCGCATCTGCGGGATGGTCGTGTCAGGCGGAACGCCCAGCACGCGGGCACCGGGAAACCGCCGAGTCACTTCTCCGCGGACCCCGTCGCCCAGACGGTCGACGACGACCATCTCGAGTGACACGTCGGTGGACTGCGCCTGCAGGGCGGTGAGACATCCGATCAGATCGCCGAGCCCGTTCACCGAGGGCACGACGACGGAAAGATCAACTGCCATTGCGTGTCTGGAGCGGGCGGGCCGGACCTCGGACGTATCCCACCGCCTCTCCGACGGACCAGGCTGTGACGAAGGCGAGGGTGGCCGGCAATGCGCGGAGGAAGGGACCCCACCGCGTCGGCGCGGCAGCTCGGGCGACCCGGGTGAGGATGACGACCGGAAGCAAAGGGGTCACCACGGTGAGCAGCCAGCGACGTGCGTCGCGTTCCTCGACCAGCCGTGTCCTCGCGTAATCACGACCGTGCTCGTACCGATCGCGCACGAACTCCCAGAATCGATACGACTTGTTCTGATAGACGGGTGCGCTCTCGACGAAGTGCAGCGAGCTGCCGCGCGCGCGCAGCCGCTCGTGCGCGACGTTCTCCCACTCTCCCGCGCTCGCCCACGCCACCACGTCCCCGACGATCGAGCGGCGATAAGCGACGTTGGCGCCCGTGAGCTGCATCGACTTGCCAGCGTCGGCACGCGTCGTGGCAAAGAGGCCGTACTCGGAGAAGTACGCAGCCCAGTCCACCGCGCGCTTGCGCTGTGCGTTGTCCATTCCTCCGCCCGCGATCTCCGCGACGTTGTCCGCGCCGAGGCAGAGCTCCTCGACCCAGCGAGGGCCTGGTACGCAGTGATCCTCCGTCAGCATGACGATGTCGCCGGTGGCCTCGCGCATCCCCGCTCCGCGAAGCTCCGGGATGGTGGCACCGCGCTTGACGGGAACGAGCCGGATCGATGGATAGGACTTCGCGATCGCCTCGAGGCCGGACTCGTCGTCATCGCGTGCGACGATGAGCTCTGCGCGCGCACGCTCACACTGGCCGATGAGCGCCGCCAGGCAGTCGTCGAGCAAGGCGCGCGAGCGGTTGGACGCGACGACCACGGAGACGTGCGGCACGGCGAGCGCCGCGAGCCGAGCGCTCGCATCGGAGGATCGGGTGGGCGTCGTCATGCGGGTCATGCAGCCCTCAGCGCTTCGCGCATCTCTGCCTCTG
>Ga0105242_10003799_pt1 | contig 11744 bp, 6 predicted proteins | sample KBSM24metaG_FD_81521 | JGI IMG/M metagenome (GOLD analysis project Ga0105242, IMG submission 81521) | Miscanthus rhizosphere microbial communities from Kellogg Biological Station, Michigan, USA - KBS M2-4 metaG | ecosystem: Host-associated > Plants > Roots > Rhizosphere > Soil | place: Michigan...
GGCCGCCGGCGTCAACCCGAAAGACCTCGACGACGTCATCCGCGACCTGAAGCAGTTCGGCGACGAGCGGGGCTACGAGGATCTCAAGGGCCTGGAGAAGCTGCAGGCCGCCGCGCTCGAACGACTGCAGCAGTTCGAGTTCAACCTGCGCAAGAAGGCCGAGCCGAGCTCGGATGCGCTCGCGCTCTCAGGGTCCGACGAAGTGCCCGCCGGCTTCCGGACAGCGATCGAGGAGTACTACCGGCAGTTGGCGAAGAACAAGAAATAGGGCAACGACGATCAACACAGAGCACGCGGAGCACTCAGAGACCCGGAGCAGTTCAACCAGTTACCTCTGCGTGCTCTGTGTGCTCTGTGTTGTACGTCGTGATGGGATCGCGCTAGGAATGGGAGTTGTATGGCCTACAAACTGATCATCAACGGCAAGACCAGCACCGTGGACGTCCCGGGCGACATGCCGTTGCTCTGGGTCATCCGCGACGTCGTGGGGCTCAAGGGCACCAAGTTCGGCTGCGGCGTCGGCCAGTGCGGCGCGTGCACCGTGCACGTGCGCGGCCGGGCGGTCCGGTCGTGCCAGACGCAGGTGCAGGGCGCCACCGACACGCCGATCACGACGCTCGAGGGCCTGTCGGCTGACGGCACCCACCCGGTGCAGGTCGCCTGGCAGGAGGTGGACGTCCCGCAGTGCGGTTATTGCCAGGCCGGGCAGATGATGTCGGCCGCGGCGCTTCTCGCGACCATCGCGAAGCCGACCGACGCGGACATCGACAAGGCGATGAACGGCAACATTTGCCGGTGCGGCACGTATGTCCGCATCCGCGAAGCCATCCACAAGGCCGCGGCGCTCGGGGCCAGGCCGACAGGCTCCTCGGCGCGGAACGAAGGAGGTGCCCGGTGATCACCGAGGCCACCCTCACCCGCCGCAACTTCCTCCGCATCAGCGCCGCCGCCGGCGGCGGCGTCATGATCGCGAGCTACTTCGAACCCGTCGCCGAGATCTTCGCGCAGATCCCGGTCACGAGCCCCGCGCTGACAGCGTCTGCGTTCATCACGATCGCCGCCAACGGCGTCGTGACGCTCGTCGCGAAGAACCCGGACATCGGCCAGGGCGTGAAGACGCACCTGCCGATGCTCATCGCGGAAGAACTGGACGTGGACTGGAAGGACATCCGCATCCAGCAGGCCGACCTCGATCAGGTGAAGTACGGGCCGCAGAACGCCGGCGGCAGCAACGCGACGCCGACCAACTGGGAACCGCTGCGCCAGGTGGGCGCCGCGGGGCGGCAGGTCATCCTGACCGCGGCGGCGCAGACCTGGAACGTGCCCGAGTCCGAGTTGACGACGGCGAGCGGGCGCGTGACGCACGCGAAGTCGAATCGATCGGCAGGCTACGGCGAGCTCGCGGCGAAGGCGGCGACGGTTCCGGCGCCCGATCTCAAGGCGCTGAAGCTCAAGGATCCGAAGGACTACAAGATCATCGGCAAGTCACACAACGGCGTGGATCTCCCCGCCATCGTGACGGGCAAACCGATCTTCAGCATCGACCTCGCGGTGCCGGGCATGCTCGTGGCCGTGTACGAAAAATGCCCGGTGTTCATGGGCAAGGCGGTCTCCGCCAACCTGGACGTCATCAAGGCGCAGCCCGGCGTCCGCCAGGCGTTCCTGGTCGAGGGGACGCAAGAGCTGCTCGGCCTCCACAGCGGCGTGGCGATTGTCGCCGACAGCTGGTGGCAGGCGCAGAGCGCCCGCAAGAAGCTGCAGACCGTCTGGGACGAAGGCAAGATGGCCGAGGAGTCGAGCGTCGGCTACGCCGCGAAAGCCGCGGAGCTCGCGACGCAGAAACCGGCGTTCGTCCTGCGGACCGACGGCAACGCCGATACGGCGCTCGCCGGCGCCGCGAAGGTCGTCGAAGCGTCGTACTCGTACCCGTTCATCTCCCACGCGCCGCTCGAACCCGAGAACTGCATCGCGAAATGGGACGGCAACAAGCTGGAGCTGTGGACGCCGAGCCAGACACCGCAGAACGCCAGAACGCAGGCCGCCACCCTGTTCAAGATCGAGCCCAACGACGTCACCGTGCACATGGTGCGCGCCGGCGGCGGCTTCGGCCGGCGGCTGACGAACGACTACTCGCTCGAGGCCGCGCAAATCGCCAGGACCGCCGGCGTCCCGATCAAGCTGCTGTGGACGCGCGAAGACGACATGCGGCACGACCACTACAGGCCCGGCGGCTGGCACAACCTCAAGGCCGGGGTCGACGCCGGCGGCAAGCTCGTCGCCTGGAAGAACCACTACGTCACCTACGGCGAGGGCACCAACTTCGCGCCGCAGGCGCAGATCAACAAGGACGAGTTCCCTGCCACCTACGCCGCGAACTTCGCGTTCGAGGCATCGGTGATGCCGACGGGCGTGCCGACCTGGGCGCTGCGCGCGCCGCGCAGCAACGGGTTCTCGTGGGTGTTCAACTCGTTCATCGACGAGATCGCGATCGCCGCCGGAAAGGACCCGCTGCAGTTCCGGCTCGACATGCTCGACCTGCCGCGCGTCGCTCTCATGAAGGATCGCCCGGTCGGCCTGACCGAAGGCGAGGTGGACGCCGCCCGCATGAAAGGCGTGCTGGAGCTCGTCCGCCAGAAGTCAGGCTGGGGCAAGAAGCTCCCCGCGGGCACGGCGATGGGCGTCGCGACACAGTTCGCGCACCGCGGCTACTTCGCCGAAGTCGCGCAAGTTCGCGTGGACGCCAACAACAAGGTCAAGGTCGAAAAGGTGTGGGTGGCATGCGACATCGGCCGCCAGATCATCAACCCGACCGGCGCCGTGAACCAGGTGCAGGGCTCGGTCATCGAGGGCATGAGCCACGTGATGAACTGGGAGATCACGATCGACAAGGGCCGCGCCGTGCAGGGCAACTTCGGCCAGTACCAGCCGACGCGCATCTCGCAGGCGCCCGAGATCGAGGTCCACTTCCTGACGTCGGACAACTACGTGACCGGGCTCGGCGAACCCGCGTTGCCGCCGGCCATCGGCGCGCTGACCAACGCGATCTCCGCCGCCTCCGGGAAGCGCGTCCGGTCGCTGCCGCTCGCGAAGTCCGGTTTCAGCTGGGCGTAACGAATACGTAGAACGCAGAGCACGCCGAGCACGCAGAGGCTTCAGATCCTTCGATCTGGTTCTCTGTGTGCATCGCGTGCTCTGTGTTGTACGTCGTCTAAGAGATCAGCCGGTGCCCTGCACCGGCTGTCTCCCCTATCCCGACTGTCGACTACACAGGCACGCCTGCCGGGGAGCAAGACCCGCGCCCTGGGACAGCCCGCGGTGCCACGTGCCACCGCGCGCAGCCCCCGGGGCCTTCCGCCGCCAGAACCGTCATTTCCACGCCGCCGGCTACCAGATCCGTCATCGAACTGCCGGTTCTGCCGAGGGCACTTCGGCTACAATTCCGCCCACTGGAGGGATTCGTAATGCGCGCAGCCATGGCCGTTGTGACACTCTGTTTCCTGTCGGTTCCCGCTTTCGCTCAGCAGACGGCGCCGGCAGCGCCGTCTCAGGCCGCCGGACGGACGATGGTCTCGGCCGCCGACGTCACGGCACTGATTGCCAAGGCGAAGGTGGACCGGAAGGAGGGCCAGGCGCTGCTCGCGCAGTCGATGATCCAGCTGGCGCCTTACAACGTCAGCCTCGAGTACCGCGCCGCCGTCGCGAACGCCGCGGTGCACGACAAGGAAGCGGAGCTTTTCTACGTCGTCGACGGCTCGGGCACGCTCATCACGGGCGGGAAGCTGAAGGAAGAAAAGCGGACCAACGCCGACAACTCCAGCGGGACGGGCATCGACGGCGGCGTCACGCGCCGCGTCGCGAAAGGCGACTTCATCATGGTGCCCGAGGGCACGCCGCACTGGTTCAGCGCGATCGATGGAACGATTGTGCTGATGTCGCTGCATCTGCCGAGAAAAGCGGATAAATAGTTCAGGGTAGAAACGCGCGGCGTCAGTACGTAAGTTCGACGCTTTCGAACTTACGTGCTGATTCCCTGCTTTCACCTTCGAAGTTCCTTATGCGCGAGGTAGCAATCGCGGGACGGTCGATGCCAGAATGGAGAACAGGCATCGTCGGTTCCCATGTGGATTGTCCGGGTCGCACTCAATAGGCCGTACACCTTCGTCGTTCTCGCCCTCCTGATCCTCGGCATCGGTTCGGTGACCATCGCCCGGACGCCGACCGACATTTTCCCGAACATCGACATCCCGGTCGTCGCCGCCATCTGGAACTACGGCGGACTCTCCGCGCAGGACATGGCCAACCGCATCGTCTACAACTACGAGCGGACGCTGACGATCACGGTCAACGACATCGAACACATCGAGTCGCAGTCGCTGCGGGGCATCGCCATCATCAAGGTGTATTTCCAGCCGGGCACGAAGATCGATCTGGCGGTCGCCCAGATGGGCGCCGTCTCGCAGGCGGCGCTGCGCAACATGCCGCCGGGCACGAGCGCGCCGTTCATCATCACATACAACGCCTCGAGCGTTCCGGTGCTGCAGCTGGGCCTCTCGGGCGAAGGCCTGTCCGAGCAGCAGCTGAACGACCTCGGGCAGAATTTCGTCCGCACGCAGCTGGCCACCGTGCAGGGGGCCGCGCTCCCGAATCCGTACGGCGGCAAACAGCCGCAAATCCAGGTGGACCTCGACCCCGCGGCCCTCAAGGCCAAGGGACTGGCGCCCAACGACGTCGTGAACGCCATCAGCCTCGAGAACCTGATTCTCCCTGGAGGCACCTCGAAGATTGGCGGAACCGAGTACGACGTCAGCCTGGACAGCAGCCCGAAGACGGTCGAGTCGCTCAACGATCTGCCCATCAAAGTGGTCCGCGGATCCCCGATTTACATCCGCGACGTGGCCCACGTCCGGAACGGCTCGGCGCCGCAGACCAATATCGCCCGCGTGGACGGCCAGCGGGCGGTGCTCATGGTCGTGATGAAAACGGGCAACGCGTCCACGCTCGACGTGATCTCGCGCGTGAAGACGGCCATTCAGCGGATGCTGACGACGCTGCCTTCGTCGCTGCGGGTCCGCCTGCAGGGCGATCAATCGCTGTTCGTCCGCGCCGCCATCGAAGGCGTCCTGCGCGAGGCGGTGGTCGCCGCGTGCCTCACGGCGCTGATGATCCTGATCTTCCTCGGCAGCTGGCGCAGCACGCTCATCATCGCCGTCTCGATCCCGCTGTCGATACTCTGCTCGATCATCGCGCTCAGCGCCCTCGGCGAGACGATCAACATCATGACCCTGGGCGGCCTGGCGCTCGCGGTCGGCATCCTGGTCGACGATGCGACGGTGGAGATCGAAAACATCAACCGGAATCTGGCCGAGGGCAAGGCCGCCGAGCAGGCGATCCTCGACGGCGCCCAGCAGATCGCCGTGCCGGCGTTCGTCTCCACGCTCTGCATCTGCATCGTGTTCGTGCCGATGTTCTTTCTCACCGGTGTCGGACGCTATCTGTTCGTCCCGCTGGCCGAAGCCGTCGTCTTCGCTATGCTCGCGTCGTACATGCTGTCTCGCACCCTGGTGCCGACGATGGCCAAGTTCCTCCTTCGCCCGCACGTCGAGGATCCCGCCGCCAACCTGCGGAGCCGGAATCCCCTCGTCAGGCTCCAGGCCCGGTTCGAGCTCGCCTTCGAGAAGCTGCGGGACGGCTACCGCGGCGTGCTCGAGGCCGCTGTCGCTCACAGGGCGCTGTTCCTGACTGGATTTCTCCTGTGCTGTGCGCTCTCGATGGTCCTGGCCCCGTGGGTCGGCGAGGACTTCTTCCCGTCGGTGGACAGCGGCCAGTTCAAGCTGCACCTACGGGCGCCCACCGGGCTCCGGATCGAGGAAACCGCGGCGCTGTGCGACCGGGTGGAACGCGCGATTCGGGCAACGGTTCCCGCGGAGCAGATCGTCAGCATCAGCGACAACATCGGGCTCCCGTACAGCGGGCTGAACCTCGCCTATTCGAACTCCGCGCCGGTCGGTTCGTCGGACGCCGACATCATGGTGTCCCTGACGCCGGACCACGATCCGACGGATCGGTACGTGCACGCTCTGAGGCTGCAACTCGCGGACGCGTTCCCCGGCGTCCTCTTCTCGTTCCTGCCCGCCGACATCGTCACCCAGATCCTGAACTTCGGGCTGCCGGCGCCGATCGACGTGCAGGTGTCCGGGCGGGATATCGAGGCCAACCGCGCATTCGCATCCGCGCTGGCGGCGCGGCTCGCGCTCGTTCCCGGCCTCGTCGACCTGCAGGTCCACCAGCCGTTCAACCAGCCGTCGCTACTGCTGGACGTGGACCGCACGCGGGCGGCGGAAACCGGGTTCACCCAGCGGGACGTCGCGAACAACCTGCTCATCTCCCTCAGCGGCAGCAGCCAGACAACGCCGACGTTGTGGCTCAACCCCGGCACGGGCGTGACGTATCAGGTGGCGACCCAGACGCCGCAGTACGACGTGGACACGCTGCAGGACATCGGCAACATCCCGGTGACCGGCTCGTCCACGACGCAGCCGCAGGTGCTGCAGGCGCTGGCATCGGTCAAGCGGGAGTCCCGGATGGCGGCCGTTTCACACTACAACGTGCAGCCCGTGATCGACATCTTCGGGGCCGTCCAGGGGCGCGACCTCGGCGGCGTGTCCCGCGACATAAACGCGATTCTGGCCGACGCGCAGAAGAAGCTGCCGCGCGGATCGCAGACGGTCGTCCGCGGTCAGGTCGATACGATGACCTCGTCCTTCATCGGCCTGTTCGCGGGGCTGGCGCTCGCGATCGTGCTCGTGTATCTGCTGATTGTCGTGAACTTCCAGTCGTGGCTGGATCCGCTGATCATCATCTCGGCGCTGCCGGCGGCGCTCGCCGGGATCGTGTGGATGCTGTTTCTCACGCGCACCACGTTCAGCGTGCCGTCGCTGACCGGGGCCATCATGTGCATCGGCGTGGCCACGGCGAACAGCATCCTCGTCGTCAGCTTCGCCAAGGATCGGATGGCCGCCGGCGTCGCGGCGGCAGCCGCGGCGGTCGAAGCCGGCTTCACGCGCTTCCGGCCGGTGCTGATGACCGCCCTCGCGATGATCATCGGCATGGTGCCGATGGCGCTCGGATTGGCGGAGGGCGGTGAGCAGAACGCGCCGCTCGGACGGGCGGTGATCGGCGGCTTGATGCTCGCGACGGTCGCGACGTTGTTGTTCGTGCCGGCGGTGTTCGCCATCCTGCACGGACGTTCACCCGGGGAGACTTCATGAGAAGCAGACCGATCGTCGCCTCCTGCGCGCTGGCGCTGGCGGCCGTCGGCACGGCGTTCTGGGGCATCAGCTCGCGGACGCGCGCGCTGGCCGAAGTCACGAAGGAAACCCAGGAGCACGCCGTCACGACTGTGGCCGTGGTGTCGCCCGAACGCGGCGTCCCGCAGGAAGAGATCGTCCTGCCCGGCACCATGCAGCCGTTCGTCGACTCGCCGATCTACGCGAGGACCAACGGCTACCTGAGGCGGTGGTACGCCGATATCGGCACGCGCGTGACATCGGGCGAGCTGCTCGCCGAGATCGATGCGCCGGAGGTCCAACAGCAGCTGCAGCAGGCACGAGCCGACGAGGCCACCGAGCAGGCCAACGCGAGGCTGGCGAGAATCACCGCCGATCGGTACCGGGAGCTGATCAAGAGCGAATCCGTCGCGCAGCAGGACCTGGACAACGCGAACGGCAATCTCGAAGCCAGGCTGGCGGCGGTCGCGTCGGCGCACGCCAACGTCATGCGCCTCGAGCAGCTGCAGGGGTTCGCCCGCATCGAGGCGCCGTTCGCCGGAATGATCACGGCCCGGAGCACCGACGTCGGCGCGCTCATCGACTCCGGAAGCAACGCGCGCGAACTGTTCCACATCGCCGATACGCGGCGGCTCCGCGTGTTCGTCAACGTCCCGGAGGTCTACTCGCGCAGCGCGCAGGCCGGCCTGCATGCCGACCTGACGCTGAAGGAATTCCCGGGCCGCCGGTTCGCCGGCATGCTCGCGCGGACGTCCCGGTCGATCGACGTCGCGTCCCGCACGCTGCTCACCGAAATCGACGTGGACAACGCCAAAGGCGAGCTGCTGCCGGGCTCGTACTGCGAGGTGCATCTGAAGCTGCCGGGCGCGACCTCCACGCTCAAGCTGCCGGTCAACGCGATTGTGTTCAAGACCGACGGCCTCCAGGTCGCGACCGTCGAACACGGTAATCGCATCGCGCTCAAAACCATCGTCGTGGGCAGGGACTACGGCGGGACGATCGAAGTCGTCAGCGGTCTCGACCCTGACGCTGCCGTCGTCGTGAACCCGCCGGATTCGGTGGCCGAGGGACAGGCGGTCCGGATTGTGGCGGACCAGGGCAGCGACCGATGACCGTCCGCGCGACCTTGCAGGGCGCCGCGATCGCCGCGGCGCTGTGCAGTGCGTGCGCGGCGCCCGTCCACGACGCGCCGCCGGTGGTTCAGACCCCCGCGGCCTTCAAAGAGAACGCCAACTGGAAGCCTGCGCAGCCGGGCGACGCGCTGGTTCGCGGCCGGTGGTGGGAGCTGTTCGGCGACCCCATCCTCGACAGCCTCGAGGCCAACGTGACGGTGTCGAACGAAACCCTGAAATCCGCGCAGGCGCGTTTCGAGGCGTCGCGCGCCGCCGTCCGCGGCGCCCGCTCGGCGTTGTACCCGCAGGTGTCCGCCGAACCGGCCGTCGCGCGTGCGCGGCAGTCCGGTAATCGGGGCACCTCGTCGTTCCATAACGTGTACGGCGACTTCCTGCTGCCGGTGGACGTCTCGTACGAAGCCGACGTCTGGGCCCGGGTGCGCAATTCGGTGAACGCCAGCGTCGGAACGGCGCAGGCGACGGCCGCAGACCTCGAGTCCGCGTCGCTCGCGCTGCACGCCGAGCTGGCAATCGACTACTTCTCGCTCCGGGGAATCGACCGCGAAAAGGCCCTCCTCGACTCCACCGTCGCCGCGTATGCACAGGCGCTGGAGCTGACGCAGAACCGTTTCCGCGGAGGCATCGCGTCGCAGGCCGATGTCGCGCAGGCGCAGACGCAGCTCGAGATGACCCGCGGCCAGGCCGTGGACGTGGGCGCCATGCGAGCCACCCTCGAGCACGCGATCGCCACCCTGGTCGGTCAGCCGGCGTCGACGTTCGCGCTCGCCGTGTCACCGCTCGACGCTTCGCCGCCGGACATCCCTGCGGGCGTTCCATCGGGCCTGCTCGAACGCCGTCCTGACATCGCGGCCGCGGAGCGCCGCGTGGCCGCCGCCAACGCGCAGGCCGGCGCCGCGAACGCCGCCCTGTATCCGATTCTTACGCTTTCAGGCTTGGCCGGATTCGAGTCGAGCTCTTTCGGCAGCTGGCTGTCCTCCGCCAGCAACCTCTGGTCGATCGGCGCTGCGGCGCTCATCAACGTGTTCGACGCCGGCGGGCGGCAGGCGGTCAGAGACGAGGCACGGGCGGTCTACACGCAGACGGCCGCCGACTATCGTCAGACGGTCCTGTCGGCGTTCCAGGAGGTCGAGGATCAGCTCGCCATCCTCAGGGTGCTCGAGGAGGAGGCGGCGATCCAGGCGAACGCCGTCGCTGCGGCCGAGCGGTCCCTCGAGCTGGCGAACAACCGCTACCGCGGCGGCGTGGTCAGCTACCTCGAGGTCATCACGGCGCAGAGCGCGGCCCTGGTCAACGAGCGCGCGGCCGTGAATCTGCTCACCCGCCGCATGGCCGCGACCGTGCTGCTCATCAAGGCGCTCGGCGGAGGCTGGAACGTGTCGCTGCTGGAGCAGGTCAGCGCCGGCGGTTCGTAGGCTCGCCGACGTCTGCTGGCGGCCCAGGCGATCGTCGACTGAGACGACATTCAACACAGAGCACACTGAGCACTCAGAGATAAGACAGTACCAATCTCCGTGTGCTCGGCGTGCTCTGCGTTGATCGTCGTGGCGCTATCCCACTGGTTCAGAAATCGTACTGCACGGTGATCTTCGCCGTGCGCGCCGTCATCACCGGCGTCTGCGTGCCGGTCGGCGCGAGCCACGCGCCACCAGGGATGAACGCCTGGTTGGGCACGAGGATCGTGCTCAGGTTCAGGGCGTTCAGCAGGTCCAGCGCGAGGTTCAACCGGGTGCTGCCGACCCTCAGGAGCTTGCCGAAGCGCAGGTCGAGCTCGTTGACGCGGTCGCTGAACATCTCACCGGGCTGCAGCAGGTTGATCGTCACGTTGGCGGCGTTCCCGGAGAGCGGGCGGCCGAGCGTCTGGGCGATGACGGCGCTCGAGACGGTCCAGTCGGCCCTCAGCGGCACGCCGGGACTGCTGGTCAACACGGCGCTGAACAGCACGTCGATCTTGGGCACCGTGTAAGAACCGGTCGCGGTGTACCTCGTCGTGATCCCCGGATCGTAGTGACAGTAGGGATTCGACGGGTTGAACTGCGGCAGCTCGCTGCCGGTCGAGAACACGCCCGTCATTTCCGGCAGCGCTGCCCGAATCGAACAGTAATCCGTGACCCGCTTGCCGGTACTGAACCCGCCCTGGACCTGGAAGCCCTGGCGGATGCGTGCGTTCACGTTGACGTCCACGCCGTTGTACATCTGCGTGATTTCCCCGTAGGCCGGGGCGTATGTCGCGTAGTTGCTGGTCTGGCCGAACTTGTTCGGGTTGATGTCGTACAGGTTGGAGACGGTGTAGCCGCCTCCGCCGGGCAGCCGCGGGTCGAGCGGCGCCTTGATGCTGTACTCCGTGAAGTCCGACGGGGCCGCGAGCAGGTTGTCGGTGACCGTGAAGTTGTTCAGCCAGCGCCGGATATATCCGACGGACACCGAGAGCCTCGGCAGCAGCTCGTGCTGCACCGTCGCGCCGATGATCCAGTCGGACGGCCGGTTGTACCAGCCCTGCATGATGTTCGGGTCGTAGGACAAGTTGTTGACGTTCTTCCCGAAGTTCAGGTTGCTGATCTGCCCGCATTCGCCGTTGCTGAGCCCGTTCTGCAGGTTGCAGTCCGGGGTGAAGTTCCGATTGGCATCCGTCCAGTTGCGGGTGACGGTCAGCACGCTGCGAGCCGACGGGAGGAGCGCCGAGTAGTTGCCGTTGCCGGCGACGGCCATCTCGAGGTACCGACCGACATTGGCCTTGATCGCCGTCTTTCCGTTCCCGAAGAGGTCGTACGCCACGCCGATGCGCGGGTCGATGTCGTTGTAGCCGACCACGCCCTGCGTTTCGGGGAACATCAGCGCCGTCGGCAGGAAGACGGTGGGGCCGAGCTGCTGCGCCGGGTAGTAGCTCCACGCATGGTCGTAGCGCAGGGCCCCCTGGAGCGTCAGCCGGCCGCGCGTCCATTGATCCTGGATGTAGAGCGCGTTCATGCGGACGCGCGTGTCGGTCTTGTACGGCGTCAGGAGCTCCGTGATCTGGTTCGGCACGCCGTTGTTGAAACGGAACTGGAGGTCCTGGTTGTTGGCGTTCGGCTGCCGCGTGTCCCAGTAGAACGCGCCGATGTAGCCGGCCTTCCAGCTGTGCGCGCCCGTCACGTACGTCGCCGCCGCGTTCCACCGGATCGGCTCCATGAAGTCCGCGTTCCACGCCTGGGCGCGATACACGAGTCCCTGGATGTTGCCGTTGGCCGGGCATCCCGCCGTGCACTGCTCGGTGACCGGAATCAGCGAGCGATCGTTGCCGGGCCGCTCGCGGCCGTTCCAGTTCTGCTGATAGGCCGACACGCCGGCC
>Ga0105242_10003800_pt1 | contig 11743 bp, 14 predicted proteins | sample KBSM24metaG_FD_81521 | JGI IMG/M metagenome (GOLD analysis project Ga0105242, IMG submission 81521) | Miscanthus rhizosphere microbial communities from Kellogg Biological Station, Michigan, USA - KBS M2-4 metaG | ecosystem: Host-associated > Plants > Roots > Rhizosphere > Soil | place...
CAACGCCAGGTCTTCCCTGTACTCGTACACCAGGATGACCGGCTCGCCGTCGAGGCCGGCGACCAGCTCTTCCAGCCAGGTCGCCTTCTCGGAATGCAGCAGTGAAACGTCGGTGTTGCCGCCCTCCCCATAGACAAAGCCGTTGGCCATTTGTGCCAACTTACCGGTCGCGACTGCCTGACTGGCGGCCAGCACGGTATCCTCCGCGACCTCGGCCAAAAGCTTGCGCTCCATGTCGCGATAGGCGACGCGGGCGTCGTCCGGTAATTTCACTTCGTCGATCAAAATGCTCAGCTCCGGCAGGTCAGGCATATCGTTGTCGCCGAGCGCAAAACTGATCGAGGCGATGTCTTCCTGAATCCGTTCGTCCTGGCCAGGCAGCACTCGCCAGTTGTAACCATTGCGGTCGATCGGGTAGAACCGCTCGCGCTGCCACTTGTAGAACGACTTGCCCCACAGCTTGCCGTTGGTGAGGATCTTCGCCGGCGTGAACAGGTCGAGCAGCGAGTTCGGCGCCGGCGTGCCGGTCAAACCCCAGCGGATCTTGAAGCGGCCGGCAATCTTGGCGAGCGCCTTCGCCCTTTTACTCTTCGGGTCTTTCAGCCGGCTGGTCTCATCGATCACCAGACAGTCGAACAACAGATGGTCGGCCGGCAGTTCGGCCAGTTCGTCGACCAGCCATTGGACGTTGTCGATACCGACAATCGTCAGCTGCCCGGGCTGCGCCGCGTGGAGCAGCGTCGCGCGCTTCACTGGTGACCCTTCCAGCACAGTGAACGGCAGGCCGCAGGTATGCTCCCAGCCTTTGACTTCCCCCGGCCAGGTGATTGTCGCCACCCTTTTCGGTGCAATGATCAGCGCGTGACGGATAACGTCGTCACGAATCAGCTCGTCGATCGCGGTCAGCGCGGCGACGGTCTTGCCGGCGCCCATCTTCAAGACGGCGAGCAATTCGTCGCTCTCGTAGAATTTTGTCACGACGCGGTTCTGGTAGCCGCGCAGATCTGACTTCGGACGCATCATAACCCCATCGAGCCTTTGTTCTTCGAATACCACCGCCCGACCGTGGTCTCGGCCGCAATCGGCAAACCTCTTGTCCACGGAAAGCCGCGCTCCATCGCCTGCTTGAGCAGCTCGGCCGCCCGCCGTGCTTGCCGCTCCGGCGCTTCGCAGACGATCTCGTCATGGGTGTGCAGCCTGACCGGCATCCAGCGTTGGCGGGCATCTTCCAGGCGCACCAACGTCGCCCGGAGCAGGTCCGCGGCGGCGGCCTGGGTGCAGTTCTCGACCAGCAGCCCGGGCCACAGCTTCAACCGGCCCATGTCGCGCGAAAACAACAGCTCGCGCTTGCGATCAGTGACCAGGCCGGTGTCCTCGTCGACGACATCGACCATCTCCCACTTGATCTTGCGATAGGTCAGGAATCTGCCAGATGGCAGTCGGCACATCAGCGAGCCGCCGAGATAGTGCTTGAGGAAGACGTAGCCGACGCGGCCGTGGCTGATGAATTCGCCCGGCCGCTCAAGCGCGCGATTCGCGGCGGACCACAGGCCGTAGGAGCCGTAGTCGTCGTGTCGCCCCCAGAACCGCGCCGCCCAGCGGTTCTGTTCGCGCCAACGTTCGACCGCGGCCTTGGCCTCGGATTCGGTCAGGTGCATGCCGTAGCTGGCCGCCATCGAGAGCAGCGCATTGGTGCCGCCACCGAAGCTGCACGCCAACTCAACGACTTTGCCACGCTGCCTGAGCGGCGGGGTGATCTCTTCCAGCGGCAGGTTGGAGAGTGCCGCCGCGGTGCGAGTGTATACGTCGAACTTCTCGACGCCCGCATCGACATCACGAAACACCTCCAACCGCTCTTCGGCCTCCTTATCCAAGGCCAGCCAAGGGGTAATCCGCGCTTCGATGTTCGACCAGTCGCCCCAAGCGAAGGCGCGACCGGTCGCGGCGACTAGCGTCGGGCGGATCAGCAAGGATAGCTTGCGCGAGATCGGCGTTGAATCGCCGAGAGTGGCAAAGGCTGCGGGATCGACACCCTCGACCAGTGCATCGATGGCGTCGATCTCGTGTTCAAACGGATCGCGCATCAGATTGTGGATCTGCACGCCCTTGGCGCTGAATCGCCCGGTCTGGCTGGCACCGTTGAAATTGTACTGACCGCGGATGACGCCGTCGACTTGGGCGGCCAGCATCTTGGTGAACTTGGCCGGCGTCTTCGAGCCGCCGTAGAGACGGATCTGCAATAGCCGCTGCGCGGCCAATAGCGGCGCTGGGAGCGGTTCCTGCGCCTGGAGGTATGCGAGGAGCCTGACGACCCGATCGCGCGCCAGCGACGATTTCTCGGGCTTCAGCACCTCACCGGTCTCGGGGTCGCGCTCCTCGATCCGCTTGACCAAGATGTCGCGGCCGTCTGACGGCAGCACGTCGCCCAGCCAGGCAACCATGCGCGCCACCTGGTCGACCGTGGTGACCTTGTTCTCGGTGAGCTGCGCGAGTTCACGCGCCGAAATCACCTTGTCAGCGGCGGCCATCTTCGCCGCCTGCTCGGCGAGCGGCAGATCGATGGCGACGCCGCGATCATTGATCACCTCGCTGGTCCAGTATTCCAGCCACTCGGCCCACGGCAGCTGCCGCGTGCGCAGGAACAAATCTCGCATGGCTTCCACGTCGCGCGCCGCATAGGCACAGAACGCCGCCCACTCTTCCGGGTGGCTCTGCGGCGTCGCCGTCGACGATGGCAGCGCGAACAGCTTGATCAACTCCTTGCCGCGCTTGTCTTTCTGAGCAGCGGCGCCAACCTGGCGAGCGGCCGCCTCAAGCGCCGCCGGCAGGCCGGAGGCCGCAGCCTGGGCGCGGCTGTCGATCAGCATGCGGGGCAGCAAAGGCGGGAAACCGCGGGTCGAATGATTCCAGATCATCCGATCGAAATTGGCATTGTGGGCGCAAAACACCCCGCCGCCGCTGGCGGCGCGGGTGTGGAATTCGCGCAGCTCGCGCGGCATGTCGGACCAGCGTAGCGGCTTGGTTAGATCGGTGACGGCCTGGAGATGAACAGGACCGTCACCGATCGCCCAGGCCAACAAAATGGCCTGGGCATGGCGGGCGTAACGATCGGTTCCGGAAGCGATTGGCACCCTTCCTTTGGACTCGAAATCGCAAAAGCAGATGTCCGCTAACGCGAACGTCGCTCCAGGCGCCCGCTCATCGCGCATCACGCACGCTCAGTTGGGCGTTGGCGGCGCGGTGCGGCGCTGGCGCGGACGGCGGCGGCTGGTGCCTTCGGCGCGGGAGCCGGTGCCGGATCAGGCAGCGGGTTCTCGTCATCGCCGTTGAGCCGGTCACCATTCATCGACGCCCAGTCAACGATTTCGAAGATCGGGTTAAAAATTTGCCCGTACTTCGGGTGGTCATAATCGGCGACCTCCAGCTGGACGATGGCTACCGGGAAGCCGGGATTGGCGTTGAGCTGCTTGGTCAGCCCGGCGAGGAAGTTGTCGACGGCGCGCATGCCGCCAACCGACCCCGTCTTGTAGAGCACCTCCAAGCCTTCATCATCGCCGTTCAGACACATGAGTTCAAACTGGCGCTGGCCCTTCCATTCGACGCCGGACGAATGCTTCTCCGGCTTCGCCGGCATCTTGGCGGTGACCGGCGCCATGGTCTCGCCGAGGAGTTCATTCTTGGTGTTGCCAGGGTTGTCCGACCAACAGTTCCACCCATGCTGAATCGACAGCGGATTAATGGCCCACTCCGACCCCTCCTGCACGGGATCGTCGTTCTGGCCGTAGACCCACGTTCCAGACTTAAGCAACCTCAGCAGCGGCTTGCCGCCGCCAGCGATGATGGTCGACGAGCGCGAATCAGCGATGCCGGCGAGCAGCCCGCCGACGACATCCTGCGGCAGGGTCATGTCGCCGCCGCCGGTGGCCTTCTTGATCAAGTTTTTCAATGCCTTATTCCTTTTTCCTGGTGCCTGTCTTCGGCCTGACACATGCCGTTAGGTTTCGGTCGGCGGAAGCTCCCAGCAAGGTCCGCACAGTAGGTTGGCGGAGAAACGGCTGAATTCCCGACCGACCGAACTCAGAGCGCTTTCAGCGCGATGCGTAAATCTTCGATCACTCGGCCGCGATCGGCGGCCGGACGCTTGTCATCCAAGGGTGCGATGGTGGTGCCGGACGACACCTTGTGGAACAACTCGTCCGGCACCTCGACACCGTGCTGCTTGGCCGCCTTCTCCATCTGCGCCGGCGACTTCAGCTGCGGTTCGGTGAACATGTCCTCATCGTCAAGACCAAGGTTATAAAGCTCGGCCGGCACCGTCTCGGGATCGATCCACTGCCGCGTTCCGCGCTTCGGCACCAGCTTGTAGCCGGGCACCTGACCGCCGTCCTCCAGGTGGAGATGTGCCTGGCGGCGGATCTCGGTAATCCAGGTCTCGACGAACTCGCTCAGTTGCAGCGACCGGCTGAGGAAGTTGCCATAGTCGGAGACGTTGCCGTCAGCCGACGCCTTCAGCGCCGCGGCATGCGGATCAATGACTGCCAGGTCGAAGACCGGCGCCGTCCATAAAGGACAGGTGGTTTTACAGGTCGCGAAGCGGCAGTGGTCGCCACGTTCGCGATGCGGGTTCTTGCCCAACGCCTCCAGATAGGCGGCTTCGAACGCGGCCTGAAAGCCATCCATCTCATCGTGATCGACCTCCACCCAATCTGCGTCATCTCGCACGCGAGGTTGAATGATCGCCAGGATGACACGCTTGTTTTTGAAGCGGTTCTTGTAGGCGGCGCGCGCGGCGATTCCATAGAACATCAATTGCGCGTTGACCTCGTCGTAGCCGTCGCCGTGGGTGAGCGCGTAGACCGGGATGCCCTGGCCAAACTTCCAATCGACGACGATGACAAACTGGCCGTTGCTGAGCACCAGATCGACACCGCCGAAGGCGCCGGTAATCCCTGGAAATTCAAGGATGTTTTCGACGGTGACGACGCGCCAACCGACACCGAACTGTAGCTGTAATCGCTTGAGCATGGCCCGTGCCTTGCTCAGCACCTCGATCAGCTCCGGCGTCAGCGTGTGGTCGGAGAGGTTCTGATCGATGATCGCTTCCGGGGAACAGCCATTCTCCATGCAGAACGCAATCGCCTGATGCAGCGCAGTCCCTTCAGCGGCGTAGACGCTCTCGACATCGCCGACCGGGTTCTTTAACTGCTCGGCATAGCTCGCCGGGCAGGCGAACAGCCGCGCCGCGTTACTGCCGCCGAGGATGGCGCTATGGGTGCTCATGATTTTCCGTTGCCTTTAATGTCGGTTGGATCGCCGCTGAACAGGCTTTCGGGAATCACTTCGCCGTCGATGATCAGCACACAGTTGGATTTACGCGTCTCGAAAAAGCTGACGGCATAGGCATCGGGGTACTTAACCATGTACCAGCGCGCTAGCACCGCCGCGTCATTGTTGTTGATCTTAAAGGTATCGCTTTCTGGTCCATACTTAAGATCATCGTCGAAGCGCATCGCTTCGATGATCCGCTGCGCGCCATAGTGGCGGCGGAAGCCGCGGTCCCAGAGCAGCCGGGCGCGGGTTTCGAACCGCTCACAGATGTCCTGGCGGATATCATCAGGATAACCGGGCAGAGTCGGAAAGCCCGGTCCCTCACGCGGCAGCCGCGGCGGTGGCGGTGGCGGTGGTTTGCGCCAGCCGTCCAACCAGTGGTCGAACAGACCCATCAGCGTGGCTGCCGGTCAAGCCGCACTTCGACCTGGCGGGTCACGGCATCGAGTTCAGGCAGAGTGAGCTCGCCGCCGGTCAGCGTGTGAATGCGCTCGACGAGCGATAGCGAACGATCGGCCGGATGGCGGCCGATGTATTCGGCCAACTCCTCGATGAGCGTGGAATCGATCACCCTATGCATCGTCGAGGCTTTCGACGTGGGTGCCGGTCCAGCGATGGGTGGTCGGCTCTTCGGTCTCGACCGTGCGCATATCGCGGACGCTGGTCCAGCGGAAGGAAAGGTCGGCGCCGTATTCGGTCGCCTCGCGCTTGGTAGCGAAGGTCAGGCCGTTGCCGGCCCAGGTGCCAGTCGAATCTGCTTTGACTTCGACACGCCAGTTCATTGTCTTAGATCCTGTTTCCTGTTTAATGTGTTCTTATGAACTAATAAACTGGAGGCGTCAACAGGTGCTTGAGCAGGATCTGGAAAAATATCTGGTGCGTGAGGTCGAGGCGATCGGCGGCATCGCCGAAAAGACGATTTCGCCATCGGGCCGCGGCTATTTCGACAGGGTTATTGTCCTACCTGGCGGCCGGGTGGTTTTCGCCGAAGTCAAAAAACCCAAAGGAAGCAGGGTTTCGCCGCACCAGATGTGGCGCCACAAAAGGTATAAAAGCCTAGGGGTAGAGGTTGCCGTGATCAAGACGGTGGACGACGTCGATCGGCTGTTGCGCGCGCCGTGACGCAGGGTTAGCAAGGGGGTCGGGCGCTGCGAAAACAAAGGGAGCTGGTGGGTTACCAGACTCCACCAGCTCCCAAACACGGTTGCCCATGTTGCATAGGAACACCCGATGGCAAAACCATTAGGACCATCTCGCACTTCGCGCAATAGCCACAGATTAACCCTTCGACTGAAATCATTCGCCAATGGCTGGCCGGTGATCCCGGCGGCGGCCAAGGCGCGGCTGCTAAAGAACTGGCCGCGGCTGGCGATCAGCGAGAAGGCGATCCGCGACTGGGACAACCCGAAGAGCGGCACCCGGGATCTGCCAGGCACCGGCGTGCGGGTCGAAGGGTTGATGCTGGTCATCGATCTCGACATTACCATCCCCGAACTGATGGAGCGCCTGCGAGAGCGACTGCGAGCCCGCTGGCCAGAACTCAGAGGGGCATTGGTGCGCAGCTCGGGCGGGGTCAAGCTGGCGCTGTTCCTGCAAGTCAGCGAGCCGGTCGGATTCCGCCACACGGCCCGCTACGGCGACGGCGACCATGTCGAGGTCTATGGCTCGCTGGCCACCCACTACTTCGCCATAGAAGGCCCGCATTCGACCGCAGGGCGGGTCTACAGTTGGATCGGGCCGGCGCCGTGGGATGTGACGCTCGCCAGCCTACCGCTCTTCCCGGCGGCCGATATCGGCCCGTTGATCGATATCTGCGACGAGGAGCTCGGCCGCGACCTGCCGCGGATCGAGGGCACGACGCAGAAGCACACCGAGCAGACCGTCTACGATCTCGAGCCGGGCGGCGTGTTCATCTTGACCGATGGCACAGAAATTGAACTGACGGAACTGGAGAAGGATCTCGGCCCGGGTGAGTACGAGCGCGGATTGCTCGACCGCAAGGCGTGGGAGGCGTCCGAGCGCAAGGACCACTGCAAGGCGTTCATCGGCGATTTCAACGGCGGGCGCTTGGTCATTACTGACTTCATGGAAGGCGTGTCGCATCGCTGGAAGGCGGACGAGACGACCCATGTCGAGCTCGACGACGCGACGCGCGCGACCTTGGAAGCCTTGCGCGACGCCACGGCAGGCTCGGACGATACCGAATCGCCGCCGCCGGTCGATGAGATCCCGCGCAGTGACGACCCGAAGGAAACGTGCGCTCAGGCGGTGCTGTGGCTGCTGCGCAACGTCGCGTTCTTCGCCCACGCCTTCAAGGGCCGCGGCGGGGCGGTGTCGATCCACCCGGAGGGGGAGTTCTTCCAGCCGGTGTCGATCGCCAGCCTACGCGGCCGCTTTGCCAACTATGGTTATCTCGAAAAGGGGCCGCAGGGCGGCCTGAAACGGATAAACCCGGTCGACGCCTGGTCGGTGCATCCCGAGCAGATCGCGGTCGCCGGCGCACGCACGCGGCCGGAACTGCCGCGGCCGCTGTTCGAAGACGGCGGCTTGCTGTTGATCAACCGTTACGCGTCGCCAGCGCATCCAGCGATCGGCGGTTCGATCGAGGTGTGGCAGCGCAACATGCTACGGATCATACCGGAGCCGCGCGAACGCGCTTGGGCGGACAACTGGTTTGCGCTCTTGGTGCAGCAGCCGCATTGGCGGATGATCGCCCTGGCGATGGTAGCGCGTGACAACGGCGCCGGCCGCGGGCTGCTGGCCGAGGCGCTCGGCCTGGTGCTCGGCGAACGATTCGTCGTCGGCATGCCCTACGCCAACATCAGCGGCGGGTCGAAGTTCAACGCTGAGGTGGTCGATCGGCTGCTGGTTTACGTCAATGAGGCCAAGCCGCCGGATGGGACCAAGTACCGGTCGAAGAACGCTGCACGCGAGGCGCTGAAGGTATTCGTCGAGCCGAATCATAGAATCCCCTTCAGGGTCGAGCCGAAGGGCGTTGATGCCTATTACACACGGGCCGCCGTATCGACGCTGATCCTGTCGAACAACATCGACGCGCTGCCGATCGACGAGGCCGACCGGCGCTTTGCCGTGGTCATGAACGGCCCGCAGATGAGCGTCGAGGAGCGCGACGAGTTCCAGGCGTGGATGGCAAGGCCAGAGAACATCGGCGCGCTGTATCGGCATTTGCGTGACTTTCCAGTGGAGCAGGATCGGTCGGTGTTCGACCCGTACATGGCGCCGAAGTTCCGCGGCCGCGATGAGATGATCGAGGCGGGCAAGACGCCGATCGATCGGGCGTGGGAGGCGGCAGCGGCGCAGCTGGCGTCGGCGGCGGAGGTTTACACGATGGACCAGATAGTCACCTTGGCACGCCATTACGGGCGGGCGCGACATAGCGATTTTGACGATCTGATCGAGGCGCACACGATCACGCATGGGGTGCGGATCGGGGTCAAGAACAGCACCCATTACCTGGTCACTTACCGAGGCCAGCGTGAGCGTGTTTATACGCACTCAGAGGGGGCTTGGAAGCGGTGGACTTTTGCCGACAATCATAAGTTGATAAAGGAACTTGACCAAGCTCAGAAGGCCGTCGAGGCGCCGCTGAAGGCGTTTAATCGCAGTTTTCGTAGCATCGATGGCGGGCTAAAAGACGAATAATGGGCGCGCTGCATACCGTCTGCATACCGTTTTTGGCTCAGGTATGCAGAGCGTAAGTTGTTGATCGTAAAGATAAAATCCTTTGTCTCTGCATACCCTGCATACCCTACATACCAAAAAATTATCGAGTAGAGATATGGTGTAGGAAGAAGAGACACTCACATTTCTCACCGTGAGGGGTATGCAGGTATGCAGGGTATGCAGCGCCGCCCTGTTGGTTGTACCCCGCCGAGGTGGTCTGGCGGCGCCGAATTTGGTCGATTTCAAGGGAGGTGAAGATGGGTCCGTGGGGTGAACTGGAGACGCGTCGGCGTAGCAAGAAGCCAGACGCTTGTGATGTCGATGTGTGGATGACCAGCGGCCAGCAGCTTGGTGGCGAGGTGATCAAGTTTGATGATGGTTGGGTGCTGCTGGAGACTGGCGGTGATCGTGGCAAGGTGTGGTTGAATACTGCCACGATCGAAGTGTGGAAATGGGATTCGGTCTGAGGTCAAAATGGCCAAGGTTTTTCGTTCTAACTTTTGCCTCGGCGGAGGAGCAGCCAGACGGCGCCGCCAGCCAGCGCCCAGCTGAGCCAGGGGAACTCGACGGTGAACAGGTAGACGATGCCGATGAGGTCACGCATGGCCGGCACCGAAGAGCTCGATCAGTGTCGCCATGGTGGAGAGCCCCAGCAGGAAGCCGAACCACCCCCTGGGGGTGCCTGGCGTGTTGCGCCAGAGGTGGAGGGCGGCAGGGATTTGGGTAGGGATCATCCACGCCCAGAAGGGCACGGCTTGGACGAGGAGGATGAAAGTTGCGATCGGGGTCATCACTGGTTTCCTGTGAGATGAAAATGGCCAAGGTTTTTCGTTCTAACTTTTGACCCTGGGGGTCAGGCGGCGGCGGCCGTCCACGGGCGGATTCCCGCCTTGGTTGTGGTCACCTATTTTGCAACCAATAGGTTGTATTTCTATCTGTGATTGCATAGGACAGCGATCCTACACTCCATGGGTTGTACACCCTGTGAGTTGTAGGACATCGATCCTACACCCAATGGGTTGTAGGCTGATATGCCTAGCGATTCTGCCCTGGTCACCATTAGGTAACCAGGGCGCTAAAAGTGTCCATGTTGGGCGCGATCAGTTCACGGGTGGCCTTCCCAATCTGGTTCGAAGGCATCGAAACCGGAATCGGTTTCGGTTTCTTGCATCGCTAGCGCGGCAGTGCGCGCGGTCATGATTTCGACAGTGCGCGCGCCTTCGGCGTACATACGGTGCATGCGGCTATAGGCGGCTTGCCACGAAAGCGGCGCGCTGTATGTGGGAATGCCTTGCGGCCAATAGGTGGCGACTACGTAACGGGATTTCATTGTCCTGTTTCCTTGTTCCTGTTTCGTGGACTCATCAGTCGGCGCTATACGCCGAGACGGCCGGCCGGCCGTTTCGTCCTAAGCGGCGAGTTCTAGTGAACGGGCGCCGTTGCCGTGCGGCATGATGGCAATTGAAACCTTCGCCTTGGCGCTCAATCCGCCGCATGCCTTGCACGAAGCGCAATCGGTTTTGTAACCAGCTTCCTTCGAAGCAGGGCACATGATCTCAATGCCTTTGGCAAGCGGCGCAGCTGTGTCGCGCACGCGAAACGTCCGCCATCCCATCGAATGGGCAAGCTGCATTTCCGCTTCGGTGTCGGCGGACGCCATGCACAGGAACTTGAACGCGGCAAACTTGGCATTGAGCCATTGATGCACGTAGCCATTGACGAAAGCCGCCTTCACAGTAGCGGCGCGCCAAACTTGATAGGGCGCTGCTGTGGGATCACCATAGGTACCCATCCGGAAGGCAAGGCCGGCGAACAAGTCGGGGAGAATGCGCTTGTCGTAATCAATGTCCGGGCGGGCATAGCGACCGCGCTTGTAAGCGGCATAAACGCTTGCAACGCTCTTGCCTACTTGTACGTAGCAAGGCGCCTCACCGCTGGCCTTGGCCAAAATCGGCCTATGCTTGCAATCGCCACATACACCGATATCAGCGCCTGTGGTCAGCGCTTCCACAGGGTGCATGTCAGACCTGATCACAAACGTTTGGACCATGGCGCCCGTCTTGGCGTTGGCGCTTTCGGCAACGATTCGATTGGCGATAACCACGATAGGCGCGCCATCCAGAAGCGACGGGCCTTCATACAAAATCACGCCAGCGAATTGCGGCAGGCGCGAAGGCTTGCGCAGCGCGGCGAGCATGTCAGTTGCGGTAGTGATCATTGTCCTGTTTCCTGTTTGTTGTTCGATGGACTCATCAGTCGGCGTCATACGCCGAGACGGCCGGACGGCCGTTTCGTCCTCACCTTGCGGCGTGAAAGGCTAGGTAGCGAATGTGGAAGGCGAGAAAGGAGGAGTCGTTGATGGTCCGAACGTGCATGCGTTCGGTTCCGATGCGGCGATCGTAGCGCCAAACATTGAGAGTCACGCGCCGATCGGCGTGCACGTTGTAGGTCTTGCCGTTGTAGTGGATTGCGGTAGCGGTCATTTCCGTGTTTCCTGTTTGAAGATTGAACGTAGTTAGTTCCTAGTCTCTAACTAGCGCTGAGTCAAGCGATTAGTTCCTAGGAGCGGAAAAATGTGGAGTCTCGTCAATGGGATATCGTCCGGCATGGCGTGCGCCGCTCTATGCCTCGCCGGTGCCTGGCGTGCTGTCAGCGGCGTTCCTGGCAAAGCGGCCTTGCCTGCCGCATGTCGGAACGCAATGCGTGGCCATAGCGCGGCGCACGGGCGAAC
>Ga0105242_10003802_pt1 | contig 11742 bp, 9 predicted proteins | sample KBSM24metaG_FD_81521 | JGI IMG/M metagenome (GOLD analysis project Ga0105242, IMG submission 81521) | Miscanthus rhizosphere microbial communities from Kellogg Biological Station, Michigan, USA - KBS M2-4 metaG | ecosystem: Host-associated > Plants > Roots > Rhizosphere > Soil | place: Michigan...
AGCGCGCCGGCGTGATCGGCGTTCATGTGCTCGATGATCTGCGCGGCGGAGTCGACCAGCGGATCCGGCTCGGCGGACTGATAGTCGTCAGCCCTCACCCACCCCATCACCCCGAAGCCGCCGACGTAGTAGACGTCGGTGACGTCGAATTGGAAGAACGAGAAGTCGGAGAAGTCGATCCAATAGCGCGCGGATCGATGGCGATCGAGATACGCGGCGCGAGTCTCGTCCGAAGGCGTGATCCTCCGCGCCGTGCCGAGGAGCGTTACGCGCGGAGAGCCGAGCGGATCGGATTCGCGGCCGCTCTGCTTGACCAGCAGGCTCGCGCGCGGATCGGCGAGAAGGTTCTGCGTGTGAATGGCCATGTCGCTGATCAGAAACAGCGGCGAGCCGTCACCGGCGAGCGCGTACGGCATCACCGAGGCGAACGGATAACCGGGATGGCGCTGCGAATGCGTGGCCAGAGTGCCGAGGCGTTCGCTGACGAGAAGCGTTCGCGCGCGCTCCGCGTGCGACGGCTCGAGTCCCGGCGGCGGAGAGGAAGACGACGCGGCGTGCTCGGTCATGACCGCTCGCGGAAGAACAGGTCGACCACGATCTCCGGCTTGCGATGTCCCAGTTGCGCGCCGGTGTAGCGCGCTTCGTATTGCATCCCGAGCCGCGCGGCCACGCGCTTCGACGACTCGTTGTCGGGATCGATGATGGCGACCACGCGCGTCCGCCCGAGCGTCTCCAGCACGTGCCGCATCGCGGCACGTCCCGCCTCGGTCGCATATCCGCGCCCCCACGTCTCGCGCGCGAAGATCCAGCCGACCTCGAGATCGCCCGTGGTGCCGAGAGGTTGAATGCCGGAGAGACCGATCACGTGTCCACTGCTCTTCTCGATCACGGCGCCCATGCAGAGATCGAGCTCCGCGACCTGGCGCCCCTGCCGCGCGAAGTATTCGTCGACCTGGTCGTCGTTGAACGGCCGTCCGTGGTTGATGAAGCGCATCACTTCGGCGTCCGACATCAACGCGGCGAAGGCAGAGCGATCATCCGCCTGCCACGGCCGGATGAGCAGGCGCTCGGTTTCGAGACCGAACATGGAGCGATCCGCGGCTACTTCTTGTCCTTCTTCGGCTTCTTCTTTTCTTTTCGGGTGTTCATGCCTTTAGCCATGAGCGTTCTCCTTCGACAGAGAATGGTAACTCAGGCCGTGCGCAACACGCCCGCGCGCTCGTACACCTTCGCCTCGATGAACACGCCGACGATGGCCGGATCGAGCAGACCGTCGTTCATCTCCATGCGGAGGATGTCGAGGGCGCGCTCGGTGGGGACGGCGCGTTTGTAGGGGCGGTCGCTGGCGGTGAGCGCGTCGTAGATGTCGGACACGGTCATCATCCGCGACTGAATCGGGATCGAGGTCGACGTCAGCTTGCGCGGATAACCGCGGCCGTTGAGCTTCTCGTGATGGGCGTAGGCGATCTCCGCGACCGAAGCGAGGTCGCGGGTCCAGGGGATCTTCTGCAGGAAGTTGAACGTGTGCGTGACGTGGCTCTCGATCTCGACGCGCTCGGCGGCGTCGAGGTTGCCTTTACGGATCGAGAGGATGCGCGCCTCTTCAGGATCGAGCAGCCGCCGCCGCTCGCCGCGGATGTCGGCGAAGTCCAGCGTCGCGAGCTGCTGCAGGTAGTTGAAGTCGCCTTCCGGCAGCACGGTCGGCTCGTTCGATTGGGAGATGAACGCGAAGTCTTTCCGCAGCCGCGCCAGCTCGGCCTCGAGCTCCGCGTCGGCGCGAGCGCTGAAGTCGTCGAATCCGTCGCGGCCGTGCTGCAGCAGGTACTCGAGCTTGCGGCGGTTCGCTTCATTTTCGGCGGCCTTCATCACGAACTCGAAGCGGCCGCGCACGATCTCGATCTGCTGCGGATAGAGCTTCTTCTCCTTCACCAGCACCTGCTCGCGCACGCCGACTTTTCCGAAGTCGTGCAGCAGCGAGGCGTAGCGGATCTCGCGGATCTGATCGGAGGTGAAGCGGACCTCGCGATACTGGCCGTCGTCGATACGGTCGACGACGCGCGCCAGCTCGACGGTGAGATCGGCGACGCGGAACGAGTGGCCGGAGGTGGTCGGATCGCGCTGCTCGATCGCCGTGACCGCCGCGGTGACGAAGCCTTCGAAGAGCCGCTCGATCGCTTCGTAGAGAAGGTTGTTCTCGACCGCGACCGCGGCCTGGCTGGCCAGCGCGCGCATGATGTCGGCGGTGTCGTCGTCGAACGGAACGACGCTGTCGGGCACGTTCTGCGCGTTGAGGCGGGCGTTCATGCCGGCGGTGCGGCGGTTGATGAGCTGCAGCACGCCGATGATCTCGCCGGCGTGATTCGTCATCGGGAAGACGAGCAGCGACTTGGTGAGATATCCGTTCTTCTCGTCGAAGGAGCGGTTGATCTCGTACTCCGCGCCGGGCGGCAGGTTGTAGGCGTCGTCGATGACGAGCGTTTCGGCGGTGAGGGCGACGTATCCGGCGAGGCTCTTCTTGGTGATCGGCAGCACGCGCTCTTCGAAGTCCTCGACGTCGATGGAATCGTTCTGGGCGAGCTTCCAGCGCAGCACTTTCCTTCCGCCGGCCTCGTCGAGCAGGTAGAGCGATCCGGCGTCGGCGCGCGAGAGCTCGCGCGCTTTGCTGAGGATCATCGTCAGCAGCACGGAGTGATCGCGGACCGTCGAGAGCGCCGCGCCGACTTCGGCGACCTGGCGCAGCTCCCGCGTCCGCTCGCCGAGCTGCTTCTCGAGGTGATCGGCGCGCTGCTTTTGATAGAGGAACTGGAACGCGCGCTTGATCGCGCTGAGCAGCACCGCCGCGGCCGGGTCTTTCGGCACGTGGAGATAGATGCTTTCCTGCGCGAGCCAGTGCGGCTGTTCGTCGAGGCCGACGCCAACGACCGCGGTGCGCGTGTCGAGCGTGAGCGTTTCACGCCCGCCGTCGAGGATGGCCGGATCGACGAGAACGACGCGAAGCGCGGGGTCGGCGATGCGGAGCTGATCGAGACTGCCCAGACGCCGCGAATCGATCGACTCGCGCGTCAGCGCTTCGGCGTAGCGCCCGATCGGAAAGCTGTCCGAATGCAACAGGGTCAGCGACGGTGTCACGGGGAGACGATTATCGCACTTTAGGAGTGCGGTGCCGGAGTGCTGAATCCGGAGTGCTGAGTCCTGAGTGCTGAGTGCTGAGCAGGCCGACGCCCGACTCAGGACTCAGGACTCAGCACTCCGGACTATCGCACCGCACTCCTAGATACAATCGCGGCAATGAAGAAGCTGGCATTCGTCCTCCTCCTGCTCATAGCCACCACCGCTTTCGCCGATCCGCCGTTTGCGCCGAACCGGCGCCCGGATGAAGGCGACGGGCCGTACAAGCGGCTCGTGATTCGCGGAGCGACCGTCATCGACGGCACGGGCGCGCCGCCGATCGGGCCCGTGGACATCGTGATCGAGGGGAACCGGATCACGGAGATCAGGAGCGTCGGATATCCGAAAGTCGAGATCGATCCGGCGCGGCGGCCTCAGGGCGGCGACCGCGAGATCGAAGCGTCGAAGATGTACGTCCTCCCCGGCTTCGTCGACATGCACGGACACATCGGGGGCGAGGATCAGGGAACGAGCGCGGAGTATGTCTTCAAGCTCTGGATGGCGCACGGCATCACCACGGTGCGCGAGCCGGGCTCCGGAAACGGCGCCGCGTGGACGATGCACGAGCGCGATCGCAGCGCGCGCAACGAAATCGTCGCGCCGCGCATCGTGCCGTACATTTTCACGGCCTCGTCGCGGTGGGACGGCGGCCCGATCAACACGCCCGCGCAGGCGCGGAAGTTCGTGGAGTGGGCGGCCAAGAGCGGATTCGAAGGCTTGAAGGTCTACAGCGCGGGCGATCCGATCTACGACCCCGAGATCCTCCCCGCTCTTCTCGACGAAGCGAAGAAGCGCAACCTCGGATCGACGACGCACCTCGCGCAGATGGGCGTCGCCCGGATGAACATCCTCCAGGCCGCGCGCCTGGGCCTGCGCGGCATGGAGCACTGGTACGGTCTCCCCGAGTCGCTCTTCACCGACCGCACGATTCAGAACTATCCCGACGACTACAACTACAACGACGAGCAGCATCGCTTCGGTAACGCGGGGCGGCTGTGGAAGCAGGCCGCGCCTCCCGGCAGCGCGAAGTGGAACGCGGTGATGGACGAGCTGTTGAAGCTCGATTTCTCGATCGATCCGACGTTCACGATCTACGAGGCCAGCCGCGATCTGATGCGGGCGATGAACGCGGAGTGGCACCAGAAGTACACGCTGCCGTCGCTCTGGAAGTTCTATCAACCGAGCCGCCGGGCCCACGGCTCGTACTGGTTCGACTGGACCACGCGCGACGAGATCGAGTGGAAGAACAACTACCGCCTCTGGATGGAGTTCATCAACGAGTACAAGAACCGCGGCGGACGGGTGACTACCGGCTCGGACAGCGGATTCATTTTCAAGCTCTACGGCTTCGACTACATCCGCGAGCTGGAGCTGCTGCAGGAGGCGGGCTTCCATCCGCTCGAGGTGATCCGCGCGGCCACGCTGAGCGGCGCGGAGTCGCTCGGAAAAACGGATCGCGGCGTGATCCGCGCCGGCATGCTCGCCGACCTCGTGTTCGTCGAGGAGAACCCGCTCCACAACCTGAAAGTGCTCTACGGCACCGGCGCGATCCGCGTGAACGACACCACCGGAGCCGTCGAACGCGTGGGCGGCGTGCGCTTCGTGATGAAGGACGGGATCGTGTACGACGCGAAGAAGCTGCTCGCGGATGTGGAGAAGATGGTTGGGGACGCGAAAAAGTAATTGAGAGCCCTTCTCCCCGCTTGCGGGGAGAAGGTGGCCGAAGGCCGGATGAGGGGACCGGGGTATCGTTTCCACAGCTACAACTTGTGGAGTGAAGTACCCCTCATCCGCCCTTCGGGCACCCGCAAGCGGGGAGAAGGGCTCTCGAGGGTTGGGGGCCGAGGTACCCATATGTAGTGACGTCTCTCCGCCAGCACGCGCGAGATATGCGGCGCGCGCCCACTCGTGCCGAGCAGCGCCTTTGGTGTTGGCTGCGGGACCGTCGTTTCGATGGACACAAGTTCCGCCGGCAACATCCGGTAGGTCGATACATCGTCGACTTTACTGTCCCGCCCTGAAGCTCGCGGTCGAGCTCGACGGACGACATCATGAAGCGTCATGGAGAAGCGACTACGAGACTGAGCGCATGCGTGAGCTGCAGTCGCATGGGATCGAAGTCATGGGAATTCCGAATGAGATGTTGATTCGTGATTCCCTCATGGTTGAAGAAATGATCCTGGCGGCGATTCGAAACCTGAATTGATCTGGCCCCTCACCCGGCCTTCGGCCACCCTCTCCCCGCAAGCGGGGAGAGGGGCTCTCAATCATCATCTATTCCTACAGCCTTGCTCTGCACCGCGTGATCAACTGCTTCAGGCCGTGCGCGTCGCCGAGGGCGTCGCGGGCTTTGAGCAGGTCGGTGAGCATGTCGGGGGCGGTGATCTCGTCGACGGCTTCCTCGATCTCGCCGTCGGAGGATTCGACGGCGCCGGCGATGTAGGGGATCGCGCGTGCGTCGCGGCGGCGGGCCAGGCCGAGGGCGGCCTCGTTGGCGACGCAGCGATCGTCGTCGCGGAGGCGCTCGAAGAGCGCGGCACGGATGCGCGGGGTGTCGTGATCGGAGAGACTTCCCACGGCGAACGTGGCGCGGTCGCGCACGGAGGTGTCGCCGTCGCGCATGAGCGAGAGCAGCACGCGCTCCGCGCGTTCATCGGCGATCAGGTCCTCGAGCGCGGTGGCCACGGCCCAGCGAACGTTCGGCGCGTCGTGCGCGGCCGCGCGCGCGAGCGCTTCGATGGTGCGCGCGTCCTGCTGCTGTCCGAGCGCGTGGACGACGCATTCGACGACGCCGGGATCGCCGTCGGCGAGCATGGACGTGAGAATGGCCATCGCTTCGTCGGCGTAGGCGCTGAGCTGTCCGAGGATATCGGCGCCGGCGATGCGCGCGGAAGCTTCGTCGCTGCGGCAGAGGTGTGCCGCGCGCTCGAAGACTTCCCGCGTTCCGAGCGCGTGCAGCGAACGGATCGCGACCCAGCGCGCGTCGTCATCCGCTTCCCGAACGACGACCGCAAACAGCTCATCGACGGAATGCACGATCCGATGCTACCTTACCTGCGCCAATGCGTTCACGTCTGATCTTCGCGCTCTCTCTCCTCGCTGCGGCGTGCGGAAAACTGGAGACGCCGACCGACCCCGGACTCGGCGGACCACCGATCGATCCGACCGCCACATTCACGCGCGTGCAGAGCGAGATCTTCACTCCGACCTGCGCGCGCCTCGGATGTCACGACCCGCTCGGACAGCAATCGCAGATGGTGCTCAGCGCCGGCCGCGCCTATGCGAGCACGGTCAATGTGCCGAGCGTCGAGATGCCGTCGCTGCGCCGCGTCGCGCCGGGCGATCCCGCGAATTCGTATCTCTATCGCAAGATCACCGGCTCCGGAATCACCGGCGACCGCATGCCCCAGACGCTTCCGCCGCTGTCCGACGCGCAGATCTCGCTCATCCGTGATTGGATTCGCAGAGGAGCGCCGAATGACTAGAAGGCAGATTGCAGATGGCGGATGGCGGAAGATGAAGACAACGATGTTCACAAGGACGCTGCGGGCTTTCCTCTTCTGCCTTCTGCCGTCTGCCCTCTGCCCTCTCGTCTTCGCGCAGACCGATCCCTACAAGCCGGTCAACAAACTCCCGCTCGGCGACTGGCTGCTCACGCTTCCGAGTGCGAACATGCCGGCGCGGGGGACGTGGGAAGTGAAGTTCACGCACCGGTTCAATCAGTCGCTCGATCAGGGTGATTTCAGCGATCAGGTGCACTCGCTGTTCGGACTGGACACGAATGCGGACGTCGTGTTCGGCATGTCGTATGCCGTCCGGCGCGATCTCCAGTTGTCGCTGATGCGCAGCAACACCAACGACACGCTCGAAGGCGCGGCGAAGTACGTCGTGCTGCAGCAGGCCGCCTCGGTGCCACTATCGCTCTCCCTGCGCGGCGGCGCGGACTGGCGCTCGGAGAAAAATCTCGGCGACCGCACGTCGTTCTTCGCGCAGGCGATCGTGTCGCATCAGTTCGGCCGCAAGGCCGAGGTCTTCGCGATTCCGACGTTCGCGACCAAGGCGGGCCGCGCGCTCACCGGCGACTCTTCGGGGGCGCTGTTCAAGCACGCCTTCAACGTGCCGGTCGGCATCGCCGTGATGGTGCGCCCCGCGCTGAGCGTCGTCGCGGAGATCACTCCTCCGAACCGCGATCTTCCCGATGAAGTGAACGCCGATCTCGGATGGGCGCTCGGCATCAAGCGCCAGTTCGGCGGACACTGGTTCGAGATCCTCATCACGAACAGCCAGTCGTCGACGGCCGACCAGTACGTCACGAGCACGTTTCAGGGCTCGCCGCTCGACTCGGGGGACATCCACCTCGGGTTCAATATCGAGAGGCGGTTCGGGAGGAAGCGCTAAACGATTGCGCCGTCACGCGGTTGCGCGGTGGCAGCCGCGTTGCACTTACGGCGTCCATGCGATGTCCCGAGTGCAACGCGTTGAACGAGGCGGACGCGGCGGCCTGTGGGACTTGCGGGCTGCTCCTCATCAACGCCGCGCCGAAACGGCGCGCTGAGGACCTCGCCGGGCAGCGGCGCCGCTCTTCCGACGAGTCGGCGGAATGCAAGTTCTGCGGCGGCGCGATCTCGTCGAAAGCGGTTCGCTGCAAGCACTGTTCGGAAGTCGTCGACGAGGAGTTCTTTCGCGAGCGCGCGCAGCGGCTGCGCTCGCGCGTGAACTACGCAAGCTGGGTGCTGTACGTGTTCGGCCTCGCGGCGCTGCTCGTGTTCCGTCCGGTCGGCGTGCTGTCGATCGCCGCGGGCCTGTTGCTGTCGATCGCGTACTACGCGATCCCGGTCGAGCCGCCGCAGTCGCGGAATACGAAGAAACGTTCCAGCTTCTTCGCCGTGCTCCGGCGCCAGCTGCGCCTCGAGCGCGTTTCCGTTCCGCTGCCCGCGCTGCGCAACAAGCGACTCGTCTTCGTCGGCACGCCGCTCATCGCCGCGCTCATCGGCTACTCCGCGAATCTCTTTCTGCTGCAGGAGCCGGTGAACGACATCCTGCGCGAGAACGCGGCGTTCCGCGGAATGGAAGTCTCCGCGCATTACGAGTACTTCGTCGTGCCCGGCGTAATCGTGTACGACCTCCAGTCGCTGAGCTTCCGGCAGACGCCGATCGACGTGCACACGGCCTTCCTCGAGTTCGCGAAGGAGCTCAAGGAGAAGCGCTACAAGCGCGTCGATCTGTCGTACAAAGGAAAGAAGAAGTTCACCATCGACGGCGCGGCCTTCGCGCAACTCGGACGCGAGTACGCCCGCCGCAACTTCGCGTTCGCGCTCTACGACTTCCCCCGCCTCTTCCACGTCGCGAACGGAGCGCCTCCGCTCCAGCCGGCAAGCTCCACGCGCGATGCCCTGCTCGAGTTCCACCGCCGCTGGTACGGCGAGGACCAGATGACGCAGACCGTGGAGAACGGACTGCGATAACCGAAGGAGGGCGGGCGTCCCGCCCGCCTATCATGGCGGGCTGGAAGCCCGCCCTCCAGCCCTACCGCCAATACTTGTAGCTCGGCCAGATCTCGGAAAGCGGCCGGCGCGTGCGGCAATGAAAGATCGGACCGTTCTCCTCCGGCATCGCAAACGGGTGAAAGCGCTGGTCGATGACGACGATGCTTTCGTACAACGGCCTCGTTCGCACGATGCGATCGGCCAGCACGATCATCGACTCGCCGGTATAGCCGCGCGGTCCCCAGAGATAGTAGTTCTGATGTCCGCTGATGGCCGGCGGGAGTCCGTATTTCGGTCCGTAGAAATCGATCGCCGCGGCCTCGCCGTAGTTGGAGCCGTAGATGGCCGTCGCTTTCCGCTGCTCGGGCGGCAGTGAGTGGTAATAACGCGCCACTTTCCGGACCATCTCTTCCCATCCCAGCTGATCGGCAAGGCGCTGGGGTAACTCCGACGTGTGCGACACCTCGGTCTCCTGGTGTTTCGCGCGGATCGCTTTCGCATATCTCAGGTAGCTCGCCGGCGAGAGGAACGGCAGCACGAGCGGAACCGCGATCAGGCCTCCAGCGATGACGAAAGCGAAGATCGCGGCTCGGGCGACACGCGAGCGCACCCACCACTCGATGGCCACCGCGCCGGCGGCGAAGAGGATCGGATAGACCGGCGCGACGTAATAGTCCTTCGCCTCGAGGGCGATGAACATGACCAGCACGAGGATGTAGATCATGCCGAGGATGCGGTACTGGCGAAGAGGGCGGGCGACGAACAGGCCGATCAGACCGGTGATCCAGACCGGCGCGGTGAAAGGATTCAGCATCATGACCTGCTGAACGACGAACGGGATCGGAGCGAGGACCACATTCTTGCCGCTCTCTTTCACGTTCCGCAGCAACTCGAGCGTCGCCCAGTCATGTTGCACTTGCCAGATCACGTTCGGCAGGAAGATCAGAGCCGCGATCGCTCCTCCCAGCCAGAACCACGGACGCAGGAATGATCTCCGCAGCGGCGTGAGGAGCATCGCCGCGGTGACGGCAACGCCGAAGAAGAGCATGGAGTGTTTGTTCTGAAGTCCGAGGCCGGCGAGCACGCCGAACAGCAGCCACCACTTCTCGTCCGCCCCGTTGATGATCTCGATGACGATGAGGAGACATCCGAGCCAGAAGAGATGCTCGAACGTGTTCATCGTCAGGATGGAATCCATCGCCAGATACATCGATGACAGAAGGACGGTCAGGCAAGCCAGGAACTGTGCCGTGCGTCCGCCGCCGAGACGAGCGGCGATGATCCCGGTCAGAACGATCCGCAGCGCGCCGGCCAGCGAGACCAGCAGCCGGAACCCGCGCAGCGACGGCCCGAACAGCTCTCCGATTCGCGCGTAAATCGCGATCAACGGCGGGTGATCGACGTAGCCCCAGTCGAGATGCCGTCCGCAGGCGATGAAGTACAACTCGTCCCGGAAATAGCCGTACCGCGAGCTGCAGTAGACGTGCACGGCGAGCTTCAACAGCGCGAGCGCCGCGACGGCGGGCCACCACACGCGCGATTTCACAGCAGCCCTTCGCTGTCGAGCTCGCGCGTCAACTGATCGCCGTCCACGAACTGGAACGCGCGCATACCCACCGTACGCGCGGCGAGGACGTTCTCGATCAGGTCATCGATGAAGACGACGTGATGCGGGAGCGCCCCGAGGACCTCGAGGGCGCGGCGGAAGATCTCGGGATCGGGCTTCGCGACCCGGAAGCGATGCGAAAGGATGAAGCGGTCGTCTTTCTGGAAGAGCGCGGAGAAGCGGCGGGGGATGATCTCGGCGTGCACTTCGTTCGAGTTCGAGAGAAAGGCGACGCGATACTTCTCGCGCACGCGCGCGAGCAGCTCTTCCATGCCCGGCATCGTGCCGTCGAAGAAGTCGCTCCAGATCTTGCGGAAGTCGGCGAGCGAGCCGCGGTATCCGGTGCCGTCGCAGACGAAGTGATAGAAGTCGACGAACGAGACCGCGCCACGCTCCATGTCCCGATAGCCGCCGGCACGCTCGAGCAGATCGACCAGCTGATCGCGCGAGGCGGTTGCATTGCGGCAGATGTTCTCCATCACCCGCTCATACGCGAGCTTGATGAGCGTGTTGCCGAGGTCGAAGAGGAACCAGATTGGCATCGGTTGCTGGGTTGCTGGGTTGCTAGGTTGCTGGGTGGTTTTAGCAACCCAGTAACCCAGCAACCCAGCAACCCTCACATGCGGAACACCCCAAACCTCGGCTCCGAAATGCCCACGTTGTACGCCACGGACAGTCCCAACCCGAGGTACACGCGCGTATCGGCGGGATCGATCACGCCGTCATCCCAGAGGCGCGCGGTGGAGTAGTAGGGGCTCCCCTCCTCCTCGTACTTTGCGAGGACGGGATCGGCGATGGCGCGTTCATCTTCGGCGGACAGCTCTTTTCTCTCGCGCGCGAGCTGGTCGCGTTTGACGGTGGTCAGCACGCCCGCGGCCTGCTCGCCGCCCATCACCGAGATGCGCGCGTTCGGCCACATCCAGAGGAATCGCGGCGAGTAGGCGCGGCCGCACATGCCGTAGTTTCCGGCGCCGAACGAGCCCCCGATGATCACCGTGAACTTCGGCACGGTCGAGTTGGCGACGGCGTGCACCAGCTTCGCGCCGTCCTTCGCGATCCCGCCGCGCTCGTACTGCTTGCCGACGATGAAGCCGGTGATGTTCTGGAGGAAGATCAGCGGGATGCGGCGCTGGTTGCACAACTCGATGAAGTGGGTCGCCTTGAGCGCGGACTCGCTGAACAGCACGCCGTTGTTGGCGAGGATGCCGGCCTTGTAGCCGAAGATCCGCGCGAAGCCGGTGACGATCGTCGGCGCGTAGCGCTCCTTGAACTCCTGGAACCTCGAGCCGTCGGCGACGCGCGCGATCACCTCGCGCACGTCGTACGGCTTGCGCAGGTCGCGCGGGATGACGCCGTAGATCTCCTTCGGGTTGTACAGCGGCTCTTCGGGCTCGATGCGCGAGGGCGGCTCCTGTTTTTCGAAGCGGAGGTTCTCGACGATGTTGCGCACGATCTCGATGGCGTGATCGTCGTCGTCGGCGA
>Ga0105242_10003803_pt1 | contig 11738 bp, 7 predicted proteins | sample KBSM24metaG_FD_81521 | JGI IMG/M metagenome (GOLD analysis project Ga0105242, IMG submission 81521) | Miscanthus rhizosphere microbial communities from Kellogg Biological Station, Michigan, USA - KBS M2-4 metaG | ecosystem: Host-associated > Plants > Roots > Rhizosphere > Soil | place: Michigan...
CTTGAGCTCAGGCGCCCCTTCGATCGTCTCGTTCTTGTCGATGTAGTCGATGATCGCGTCCACCTGCGCCGGCGTGTAACCGAGCTTCCTGAGCGCCATCGGCACCGTCTGGTTGACGATCTTCATCAGCCCGCCGCCGACCAGCTTCTTGTACTTGACGAGCGCGATGTCCGGCTCGACGCCGGTCGTGTCGCAGTCCATCATGAAGCCGATCGTGCCGGTCGGAGCCAGCACCGTCGCCTGCGCGTTCCGGTAGCCGTACTGCTCGCCGAGCTCCACCGCATCGTCCCAGGACGTCTTGGCGGCGCCATAGAGATCCGACGGCACGTTGCGGCCGTTGACGTCGCGCATCGCGTCGCGATGCTTGCGCATGACGCGGAGGAACGGCTCGCGGTTCTTCTCGTAGCCGGAGAACGGCCCGCCGTGATCGCGCGCGATCCGCGCCGACTGGGCGTAGGCCTCGCCGGTCATCAGCGCGGTCAGCGCCGCGGCATAGTCACGGCCGCCGTCGCTGTCGTAGGGCAGGCCGCGCGACATCAGCAGCGCGCCGAGATTGGCGTAGCCGAGCCCGAGCGGCCGGTAGGCGTGGCTGTTCTTACCGATCATCTCGCTCGGATAGCTGGCGTTGTCGACGATGATCTCCATCGCCGTGAGCATCGTCCGGATCGCCGCCTTGTACGCCACCGCGTCGAACTCGCCGTCGGCCTTGACGAACTTCATCAGGTTGATCGACGACAGGTTGCACGCCGAGTCGTTGAGGAACATGTACTCCGAGCACGGGTTGCTGGCGTGGATGCGATCGGTCTCCGGGCAGGTGTGCCATTCGTTGACCGTCGTGTCGAACTGCATCCCCGGATCGCCGCAGACGTGCGTCCCCTCGGCAATCAGGTTCATCAGCTCGCGCGCCTTGTAGGTCTCCATCACCGACCCGTCGCGCACCGCCTTGGTGTCCCAGGTGCTGTCGTCCAGCACCGCGCGCATGAAGTCGTCGGTCACGCGCACGCTGTTGTTCGAGTTCTGGAAGAACACCGACGAGTAGGCCGGGCCGGTGAACGAGCCGTCGTAGCCGGCGTCGATCAGCGCCCACGCCTTCTTCTCTTCCTCGACCTTGCAGTTGATGAACTCGACGATGTCCGGATGGTCGGCGTTGAGGATGACCATCTTCGCGGCGCGCCGCGTCTTGCCGCCCGACTTGATCACGCCGGCAAACGCGTCGTAGCCCTTCATGAACGACACCGGGCCCGACGCCGTGCCGCCGCCCGCAAGCAGTTCCTTCGACGATCGGATCGGCGACAGGTTGGTGCCGGTGCCCGATCCGAACTTGAACAGCATCCCCTCGGTCCGCGCCAGGGTCAGGATGGAATCCATCGTGTCCTGGACCGAGTTGATGAAGCAGGCCGAGCACTGCGGCGCCTTCTCGAACCCGCAGTTGAACCAGACCGGGCTGTTGAACGCCGCCTTCTGGTACACCAGGATGTGCTTCAGGTCGTCGCTGAACGCCTGCAGATCCTCGTCGTTCGCGAAGTACTTGTTGGACTTCGCCCACATCGTGATCGTGTCGACGACGCGGCCGATGAGCTGCTTGACGCTGCGCTCGCGCTCGGGCGTGCCGATCTGGCCGCGGAAATACTTGGAGACGACGATGTTGGTCGCCTGCTGCGACCACGCCTTCGGAATCTCGACGTCGCGCTGCTCGAATACCATCTCGCCGCGTTCGTTGCCGATCAAGGCCGAGCGTGTTTCCCACTCGACCTCGTCGAACGGATCGACCCCGGCTTCGGTAAAGAAGCGCGGGAACGTCAGCCCTGGCACGGCGGCCGCCGCTCGCGCTTTCGCGCGCGGCTTCTCCGCCTCCACGAACGGCGGCACGCCGGCCGTTCCACTGCTTTCAACCGACTGCTGGCCGGCACTTGCGGCCTGGTAGGCAGCGCCCTCTTTCATCTCGTCCGCTCCGATCGCGGCGATCGCCCTCCCGCCCCGGAGGTGACCGTCGTACCTGTGTTGGAAATCTTTGACCGTCTGAACCCTGGAAACCTGCTGCGAACTCACGAGAAGCTGGGAGCCCCCGGTCGTTCGCTCTGTCTCGCTCGGCGGACCAATATGCGCTTGGCCTGACGGTTTGTCAAGCGTGTAAACACCACATATTGTGCCTGTGTTTTAGGTCAGTCGCAAGATGTTGACGTCAGTGAACGACTGTGTACGTCAGCGTCCCGCCAGCTGTGCGGCAATCGTCGCCGCTTTTTCCGCAATACTTTTTGCAAAAACAAGATTCTTCGTCCGCATCGCTTCATCAGCCTGCTGGACGAATCTTTTTGCCTGGTCGTATTGCGTGCGCGCGTCCGCGTTGAGCGCGCGATAGTCGATACGGTTGAGGTCGATGTTCGCGCGCTGAAGCGACGCCCGGATGCCGCGCTCGACTTCGCCTTCCGCCGTCGCCGGCGTGGTCTGCAGCGTCGTGAGCGGCGGCTTGGCCGGCTCGTCGGCCGGCTTTGGCGGCTCGATCGGCAGCGTCTCCGGCTTGGGCGGCTCCGGTTTGGGCGGCTCGGTTCTGGCGGGCGTCGCGGCCGGCCGCAGCCGCGCCGGCGGGTTGCGCGCCGGCTCGGTGGCCAGCGACACCGGCGGCGGCGCCTCCACGTCGTTCGGCTGGACGTCGCGCGGCGGCGGCGCCGGCATCTCGAGCGCCGGCATCTCGGGCGTCGCCTTCGCCTGCGCGTGCGTGCACGCGGCGGCCAGCGGCGCCAACAGAACGACGAGCCATTGCGTCTTGGACATCATCAAGCTTGCGGCAGCAGCAGCCGGAACGTCGTCCCGGCGCCGGGCGTCGATTGCACTTCGATCTCGCCGTCGTGCATCTGCACCGTCCGGTACACCATCGAGAGGCCGATCCCGCTGCCCTTTTCCTTCGTCGTGAAGTAGAGATCGAAAATCCGCTTCAGATCGGCCGGCGCGATGCCGACCCCCGTGTCGGTGAACACCACGGCGACGCGGCGGCCGCGGGCCGACTCGCACCGGATCCGGAGCGACCCGCCGCCGGGCATCGCCTGGCAGGCGTTCAACGCGAGGTTCAGAAATGCCTGGCGGAGCATCGCCGGGTCGCCGTTGACGTCGGGCGCGCCGTCGCACTCGACGATGAGCTGCACGCGCGCGCGCTCGGCCTCGGGCTGCACGATCGGCACGATCTCGTCGAGCAGCGCGCGCACGGTCAGCGGCTGCAGCTTCAGATCCTCGGGACGGGTGAACTTCAGGAATCCCTGGACGACCTCGTCGAGCCGGCGGATCTCGTGCGCAATCACGTCGACGTGCTGAATCGCTTCCTCGCGGTCCAGCGGCGGCGCCTCGGCGACGACGGCCGCCCGCGGTTCGACGGCCTCGCCGCGCGTGGACAGCGTCCGTCCCGAACCTGCCGGCGCCTGAACGGCGGCATGAAGGAGCGGACGAGCGGGCCGCGGGTTCACCTGCTGCCGCAGCAGCTCGAGGTGGATCATCATCGCGTTCAACGGGTTCTTGACCTCGTGGGCGACGCCGGCCGACAGCCGGCCGAGCGCCGCGAGCTTGCGCGAGTAGCGCACCGTCGACTGTACCTCGCTCAGGTATTCCACGTTGCGCGCGATCAGCATCACGCCGACCAGATCGCCCTTCGGGTCGTTGATCGCGTGCGTCAGCACCAGGCGCTCGCCGCTGTCGCCGAACGGCGCCGACAGCGGTCCGCGCGATTGCCGGCTGACGAAGGTCTCCTCGGACAGCCGCCGCAGCGGGTGGTCGGCCGCAATCATCGCCGTGAGCGAGGCGCCCGGAGCCGCGTCCGGCAGCAGCACGCGCATCGCGGGGTTCGCAAAGAGCAGCTCGCCTCGCGCGTTGACGATCGCGACCGCGTCCTCCAGCTGCTCGACCGCCGACTCGAGGTTCGCGACCTGGCCGGCCATCTGCGACCGATCCGCCGACAGCTGTTCGCTGACCGTGTTGAACGAGGTGCCGAGCTCGCCGAATTCGTCTTCCTGGCTCAGATCCAGCTGGACGCCGAACTCGCCCTTGCCGAGCCGCGTCAAGCCGCTGCGGATCATGTGAATCGGCCGCAGCAGCAACTGCGACAGCAGCGTCGCCACGAGCACCGACACGCCCAGCGCCGCCAGCGCGGTCACCGCCGACGGGCGCAGCGACTGATCGAGGTCCTGCCGGATCAGCAGCGTCGACACGCCGATGCGGGTCGATCCGATCTCGGTATCACCGAGCAGCAGCGGCCCGCGGAACTCGAGATTCTGTCCCTGACTCGAATAGATCGCGAGCAGCTGCGAGAGCGCCGGCTGTTCCAGCAGCTTCCCGAGATCGCCGACCGGCGGCAGCGCCTGTCCTTCGAGCGACCGGTCGGCATGCGCGACCGCGATGCCGTTGACGTCCACCAGCGCCGCGTACATGACGTTCTTCGAATAGAGGCTCGACTCGAGAATCGATCGCAGGCCGGGATCGACCCGGAGCGCGGCGAGCGGCTCGGCGCCGCCGACCACCACCTGCTGCGCGCGATGGTAAATCGCCTTGGCCAGCAGATCGGCGCGCGCGCTGCTTTCGTCGAGGCTGACGCTCGCCAGCCGCGCCAGCTGCAGCACGCTCAGCACGACGACGACCGTGCCGACGATCGAGGTCACGCCGAGGACCTGCTTGCCTTTGATGCCCAGTCGCATAGGGGCTAGGAGCTGGCAGCTTGGGGCTAGGTGGGGCTGGGGACTTCCAGCGCCAAGCACCTAGCACCCGGCCCCTACTCAGTCTTTTTGGGCCTCAGCCTCAGCTTGTTCAGTTTATTGTGCAGCGTCTTGAGGCTGATCCCCAGAATTTCGGCGGCCCGCGTCTTGTTGTCGCGGGTGTGCGCCAGCGTCATCACGATCAGCCGCCGCTCCGCCTCTTCGACCGTCGTCCCCGGCGCCAGCGCCAGCTGCGGCTGCTGCGGCACCGGCGGCTCGTCGGTCAGCGCCGGCGGCAGGTGCTTCGTCTCGATGAACGGCCCCGGCGCGAGGATCGTCGCCCGCTCGATGACGTTGCGCAGCTCGCGCACGTTGCCCGGCCACGCGTAGTGCTCGATCATCCGCATCGCCGTCTGATCGACGCCGGCGATCGCCTTCTGGTTGCGGGTGTTGAACTCGGCGATGAACGCCTGTACCAGCAGCGGCAGATCCTCCTTGCGCTCGCGCAGCGTCGGCAGCCGGAACGAAAATACGTTGAGCCGGTAGTAGAGATCCTCGCGCAGCTTCCCCTGCTGGACCGCGGTGGCGGGATCGATATTGGTCGCGGCGATCACGCGCACGTCGACGGTCTGCTCCACCCGTCCTCCGAGGCGGCGGAAGCTGCGTTCCTGGAGCACGCGCAGCAGCTTGACCTGCGTGGCCGGCGTCATCTCGCCGATCTCGTCGAGGAACAGCGTGCCGCGATCCGCGAGTTCGAAGCAGCCCTGGCGCCGATCGGCCGCACCGGTGAACGCGCCCTTCTCGTGGCCGAAGATTTCGCTCTCCAGCAGCGTTTCCGGAATCGCCGCGCAGTTGATCGCGATGAAGGGGAAACCGGCGCGCGGGCTGAGCTGGTGGATGGTCTGCGCGATGAGCTCCTTGCCGGTGCCCGACTCGCCGGTGATGAGGACCGACGCGGACGTCGGCGCCGCCTGCTCGACCACCTGATAGATCTTGCGCATCTCGGGGCTGTTGCCGATGAGGGAGCCGAACGTCCCGTGCTCGCGCAGCTGGCGTCGCAGCGCCTTCACTTCGCGCATCGTCTCGAGCCGCTCGACGATCTTGTCGAGCAGGATCTTCAGCCGCTGGATGTCGACCGGCTTGGTGAGGTAGTCGTAGGCGCCTTCCTTCATCGCCTCGACCGCGGTGTCGACCGTGCCTTGCGCGGTCAGCAGCAGCGTGGTCACGTCGGCGCCGACCTGGGGCAGCGCGCGCAGCAGCGCGAGCCCGTCCATGCGCGGCATCACCATATCCGTAATGACGATCGCAGGACGGAACGATGTGATCTTCTCGAGCGCTTCTTCACCATCGCACGCGGAGTCGGCGATGAAGCCCCAGCTCCGCACCAGTTGTTCAAGTCCGACCCGCGCGGCGGCGTCGTCTTCGACGATCAGCACGCGCTCGGCGGTGAACTTCGGTTCGGTTTCCACAATCTCTGGAGTGCTGACTGTGATCATCGTTTTTGGATCCTCAACCATGTCATTTTTACATTCTGGGCGTCCCGGGCCACCGATGCAAGCTGAACGTTAAGGAATCTTTTCGACCTCAGCCGCTGGCGGCAACTTTGCTTGACAGGTCAACAGTGGAGGTCGACATGCGAATCACATTGTTCAGCGCGCTCCTGGCTGGCGTCGCTTTGACGGGTTGCAGCAAGACGGATGCGGCCGTGCCGGGGAACGCGTTGGCGACCCCGGTGAGCAGCGCCGCCGGGGCGAAGAGCGCTCCCGTGGCCACGGCCGGCACGGCGGAGGCGCCCGCGGCACCGGACGCCGCCCCGGCGGTGGGGACGCGCGAGATCACAATTCCCGCTGGTACCCAGCTGAGCGTCACGCTCGACACGGCTGTCGGCTCGGATACGAGCCGGGTTGAAGAGCCGGTCACCGCGCACCTGACGCATGCCGTTCGTGTCCAGGGGCAAACCGTGCTGCCGGAGGGCTCGCGCGTGAGCGGCGTCGTCACCGACGCCACCCGCTCGGCCAAGGTCAAAGGCCGCGCGCACGTCGCGGTGCGCTTCGACACGGTGACGCCGCGCGGCGAGGATCAGCGCTACACCATGCGGACCGCCTCGGTCGGGCGCACCGCGGCCGCCACAAAACAGAAGGACGCGCTCGAGATCGGCGCGCCGGCGGCCGGCGGCGCGATCATCGGTGCGCTGGTCGGTGGCAAGAAAGGCGCGCTCGTCGGCACTGCGGTGGGCGGCGGCGCTGGTACCGCAGTGGTCCTCTCCACTCGCGGCAAGGAAGTCCACCTCGCCAAGGGCACGCCGGTCACGGTGAAGCTCTCGTCGCCGCTGACGGTCAGGGTCAAGGGGGAGGTAGATGGTCTCGGGACGGGGGGCTGGGGACGGGGGGCGGGGGGCTGGGAACACAGACCACCGACTGGCGATGTGAGCTGGGAGGCCAGCTGAGCGCTGAACGCTGGACGTGCGATACGCTTAGCGTTCTGTGTTTCCACCTTCGAACGGCCAGCCCCCCGATCCCGCTCCCGACGTCCCCGATCATCCGATCCCGATTACCGCCCGGATAGTGGCGCTCATCGAGGTCCTGCTCTGCTCGGACGTCGTCACCCAATTCGCGATCGGCGGGACGCTCACCGCCCTCGGGTATCACGCGAGGACGCCCAGCGGTCAGCTCAGCGTCGGCTACATCGTTGCGCTGTCGCTGGGCGACGCGGTGCTTCTGCTTGGGCTGATCGTCACGCTGCTGTACGCGCACGGGGAGCGGCCGCGTGACGTGCTGTTCGGGCGCCGGCCGCTCGTGGCGGAGGGCGTCTTCGGTCTGTGGCTGATCCCGCTCGCCCTGGGGATCGCCTTCGTGGTGATCCTGTCGGTCCGGCGCTTCGCGCCGTCGCTGCACAACGTCGAACTGAATCCGCTGCAGGGGCTGCTCGGATCACCACGCGATGCGTGGTGGTTCGCGCTCGTGGTCGTCGTGGCGGGAGGGATCCGCGAAGAGATTCAGCGTGCCTTCCTGCTGCACCGCTTCGAGGTCTGGCTGGGCGGAGGGGTCTTTGGGTTGGTGGTGACGAGCATCGCGTTCGGCGCCGGACACTTCGATCTCCAGGGCGTCGACGCCGGCATCGCGACCGGCCTGCTCGGTCTGTTCTGGGGTGTGGTGTTTCTGCGGCGGCGATCGGCCATGGCCCCGATGGTCAGCCACGCCGGCTTCGACCTGCTCCAGATCGTGCCGTTTCTCGGCTTGAGGTAAGAGCTCTGAGACGGCGTCTCTGAGACGGCGTCTCTGAGACGGAAGCTCTGAGACGGCGTCTCTGAGACGGAAGCTCTGAGACGGCGTCTCTGAGACGCGACCTCTGAGACGGCGCCTCTGAGACGGAACCTCTGTCAGCGCCCCGCCAGATACAGGTCGATGACGCCGCCGCGCTGGCGGAGACCGGTCATCCACTCGTCCACGGCGTTGGGCCGCCGGTCTCGGGTGGCGCTGAAGCGCTGCTCGAGGTACGCGCGCATCCGGAGATCCTGACGCAGCGTCTCGCGCAGGTGCTTTTCGTCGATCCCCGAGCGCGCGAGCGCGGCCTCGAACGCAGCGGTCTCCGGAAACCGCTGCCGCACCCGCTGAACCTCGCTATCGACCTGCTCGGCGGTCGGCTCCGCCGGCGCGTACCGCTCCACCTCCGCGAGGACCAGCTCGCGATCGATCAGTTTGGTGAGCACCGCGCGCACCGGATCGGCGGCGCCGTCGGTCGACTGCAGACCGAGATCGATCGCCGCCGTGACGTCGCTCAACGTGATCAGCTGATTGGCTGCCACCGCGAGGACCCGATCGATCGTCTCGGCCCGAAGAATGCCCGGCACGAGGACGGCGACGACGAGCGCCAGCGCAATCTGCAATCCAATCTGAAATCTGAATTCTGAAATCTTCAATCTCATGATCGCTAGAACGCCTGTCCGAAGCTGATGAACCAGGCGGTGAGCCCCTCCCCCGGCTGACGGTTGATCTTGAAGCCGAGGTCGAAGCGGATCGGCCCGAACGGCGACTTGTAGCGGACGCCGCTGCCGACCGACGTGCGCAGATCCATGAGCGCGATCTGCGAGACGCGCGCGAACACGTTGGCGGAATCGACGAAGCCGACCACGCCCAGGCCGCCGAAGACCGGCGCGCGCAGCTCGGCGTTGAGAATCACGAGACCATTGCCGCCGATCGGCAGCAGGTCCTGATCGAGCGTGTCGCTCAGCTGCGGAGGATCGTGCCGCGTGCCGACGCGGTCGAGATAAAAGCCGCGGTTGGTCGTGTCGCCGCCGGCGTAGAAGCGCTCGCTCTGCGGCAGGTCGAGGGTCACCGACAGCTCACCGTCCGGCAGCTGCACTTCCCGGGGGAACCCGGCCGCCAGCCCGAGCCGGGCGTTGCCCGCGAACACGATCCGGTTCGTGTGCGGGAGCGTGTGGAACAGCTGCCCGGTGAAGACCCCCTTGCCAAAGCCGATCTCCGATCCGATGGCCCGGGCCGCGATCTGGCCGCTGGCGCTCGCATACGTCCCGTTCGACGGATCGACCGCATCGTCGCGGGTGTCGCGGATGATCGACGATGAGAAGGACGACAGGCGGTACTGCGGGAACAGGCGGTCGACCAGCGGCTTGTCGAGCGGATCGAGCTTCTCGTCGAAGACCGACGTCCGCTGGATCTGGTAGCTCCCGGTGATGCTCAGCTCCCGCGTGATCTTGCGGGCGATGTCGACGCTGACGCTGCGCCGCGAGAAATTGAAGCTCGAACGGCGCTGCTGCTCGACCGTCGCGTTGACGAACGCGTCGGCCGCCGTGTCGAACACCCGCGGTTCGCGGAACGTCCCGATCAGCCGGTACTCGATGGGGATCGAGCTCTGCTCGGAATGGTAGGCGAGGCTCGAGAAGAAGTTCAGCGATCGGTTCTTGCCGAACACGTTCCGGCGGCCGGCCTCGAAGAAGGCGCGCGGCGCGAAGTCGAACTCCTCGGTGGCGACGCCGCCGTCGGCGGGTTCGACGGTGAGCCGTCCGACCTCGAATCCGCCGCCGTAGCCGATGGTGGTGGGCGGCGCCTCCTCGACGGTGACCAGCAGGTCGCGCGTCGTCTCGTCGCCGTGGCGCAGCTCCGTGATGCGCGCCCGACGGAACAGCCCGAGCGCGGTCAGCCGCCGCTGACTCTCGTTGATCGCGGCGAGGCTGAACGGATCGCCGGTCTTCACCCGCAGTTCGCGCTCGATCGTGCTGCTGGAGGTCCGCACGTTGCCGACGATCAGCACATGGTCGACGAACACCCGGGGCCCCTCGCGGATCACGAACGAGACCGCGACGTGCGTGTCGCTCTGGCTGAAGGCCGGCCTCGCCTCGACCGACGCGCTCTCGTAGCCGAGATCCTGATAGGCCAACTGCACGGCGTCGCGGTCCGCGGCGAGCCGTCCCGGCACGTACGGCACGCCCGGGCGCAGGGTCACGCGCGCGCGAAGCGTGCTCTCGGTGACCGCCTCATTTCCGGTAAACGTCACGGCGTCCACCGTGGTGCTCGGTCCCTCGCTGATGACGGCGCGCACCGACACCGGCACCTGCGCAGGCGGCGGGGTCTGGGTCACGATCTCGACGGCCGTGCTCACCCGAGCGGCGGCGAAGCCGCGCCGATGGTAGAGGTCTTCGATCGTCTGGACGTCGGCATCCAGCGTGGTCGCGGCGAACGGCTGTCCATCCCGCAGCCGCAGCGACGATTCGAACTCCGCCAGCGGCAGCGAGGCGTTGCCGGAAATCTCGTACGACGCGACCCTGAACTGCTGGCCGCGCGTCACCGCGAAGGTAATCACCAGCTCGCCGTTCACCTCTTCGCGCGCGTGCGGTGCGCGCGCATCCCGGTAGCCGAGCGCGCGCAGGTATTCCTCGATCCGGTTGCTCGAGTCCTCGAGCAGATCCTCGTCCACCGATCCTTCGCGCTCCACCGGCACCAGGTCCGCCCGCCGATCCGACGGCAGCGAATCGCCGGTGAAGACGACGCGGACGCGGGGACCCGGCGCCACCGTCAGCGTCAGGTCGGCGGTACGCTGGTCGGCCGACAGCCGCACCAGCGGCAGGATCTTCGCCTCGTAGTAGCCCTTGCTCCGGCGGTCGTCGATGTACTTCTCGATGCGGACGTTCAGCGCCTCGCGCTGGTACGGCGCGCCGGGCGCGACGCCGAGGCGGGAGAGGAATTCGCCGCGGCTGGTGGTCGGCGTGCCGACGATCTCGACCTCGCCGATCGTGGTGCGCGGCCCCGGATCGATCGTGAACACCAGCGTCGCCCGCTCCGGCGAGTGCTCGAGCACCGGCCGCGGCGTGATCGCCGGGTTGAGGTAGCCGCGCTCGCGCAGCGCGTCGGAGAGGATCCGCGTCATGTCGGCCGCGCGCCCGAGCGGCGGCGACACTCCATAGCGATCGACGATGGCGCGGTGCAGATCGCCCTGGTCGATCCCCGGCACCGCCAGCGGGCCGTCGAAGCGGATGCGGGCGACCGGATGGATCGGGATGAGCTCGTAGCGAATCGCGACGCGCCCGTCCTCGAGCGCCGCATCGACGGTCACGCCTTCGAACCGGCCGAGGCTGAAGAGGTGCGCGATCGTCTCCCGCACCTGGACCATCGAGAGCGGCTGACCGGCGACGGTGGAGACGACCTGCGTCAGGACCGCCTCGGTGGTCTCGCGCCCTTCGATCTGCAGCCGCACCGACCCGATCGGTTTGCCCAGGTAGTCGGACACCGCTGCGTCCGCTCGCCCGCCCGCGGCGGTGGCACAGAGGACACAAAGGAAACACAGGTCACAAAGGAGACGCCGCATCAGAACACGTGTCTCACACGGAACTCGAGCGCATAGGTCTGCCGATCCTCGTTGCGCGACAGAATCCACGCGATGCGATCGCTCTCGTCGATCTCGAGCAGCACGATCTGATCGTTGATCGTCGTCCCCAGGCTCCGCGAGAACGTCAGGTAGACGCGCTCGGAGATTCGCTTGCCGATCGTCAGCCGCGCGGTCGGGTTGAGGCGCGACGTCTGCTGGCTGTACGGATCGATGAACGACGGC
>Ga0105242_10003808_pt1 | contig 11732 bp, 9 predicted proteins | sample KBSM24metaG_FD_81521 | JGI IMG/M metagenome (GOLD analysis project Ga0105242, IMG submission 81521) | Miscanthus rhizosphere microbial communities from Kellogg Biological Station, Michigan, USA - KBS M2-4 metaG | ecosystem: Host-associated > Plants > Roots > Rhizosphere > Soil | place: Michigan...
TTCATCCGAAAGCGCTGGGCGCGTTCATAACTCGATTCTTGAAAATCCTGATTCATCCTTCCAGTTGGCGTGACGTTTTTACCAGAAAACTCCCGGGCGGTAAGGGTGGAGAGGATGAACCCGCCGTCCTACTTGCCTACGACGCTCGAGATCTATCGGTGCTGCTTTTCGATAGCGCCCAGGCTCAGGGCAAGCCGGGTTCGGCGCATAAATTCATCAAGTTCGCCGTGCCCACGATCGCGAATGGCCGCGTATATTGCGGCACCAAAGATCATCTCGACGTCTACGGCCTCCTACATTGAACTGCCCAGGCGGGGTCCCGCCATGGCCTGCTCGTAGATCTGCACCAGCCGCCGCATGTTTACATCCGGCTCAAACTGCTCCAGAAATTCAGCCCGTGCGTTCCGCTGGATTTCCGCTTGGAGGGCCAGGTCCGAGACCAGGCGCGAAACACACTTGCTCATCGCCAGAACGTTGCCCGGCTCGAAGTGCAGGCCGGTTTCTTCGTGGCGGATCAGTTCCGACATGGAGCCGAGATCGCTCGCCACCACAGGTAAGCCGGTCGCCAATCCCTCGACCAGCACCATCGGCATTCCTTCAAACCACAGGGAAGGGAAGAGCAGACATGTTGCCGCTTTCATCAGCCGTATCACCTCTTCGCGGTGGCACTCTTCCAGCCATTGTACCTCTCCGCTGTCTCTTGCCTTCGCCACTTCTTCCGACAGAGGTCCCGTACCGAGAATTTTCAGAGGCAGTGGAAACAGATTCCGTGAAGCAGCCTCCAGCAGCACGCGCACGCCTTTTTCGGGAGTGAGCCTTCCCGCAAACAGCAGGAAATTTCCGTCGTGTGTCCCTGCCCCGGGGTCTTTCACGGAATTCGGTTTCACTGTAATCTTTGCCGGCGGCAACCCACCGGCGATGAACTGATTCTTGCTGAACTCGGTCAACGCGATGTACCGGGTCACGTCGTTCTTCCATGTGCCACGTAAACGATGGACCGCGATTCCCGCTGCCACCATCGCTGTTCCGACCTTGCTGCCGCGATAGCAACCGTGCAAGGCGCCCGGCCAGGCGACGCGGCGCCCGACGCATTCCTGGCACACGTGGCCGTCGCGGAACAAAAGAGTTCCGGGGCAAATAATTCTGAAGTTGTGCAGCGTCTGGACAACCGGGACGCCGGAGTCACGGCACGCCACGAAGACCGAGGGAGTGAACCTGGGAAAGAAATTGTGGATATGGACTACATCCGGCCTTTTTTCCTCGATGCGGGATCGGACGAGCTCATACGATTCGCGTGAGTAGATGGAGTTTACTGCCGCTTCCACCCTTGACCAGATGCCCTGGATGGCGTCGTTGTCTGTCTGCAGCAACTCAGCGTCGTGCCCACGCTCCCGCAACATATTCAATTCCTGGGCAACGACGGTGTCCTCTCCTCCGGAGAGTTGATAGCGATTGTGGAGAATCAGGACACGCATTCCGGCAGCTTCGACGTCTTCCCGTTGCGCCGCACGGCACGCGTCAGCGGGCGATCAGCGATTCCTTCGCTTCCGAGGTGTCTCCGCGCATCTGCGCGACGTACTGATCATAAATCCATCGGTAGGTCTTCTCCATGCCCACGCGGAGCGGTGTGTTCGGTTCCCAACTGAGGTGTCGCTGAATCAGTGTGTTATCGCTGTTACGGCCGTTTACGCCCCTGGGAGCGCTCAGATCGTACTTGCATTTCAGCTTCACACCTGCGATCTCCTGGACGATGTCGACGAGCTGGTTAACGGTCACAGCCTCGCGCGAACCCAGATTGATCGGCTCTTTGATGTCCGAGTCCATAATCAGCCGCACACCCTTGATGCAGTCATCGATAAACATAAAGCTTCTCGTTTGCTCACCGCTGCCCCAAATCTCGATTTCATGACTGCCCGAGACTTTGGCCGCGATCACTTTTCGGCAGATCGCCGCGGGCGCTTTCTCTCGCCCACCCGTCCAGGTTCCCCAGGGGCCATACACGTTATGAAAGCGCGCCACACGAGTGTAGAGGCCGAAGTCCTCGGAGAAGTGGCGGCACATTCTCTCGGAAAATAGCTTCTCCCACCCGTAGCCGTCTTCCGCCTGCGCCGGATAAGCATCTTCTTCTTTCAACGAGGGCGCCTCGAAGGTTTTCTGCTTATCCGCGTTGTAAACACACGCCGAGGAAGAAAAGAAGAACCGTTCCACGCCATGCTTTAGCGACGCCTGCAGCAGGTGCGTGTTGATCAGCACGGAAAGCATGCACAGCGCCTTGTTGTTCTCGATGAAGCCCATACCGCCCATGTTCGCCGCCAGATTGTAAACGTCGGCGGCGCCTTCCATGGCCGCCTCGCAGTTTTCCTTCAGGTTCAGGTCCAACCGGAGGTTTTCCACGTCGGGAAACGATTGATACCACTCCTCGAGCGGTTTAACGTCGACCGCGCGAAGATCGCTGTAACCCTGTTTTCGCAGCGAAGAGACCAGCGCTCCGCCGATGAATCCGCCTGCCCCAGCGATTAACACCTTTCTACTCTTGTCCACGATGTCGCCCATCCCCCGGAGATGATTGAACTCCATAGCTCCCCTGCAAAATCCAACCCCCAACTCCGACCTCAATACTTCTTGAGTCCCAAGATCTCCAGCAAAACCATGCCCACAAATTGCGGGCCAAACACCAAATATCGTTTCCACAAGCGGTGCGGCTCCTGCAGCAAGCGGAACAGCCATTCCAAACCGTTTTCACGCATCCAAAGTGGCGCTTGCTGCACTCGCCCGGTGTGAAAGTCGAAGGCTGCGCCCACACCTACCATCAGAGGCACGTCCAATTGGTCCGCGTGAGTTCGCATCCAGCGTTCCTGCTTGGGTGTGCTGAGTCCCACCCACAAAATGTCCGGCTTGCAGGCCTCGACTTTTTGCTTCAGCTCCGCTTCCTCCTGCTCCGTCAACTGCCGGAACGGAGGGGACCAGCAACCGGCCACTTGAATGCCATGGCGGTTCTGCAAAACTTCAGCTAGCCTCTCGGGAACTCCAGGCGCGCCTCCGTAGAAGTAATGTCGGTACTGACCCGCGGTTTCCCGGCAGAACTCTTCCATCAATTCCGGTCCATAGACGCGGCGCTTCATCGGGAATCCGTTCGCCCGTCCCGCCCACACCAGCGGAGTACCGTCCGCCACCACGAGGCCCGCCTCATTCAATATGGTTTTCAGCCTCGCGTCGAATTGTGCTTCCGTAACTCCGTGCATTCCCGTAACGCATATGTATTGGCAAAAGGAGGAGTTCCGGATCACTTGCTCCATCCAATCGATTACCTGCGGTATTTGCAGGGCAGCCACCTTGACGCCAAGGATCGCGAATCGCGGCACACCATCACCCGGCGCTACCTGATCAGTCAGCAGTGTCAACTCGGCAGGCGCTGCCATGTTCCTCTCTTTAAGAAGCGCAGGATTGGGTGCGCTCACGTTTGTAGGGGCTCCGTTAGTTGGAGTTGGGCCAGATGAAAGGCGGTAGCGTTCTGGTGCGATTCCCGCATCTTCGTGGTGATCGCGAAGACAGCAAGAAACACCATGAAAAATGTGTACGGACGGCTGCCGAACGGCACTGCAAACGGACTGTTCACCAGCAAGTCGATATAAATCGCCAGCAGTCCGTTCGTAAGTGCGAACAGAGCCGGGCTCTCGGTGTGTCTCCGCAGGAAACGGAAATTCTTCACCATCCAGTAATTCATCATTAGCAGGATGAATAAGCCGGGCAAGCCAAGGTTATACAGAACATCCAAATAGACGTTGTGTAAGCTGCCGACCTGCCAACCGCCCTCTTTGAAAGGCGCGGGGACAAATCTAGATGCGAGATAGCCGTGGCCCATGGCGAGTCTGCTTTGGATGTCGGGCCACTCTGCCTTCCATAGATCCACGCGGCCCGTCAGGGTCGCGGCTTGACCCGAACCTGCATACCGCACGAAGTATTTTCCCGTCGGCGCCAGTAACAGCACTCCAACGAACAACAGAAACAAGCTCACGACTACCAACAGTGCGGTGCGTCCCTTGCGTTGCAGCATGAAGAAGAAACCCACGCTAACGACTGCGGCGACGATAGAAATTTTTCCGCCGCCCAATAGCATGACCACGGAGCCGAGCACCGCCGCCGGCACGGCCCAGGTAGCCTTTTCAATGCGGTAGAAAATCAACGAAAGCAGCAGCAATAATCCCCCAAGTTCGGAGAGTACCGTCGGGAACGCGATTCCCGCCAGGCGCCCTTCCACGAAGGAGGCCGCAGGATCGATGGCCAGTTGCAGCAGCGCCAGCACCATCACGATCGCGATGGAGAGCGCCGTGGTGCGCAGCAGAGCCAGGATCCGCGTTTCGTCCCGCGCGATGATCCCGAACAGCACCACCATCCATACATTGATCGCCAGCTTGAATGACCATCCCAAGGTGTAAGTCGGCGCCACGGAATATGCAGTCGACGCGATGCAAAGGAGAAGAAAGAGCGTCACCCACTTGCGTGCGCCAGTGATGAATGCCGCCGCTAGCTCCTTCGCCCTAGAAAACGAGACAACCGCCAGGATGGCCGCCGCCAGGGCCCACAAAAGTACTTCTCCGTAAGCTGCGGAAGTGAAATTGCCCTGCAGCGCGGAGCTCAACGCGTTGTGCCGGCCGAAGTTGAAAATCATGTCGTCGATCAGCAAGAACATCCATAGCACCCGCAGGACGGAAAAGATGACGGCGTCAGCCGAATAGGCCCGAGCTTTCGTGAAAGAAAGGCTCGCGAACGCCAAGAGCAGGAGCACCGCCGCAACTCCGGCATAAATCACCAGTAGTTCGGGTTCAATCTTTGAAGTGAGTGACATTGCCAGGTAAAGCAGCATGCTCCCTGCCAGCGCGAAAAAACCGCCGGCCACAATCCAGCCTAAAACGCGCGAGCTGCCGCGGGAAAAAAACGCTGGCCCGGTCATAGCCTTCACGTTAACTCCTCCTTGCTGCTACCGAAACTCTCCAGATTCACGCCGCGCCCACTCCTTTGAATACAGACGGAATCGTCCGCAACAGAATTTTCAGGTCCAGCCAGAACGACCAGTCGTCGATGTATTGCATGTCCAGTTCCATCCATCGATCGAATTCAATGTTGCTGCGGCCGGTGACCTGCCACAGGCACGTAATTCCGGGCAACACACTGAAGCGCCGCCGCTGCCAATCTTGGTCAAACCCGGCGTAATCACGCAGTGGAAGCGGCCGTGGCCCTACCAGGCTCATGTCGCCCTTCAACACGTTCCAGAGCTGCGGCAACTCATCGATGCTTGTTCGCCGGACGAATTTCCCAATGGGCGTGACGCGTGGGTCGTCCTTGATCTTGAACACCGGGCCGGAGACTTCGTTCTTGCTTTCCAGGTCAGCGAGCTTCGCTTCCGCGTCCAAGACCATCGAACGGAACTTGCACATGCGGAAGAGCCGCTTGTTGCGTCCAACCCGCTGCTGGAAAAAGAATACCGGCCCCGGTGAAGTCTTCCTGATGATCAGCGCCACGATAAGCAGCAGTGGGGAAAGCAATAGCAACAGCGTTCCGGAAACAATGATGTCGAAGACCCGCTTTGCGAGCAGCGGACCTCCTTCCGTTGTGGCCGAATACAGTGCCACCAGCGATTCTTCGTCATGCTCTTCGACATGCCGCCGCACGGTTCGCAGTTCGAAGATGCGCAGGGGCATGCGCACCGTAATGCCTTGCTCTTCGCAAATCCTGGCCACGTCAGAAGCAACCGAATGCATCGACCTCATGGGCAGCGTAATGATTACCTCGTCGACGACATTCGCTCGCAGGAAGGCCACAATGCCGTCTAGTGAGCAGGCAATTCTTCCGCCCTGGGCCTGGATCGCCGCCGATCCTTCCCATTCTCGATCCGCAAAGCCCAGCAAGCGGAAGCCTAGCTCGGGACGAGTCTCAAATCGATGCGCAATCTCGCTGGCATGGCGGTTGGCGCCGACGATCAACACCCGGCGCAGATTCCGGTCGTGCCTACGCAGATAGGCCAAAACGCTCTTCAGCGCCAGCCGACTAAGCACGGCAATCAGGGAACTGAGAATCCAGAACAGCACCACGGTTCGTCTGGTGACCATGATGATATGGAACGCCGCCCCTGCGACACAAACAGCCATGACGCACACAGCCACGGCCTTTAATGTTTCGCTGATCTCGCCACGCCGATCCGTTAGCCGCTTCGATTCGTACAATCGAAATGAGGTCAGAATGACGTGCCAAACAACCAGCAGCAGAATGTAAAGGACAACGTTGACCACCTTGACGCGCAAGGTAAAGAACGCCGTAAACGCGCCCATGCCTTCGGAAAAAAGGAGAGGCGCTGACGCGGCCGCAAAGAGCGCGAACGTCAGCAATCCCAGGTCCAAAATTTCAAATGTACCGACCACCAGCCTGCGGTTGTACGGAGTCATGGTCGCTCCGTTTCCAGCAAGGCACCGGCTCCCGGCTTCGCCGCCTTCAGACAATTCCTCCCCGAAGAGCCTTTCGAGACAACTTTCCCGTGCTGGATGTGGTTCTTCATCTTAGATTGAGCCTTGCTCGGGCGGGCGGGCAAATCCGATTTTCTCTACAGTTTTTCGTAAAGCTTTTGCGGTATCGGGTAAGTTCTCCGATTCAAGACAGCACCCAAAACCGGAATGGAAGCTGAGTCGAGGGACTCTTTGCTCCTTCGCGCCACATCTCGGCGCGTGGTGTCGGACTGCAACACCAGCACGACACCGTCGCATAGTCTGCCAAGCGTCACCGCGTCGCTGTACAGGTTGGCCGGCGCGCAGTCGATAATCACGTAGCCAAACTCGTCTCGGAGCTCTGCAATGCGGCCAGCAAGATTAGGCGAGTTCAACAAGGCAGCGGCGTTGGCTGTCGTCTGCCCGGCAGGCATCACCCAGAGCTTCCCCCCAGATATCTGGCTCGCAAAGGTGCTTGCTCGTTCCCTGTTCGCAATGGCGTCAGCGAGTCCCTTGTCGTTCGGTAGCCCGAAGTAGTCGTGGACCTTCGGATTCCGAATATTTGCGTCGACGACGCAGCACGTTGCATCCCACATCGAGATCAAGGTTTCCGCGACGTGGGTGCAGATTGTGGTGCATCCTACGGATGGCTCCACGCCGGAGAACAGAACCACCCGCGGCGCCGTGCCGTTGGGCGGCTCGCGGAAAAGCCTTTGAACCAGTTTAACCGTCTCTTCCCTGGTTATGTGGTCTGTGGAAGGCGCCGCCATGTGCCCGTTGTGGACGCCTTTGTGATGGGCATTGTTCTGTCCATTGCTGGCACTGCTGCCATGGCCGTTTTTCGCAGCGGGTTGCGCCGGCACGCTACCGGTCAGGAAAATCTGCTGATCCTGGTCTGCCTTCTGCATGAGTTCGAAGTTTTTGCTCACCTTGGTTCGCTCCTTGAGCCTGAAGGCTGCTTGCTGTCTGTGCTCCTAGTGTTCGTAACTTCTTGCTCTTCTCGCGGGGACGGAAGAAGGATTTTTTGCCCGGCGCGAATACGATCCGGATTCTCGAGGTCTTCGTTAAGCCCCAAAATTTGCACAATAGCTTCCGCCGGCGGGGTGCCGGGAAGCTCGCGAAGACTGATTCTCCAAAGGGTGTCGTTTGCGTGAACGACCAACTGCCGTTGGTCCGGAAGTGGCACTTTTTCTACATCTTCTACATCAGACGCAATCGGTGCGGATTCGGGCGCCGCTTCCGCTGGCTCCTTTGCCGTTAATTCAGGCTGTGCCGCGTCGGCAACCGGCTCTGCCTGCGAAGCAAAAGAAACGATAGGGCTTGCGTTTGAAGCGGCGGGCTGACTCATCGAGGCGCTGACGTCTTTCCGTGGCGGGTTATGGAAAATCAGCAACGCCTCAACAAGAATTCCCACACAGACATAAACAGCTACGCGAAAAGCCGGCTTGGCCAGCCATTCTCGGCTCTGCCACTGTTCTCGCGCCTGCGGCGGAAATCCAAGGGCTGTTGCGGCCGCAGGCTTTGCCGGTGCCACGAACGCCCGCTTCAGCTCCTTCTTCGCTGCTACATTCGGTGTCACTGGAGCCACCTGCACTCCGGCACCTAAGGCATTGTCAGCGATCGCTTCCCCAACCACTTCCCGCGTGATCTTCGCTTTTCCCTTTGTGTAGCCTAACGACAGCGCATGGAAGCAAAGATTGTTGATGTTTCTTGGGATGCCTCCGCTGTGCGCTGCGATCTGGTTCAGCGCATCGGGTTGGAAAACCTTTCCGTCCACGGAGCCCGCCACACGAAGGCGCCATTCGACGTACTGGTGAACTTGTTCGCGATCGAGCGGCTTCAACCGCGTGATCAGAGAGATGCGCTGACGCAGTTGCGTCAAGTGAGGCTGGCTGAGTTTGATTTCCAACTGCGGTTGTCCAGCCAGCACAATGTGCATCAACTTGCGCCGGGGGGTTTCAAAATCCGAAAGCAGACGAACCATCTCGAGTACGTCGTCGGTCAGGTTCTGTGCTTCGTCAATAACCAAGATGAACTCTTTGCCTTCCTGAGCCGTGCGAACAAGAAATTCGTTAAGTTGTGACTGCATATCGGCAAGGTCTTGTCCCGGTGTCCCGATATCCAGGTCGGAAATCACCGAGCGCAGGAACTCGCGCGGATTGCACAGGGAATTGAACAGGAATACGCACTTGTTGGCATCTCTTAGATGGGTCACGAACCGGAAGAGCAGCGTGGTCTTTCCCAACCCCGGGGGCGCAATCAACGCGTGGAAGCCGCGTCCCGCGCGCATCCCGTAAACCAGCGAAGCGAGCGCCTCGCGGTACTGGTCCCCCAAATACAGGAACTCTGGGTTCGGCGTTACGCCGAACGGCTGTTCCTTGAGTTGGTAGAAGTCCAAGAACATCGCTTACGCTTTCTTCTCCGGCAAGGATGCGAGCACCGGAATTTCCAGGTAGCCCTTCAGTTCGTCCGGCGTCCGGAACGTGTCATTCAGTAGTTCGGCGGTGAAAACGGAGCCGACGCTGATCATTGAGGCGATGATGAACGAGAGCAGCATCGCCAGGAACGGCGAGAACGCGGGCAAAGCCGGTACTGCCGCGTGCTGCGCAACCGCGACGTTGGCGAACCGCGACTCGTTTAGTGCAGTTTCGACTCGCGACTCTTGCATCTTGTGCAGGTAAAGCAAGTAATTGTCTTCATTGGCCTTCACTTCGCGCAGCAGGTCCTGCTGTGCGAGAGATTTCTGGCCCAACGACACCGTGCTGGCGCGATATTCGTTGACAGCGTGTTGATTTCCGGCTTGCAGACCCTTCAGGGCCGCCAGTTGGCTTTGTGCTTTCGCTAGATCCTGACGGATCAATTCATACGTCTGGTCGTGGTCGGTCGTGGTATCGCGAATGGGCGATTGTTGCGCCACCGAGATCGCTTGCTTGGTCTGTTCGATCTGCTTCTCGACGTCCTTGACCAACGGATAGTCCGGATCGTACTTGGTCAGCAGTTGCGAGCGCTGGAGTTCCAGGTTCAGCAACGTCGTGTTGTGCTGCTGCAAGAGCAAAGCCGCGTCGGACACGCGATCCAACGTCTTCACGCGGTCTGATGTTGTGGCCAGTTGCTGCTCCAGTTTCTGGATTTTCTGCTCGGTTTCTTTGATGGCCGCCTGGTTCTGCTTCAGGTTGGCTTCGAACGTGACCATGTTGGTGACCGAAGCGTCGCGCTCAAGCTGCGGCGAAACCGCCGTGGAATCCTCTGAATACTCTTGCAGCTTGGCTTCGGCTTCTTCGAGATTCTTCTTGTACGCCACGGTCTGCTTCTCGAAGAAATCTGCTGCTCCGTGCGGAACATGCACCTCGAGATGCTTGGCCATGTAGAGGTCTTGCAGCGAGTCTAGGACCTTCGCGCCCTTCTGGCGATCGAAATAGGTCACATAGGACACGTCGATGAGGTTGGTCTTCGTTTCCGGCTCGACCTGCAGGCCCTTTTTTAAGTTTTTGACGGCCTTCTCGATGCGCTCATCCGGGCTCAAAGGCCAGAACGGAAACAACAAATCGTGCAGCATGTGTTCGTTCTGCAGATTGTTAGCCAGCACCACTTGGCGCAACAAATCGTCGTCTTGCAGCAGGCTGACTTCAGTGTTCACGTCGGACTCGGCAACAATATCGTTGAGCTGCTGAATCTGCTCGTTCGGGTGAGCCGCCGAAATCACGGGGTCGGAGCGTTCCTTGCCGACCAGAATTTTCATTTCGGTCTTGTAACGATTGGCCACAAAAACCCCAACCACCAAGCTTGCGCCGATCAGCGCACCCAGAAAGGACCACAATGCCAACCGCCGGTGGCGAAAGAAGACCGATACCACGTCACGCCTCGTGAGGGACTGCCTCGGCTCCGCCATCCCGTTCACTTGCACCAATTCCGACTTGAGCTGTTCCAGTTGGGCTTTTGTCATCTCTCAAACTCCTTTGAACTTTTCGTGTAAACCGATTTGTCTGTCCGCGCTCGGCTACAACTCCGTGGGGTGCATGTAGATACCGGTCGTAAACGAATAAGGAACGATGTTCTTGAATTTGGAGATCCCGTTTTGCGGCACGTAGACAATGTCGCCAGGCTGTAAGTGAATGTCCTCGGAAAGATCCTTGGAGTTCAGCATATGCTTGATGTCGACCGTCTTTGCCGAAGCCCAGTCGTTGTCGATCTTGTGAAAAACAACCACCTGTGAATGTTTGGCAAAATTCGTCACAAACCCGCCCGCTGCTGCGATCGCTCCCGTGGCGGTCAGATCCTCGCGAAGCTCGTATTTCCCTGGCTTGTTCACCAGCCCCACGACGATGTAAAAGGGCGCCTGGAATTCAACTACGTCAACTGTGAGCAGCGGATCGTGCAGGACTTTTGCATCAACGTAAGCCTTTTTCACTGCCTCGCGTACCTGGTTTACGTCCATGTTCTCCACGTTCACCTCGCCCACGCCCGCGAGCGAGATACACCCGTCTGGCTTCACCTTCACTGTTTGCGTGAACTCAGTCGCGATCGGAAACGTCAGCGTCAGCGTGTCGCTGCGCTGAACTTGATAGCGCGGCCGGTGATGCAATTCGGGGCGCGCCTCGGTGTTCGCCGGCGTTCGTGGGTCGCCCTGGCTTTGCGGCTGAACATTATTTCCCGCCAACGCCGGCGGTGGCGCCGGATGTTGTGCGCACAAGACCGGAGCCAGCAAAACCACGATTCCCGCCGCGAGCAGCGCTTGCACTGTTTGGCATTTCACTCTGTTCAACATTCGTTGTCCTCCCGCTTCACGACTCGAAATCGAAACCGCCCTGCCGTTGGCTGCCAGTTGCCGGGACATCTGCGCGGCTCGAATCCTCTCCGCTCGACTCTACCAAGTCCTCATCGCCCATCAGAACCAGATGGCTGATCTTCATAGCCAGTCCGCGTCGCTGCGGGTTCTCACCGCGGCCGTCAACTCGCCAGACGGTTGCATCGAATCCTATTTTCAAAATTCGGTGCAATTCTCCAAACGGCGGCAATATTACAAAAACATGAACTTCCGTGCCCTCTGACACGGCCGCACTGGTAGCGATGTATGCCCACTCACGATCCAACTCCAAAACCCAACCAGAGGCAGTATTCTCGTTTTCCAGCGTGAGCCACGACAGTTCTGCTGGCGCTTCCACTCGATACCGGGAACTTCTGCGGCGTTCGCCTCGTTCAAATGCACCCGTTTTTGCATCTCCATGGTCCATTGCCGCTAGTAACCAAACCTCAAAA
>Ga0105242_10003809_pt1 | contig 11731 bp, 8 predicted proteins | sample KBSM24metaG_FD_81521 | JGI IMG/M metagenome (GOLD analysis project Ga0105242, IMG submission 81521) | Miscanthus rhizosphere microbial communities from Kellogg Biological Station, Michigan, USA - KBS M2-4 metaG | ecosystem: Host-associated > Plants > Roots > Rhizosphere > Soil | place: Michigan...
CGGGTACAAGTCGTCCAGCGTTCGTCCCACCATCATGCCGACAATTTCGGCGGCGCTGGTGGCGGCGGTGACGCCAGCGCCGGCGTTGCGGCCGTCGCGCAGGACGACAAAGCGCTCCGACACCGCCTTCACTTCCTCGATGAAGTGCGAGATGTACACGATCGCCATCCCGCGCGCCTTGAGCCGGCCGATGAGATCGAACAGTGCGCGGACGTCGGCGGGACCGAGGCTGCTGGTCGGCTCGTCGAGGACGAGGACGCGGCAGCCGGTCGCGAGCGCCCTGGCGATCTCGACGAGCTGCTGCGCCGCCGGCTGAAGGGCTGCGACCGGCGCGTCGGGCGGAATGTCGTCGTGGCCGAGCTGCCGCAGTGCTTCGACCGCGATCTCACGCATGCGCGTACGATCCACGACGCCGAGCCGGACCGGCTCGATGCCGAGCACGATGTTCTCCATCACGCTCATGTGAGGCGCGAGCGACAGCTCCTGATGGATCATCGCGACGCCGGCGCGGCGCGACTCGAAGGGATCGCGCGGCGCGTACCGCACGGCGTCGATGAGCATCGTTCCCTCGTCCGGCACGATCGCGCCGGCGAGGATGGCCATCAACGTACTCTTGCCGGCGCCGTTCTGCCCGACCAGCGCGCACACCTCGCCTGGCCGCACCGCCAGGTCCGCGCGATCGAGCGCGACGGTGGCGCCGAACCGCTTGCCGACGCCCCGCATCTCGAAGCGCGGCGATGTTACGGCTTCAGCCATCGCGACAGATCCGGGTGCAGCAGTTCCTTGGCGTCGGCGTCGTTCATCTGAGCGCGCGTGACGAGGCGGACCCCGGTATCGATCCGCTGCTCGACCGGCTGGCCGCGGATGTGGGCGACCATCGTCTTCACGCCGAGATAGCCCATGTTGACCGGATCCTGCAGCACGAGACCGTCGATGTGCGCGTCGCTCAGTCCCTTGACCAGGCTGTCGGAGGCATCGAAGCCGACGAACTTCACCTTTCCGGCCCAGCCGTTGTCTTCGAGCACCCGCAGCATCGCGAGCGTCGTCGATTCATTCGGCGTAAAGATGCCATCGACCGCGAGCGAACCGTCGGCCCGCTTGAAGCGGCTGAGCAGCGCCTCGCTCTGCTGGTAGGCGCCTTCGACGTCGGCGCCGCCATATCGGTTCGCGCTCAGCACCTCGAGGCCCTTGCGCGAGGCGATCGATTCGAGAAAACCCTCCTCGCGCTGGAGCGTGCTCTCGGAACCCTCCGCGTAGCGGAGCATCACGATCTTGCCGGCGTCCTTCAACAGGCCGGCCAGATGATCGCCCGCGAGCCGGCCGCCTTTGCGGTTGTCGGTCGCGACGAAGCTCACGAAGCCGCTGCCCTTGAGCCCGGAATCGATCACGACGACGGGAATGCCGCGGCGGGCCGCGTCCGCGACCGGCGGCGCGAGCGCGACCTCGTCGAGCGGCGCGAGCACGATGCCGGAGACGCCGCGGCTGACGAACCCTTCGACCTCCGATACCTGCGAGTCGCGGTCGTCCTCGCGCAGCGGTCCGCGCCAGATGATCGTCGAGCCCGTCTCGCGCGCCGCTTTCTCGGCGCCGGCGTGGATGCTCTGCCAGAAGACGTGCGATGTTCCTTTCGGAATGACGGCGATCGTCAGCCCGCCCGCGCTCTGCCGCTGACCGCAGGCGCTCAGCGCAAGCGCCGCGAGCATGTATGTAGCGCAGACCTTCAGGCCTGCAGGTCGAACGAATCTGATCATTGCGCTGCCCTCGCCACGGTCGTGACGCTGAGGTTGTAGAACCGCTGCGCGTTGCCGCCGAGCACGGCGTCGCGCTGCTGCGCCGGACGGTCCGCGAGATAGTCCGAGATCACGGCCATCACGCGCGCGTAGTCCGCCGCGACGGTGCACACCGGCCAATCCGATCCGATCATCAGGCGCTCGGCGCCGAAGCAGTCGAAGGCGACGTCGAGATAGGGCCGGATGTCCCGCGCCGTCCAGGCTCCCCAGTCGGCCTCGGTCACCAGGCCCGAGAGCTTTGCCGAGACGTTGACGCAGGCGGCAAGCGCGCGAATGTCCCGCTCCCAGGCGCGCAGCTCACCTCTCCGGATGTCCGGCTTGCCGAGGTGGTCGAGGACGAACCGCTGGCCCGCGAAACGTTCCGCGAGCTCGGTGGCCGCCGGCAGATGGCGAGGGTAGATCAGGATGTCGTAGGCCAGCCCGAACTCTTCGAGCAGCGCGATCCCGTCGCAGAACGCCGGGCGGAGCATGAAGCGATCGTCCGGCTCGCTCTGGACGATGTGCCGGATACCGACCAGCTTCGGATCGTCGGCAAACAGGTCGAGCTGGCGGCGAGCGTCGGGCGCCTGCAGGTCGATCCATCCGACGACGCCCACGATCGCGGGGTATGCCGCGGCGAGCGCCAGCAGCCCGCGGGTTTCCTCGAGCGTCTGACGCGCCTGGACAGCCACGCACGCGTCGACGCCGGCGCCGGCCATCTCGCGCTGCGCCTCGTCGGGCAAACAGTCGCGGCGGAGGCCGGCCATGGCATCGTCAATCCAGGGGTAATCGGCGGGAGTGTAGCGCCAGAAATGCTGATGCGCGTCGATTCGCCCCGCGGCAGGCGCGGTCATGAGATCAGCACGTGTCGACTCATACAGCGGCCGTCGTGAAGTACTACAGTTGACCGGTCAAGTCAAAGGATTGTGGCGACAGATCCGTCAGACAAACGACAGAACGGTCGGCAACGCCGTTTATTGTCCTCCGGCGAGAGGACTAATTTTGTACCGCCGCATCAATTTCGCAGCTCCGCGCCGCTCCTGACTTGGCACTTTCATTGCCCCACAATTTGGGCAGGAGGCGTCATGGATCCAATCGGGGAACTGCTCGCGTCCGACCATCGGCACGTACTCGAGTTCTTCCTGGCGGGCCTTCGTGACGTGTCCGAACCCACGGTCGACCAACACGAGCTGCTGTACAACGCCAGCGTGCTGGCGCACTACGCCCAGGTATCCACCCAGGCCGAGGCCGAATGGCCGGCTCCCGCGAATCTGAGCCTGCTCTTCGATCATTTCGTCCTGGACACGACGCTGCTGCACGACAGCCTGATGATGGAAGTCGCCGGCGCGCAATGCCTCTTGATGGCGGGCTTCTTCGAAGACCAGATGCGCCAGCGTCACAACATCCGGTGGTACTCGGAGCTGGGCACGGGATTCTTCAGCCGGGCGGCCCTCAACGAACCGTCCAAGGAGAAGGCCCGGCTCCTCAGCGCGATCGGCATGCACTTCGAAGCATGGCGCCAGCGCCACGCGCAGCTGAGTCGCGAGCTGCGGGATCGCCGGCATCTGCTGGCGTCGGTGACGCCGCCCGACCGATGTCATTGACATGCGATCCGACGTCTGCCGTTCGTGTTGATGTGTGTTGACACCTTCCATCGAGAGGTCTATGGTGAGATCAGATCCATCACACGTCGCTCGACGTTGGGAGCGGATGGATCGCACCGCGACAAGCTCCCAGGAAGCCGTACGAAAAGGAGGTCTGCAGCATGAAAAACGACAGTGCTGAGGGTGCTCCACCGAACCACCAATACCCGCTGTCTGCGGGTCGTTGCTCGGGTTGCCCGGACTCACGCTGATCCTCAGGAGCTCACCGCTGGACCTTCAGCCAGCTGGCCAACAGTCGCTTCGGCGACGAAGGAAATCAAGGTCCTTCCCGGTACGAGACTCCGGTCGTCTTTAGTGTGAGCAAGGCCGCATCGAGCGGCGCCAGACCACCGACAAGCGGGCGCAGCTGAAAAGCTGAATTCGGCATGCGCACAAAGCGCAACAAAGGGGGCATCTTTCCCGGGAAAGGTGCCCTCTTTTTTTTCAGCGGCTGCTGATCTTCCTTACGCTTCTCATCGTTGATCTCATGCGCTCACTGCTATAGGCTGCCGCGGGGCTGACGACCAAGCTCGGCCGGAGCCGCCCTGTTGGAGGAGATCATGAAGCAGTTGAGCGTGTTTGCCATCCCGCTTCTCTTCTGTTCGGCCCTGTCCACGGCGATGCTGCTCACCGCGCGCAGCCCGATCGCGGCCACCGCGTGCAGCAGCCTGACCGGCGTGACGCTGCTCGACGGCACGGTCACCTCGGCGACCGACATCACCGCGCCGTTCACGACCACCGCCAACAGCAACGCTGTCAATGCAGCGACGATCACGGTGTCGGCGCCCTTTCCGTTCTGCAAGGTGACCACGACGCTGACGCCGACGTCCGACTCCAGCATCCAGGCGGAACTGTGGATGCCGGACAAGGCGCACTGGAACGGCAAGTTCCTCGGCGTCGGCAACGGCGCGCTGACCGGCGCGATCTGGCACACCTCGATGGTGCGCCCGCTGCAGGCCGGATACGCGGTCGCCAATTCGGATCTCGGGCATCCCATCTCAACGGCGAACTGGGCGCTCGGTCATCCGGAAAAAGTGCTCGACTACGCGAGCCGCGGCGACCATGTCACCGCGGCGGCGAGCAAGCGTCTGGTGGACGCGTTCTATGGACGCGCGCCGAAGCGCTCGTACTTTCACGGCTGTTCCAACGGCGGCCATCAGGCGTTGATGGAGGCCCAGCGGTACCCGAACGACTACGACGCGATCATCGCCGGTGCGCCGTGGAACCAGTGGACACACCAGAACGTCGAGTTCATCTCGCGGGCGATCGCGCTCGAGAGCTTGAATCCCGCCAAGCGGTCGATGATCACCAGCGCCGTCGTCGCGCAGTGCGGCGGCCGCGACGGCGGTCTGCTCGCCGACGGCTACCTGAACGATCCGCAGCGCTGCAACTTCAAGCCGAAGTCGCTCCTCTGCGCCGGCGCCGACGCGCCGACGTGCCTGACGGCGACGGAGGTCGCGGCCGTCGAAAAGATCTACGATGGGCCGAGCGATCCCGCCACCGGTCTGCGGCTCTTCCCCGGATTCGAGCGCGGCAGCGAATTCGGCTGGGTCGGATTCGGCGCGTTCATCAACAACCTGTGGCAGAACATGATCGTCGAGAACCCCAGCTTCGACTTCCACACCTTCAACTACACCACCGACGTCGCGTTCTTCGACGCCAAGCTCGCCGACATCATCAACTCCACCAACCCCGACCTCGGCGCCTTCAAGGCTCGCGGCGGCAAGCTGCTCATGTGGCATGGCTGGACGGACACGACCCTCGAGCCACGCAGCAGCTTGAACTACTACAACAGCGTGGTGGCGGTCACCGGCGGCGGCCTTCGGCTGTCGTCGCTGTCGGACGATGATGTCGACGACGATCACGATCGCGACCATGACCGCGGCCACGGCGACGACCACCGTCGCCGCCGGCACGACTCGCCGCGCGACAACCTCGAAGACACCCAGGACTTCTTCCGCCTGTTCCTGGCGCCCGGCGTCAACCACTGCGGCGGCGGCTCCGGTCCCAATTCGAGCTTCGCGTACACGCTCGGGAACGATATCGGCGCGCTCGACGCCGATCACGACATCCTCGCGGCGCTGGACCGATGGGTCGAGCACGACGTGGCGCCGACGCGGCTGATCGCGTCCCATTTCACCGCCGGCGTCGCCGACAAGACCCGGCCGATCTGCGCGTATCCGAAGATGGCGCGCTACAAGGGGAACGGTGATCCGAGCCAGCCCGGCGCGTGGATCTGCGCCGACGGCACGGAACGCTTCGAGAGCGACTACGCGGAGGAGCTTCGCAACATCCGCTCCGACGTGAAGACCGGCAACCTGGACAACCTGCCCAACGGAGGATTCGTGCGGCGCCGTTGACCGCGCGCGCGCCGCTACGTGAAATTCGTTTTCACGAGACTGCGATCGATCGAGGCGAGTGTCGGGCGGCCGGCCGAGGCCGCGGCGGCGACGAGCTCGCGCTGCATCAGCGCGAGCAGCCGTTCCACTCCAGGCGCGCCAAATCCGGCCAGCGCCCAGCGCGTCGTCCGGCCGAGGAGAACGGCGTTGGCGCCGAGCGCCAGCGCCTTGAGAATGTCGGCGCCGCGGCGGTAGCCGCTGTCGGTCAGAATCGGAATCCGCCGGTTGACGGCCGCCACGATCTCGGGCAGCACCTCGAGCGTCGACGGCCCATAGTCCATCGAGCGGCCGCCATGATTCGAGACGATGATGCCGTCCATGCCGTGCTCGACGCAGAGCGTCGCATCTTCAGCCGTCAGGATCCCCTTCACGACCAGGGGGACCTTGACGATCTTCCGCAGCTCGTCGAGGTACCGCCAGGTGTACCAGAGGCGTCCCGGCGGCAGACGATAGCGCGCGGCTCCCGAGGGTTCGGCGGCAGCCGGCGGCGCGCCGCGGCCACCGCCTCCTCCCCGCCCACCCGCGGGGCGCACGACGCCGCCGAGATTGCGGTCCTGCTGCGAGCGCTCGTAGTACGACGCCTGTTGATCGACGGTGACGACGATCGCGGTGCACCCGGCGCTGACGGCGCCGTCGAGGATCTCCCGGCTCGCCTCCAGGCTCGGCGACGGATAGAACTGCCACCAGAGCGGTCCGGTCGCGCCCGCGGCGATGCGGTCGATTGCCGTGCTCGTGTTGTGGCTGACGATCATCGGCGTGTTGGCCGACGAGGTCGCCGCCCGATGCATCCCGATCTCTCCGTCGGGGTGCAGCGGCACCATCGTGGCGGTCGGCGCTATCATGATCGGGTACTGCATCCTGGTGCCGAGCACGTCGCACGACAGATCCACGCGGGCCGGATCGATGGCCGCGCCGGGCACCAGGTCGACCCACTCGAACGCCTCGCGGTTTCGCCGCAGCGTGAACTCGGACCCGTCGCCGTGCGCCGTGTAGTCGTAGATGGAGAGCGGCACGTTGGCGAACATCACCGGCTCGAAGTCGAACGCGGTCATCATCTCGTCGAGCCCGGGGGTTCGCCGGTGACCGCTCAGCGGGCGGGGATCGAGCTGCGCCGCGACATCGGAGGTGAGGAAGGGAGAGGCGGCGACCAGGCCGGCCAGTTTGGCGATCGCCCTGCGCCGCGAGGTGCTCTGCTGCCACTTTCGTTCGATCGGGCCCACCGCGTTCTCCTTGGTCTCGCTCAGGCCTTGCGGCGCACTGGAGCGTGGACGCGGACCATCGAACGGTCCAGCATCTGCAGGTTCGACTGCCCGCACATCGCCATGTAGCGGGCCAGCTCGGTCTGCAGCATCTCGATGACACCGCGCACTCCATCGGCGCCGTACGCCGCCAGGCCCCACATCACGGGCCGCCCGACGAGCACGGCCCGCGCGCCGAGCGCGAGCGCCTTGAGGATATCTGTGCCGCGCCTGAAGCTTCCGTCGGCAAGAACGGGCACCTGTCGTCCGACGGCGTCCACGATCGCCGGCAGCGCGAGAACGGCGGCGCCTTCGTCCGGCTTCGGCAGGCCGCGGTAGGGCGAAACGATCACGCCCTGGACGCCATGCTGGACCGCGATCCGGGCGGCCTCTGGAGTCGTGACACCCTTCGCCAGTACCGGCACGGCGCTGTCCCGCGCGATCGCTTCGACCGCGGCCCAATCCACTTTGAGATCGGCCGCGACCGATCGGGCGCTCTTGCCGTCGAGCGGCACACCTATCGTCACGCAGATCGCGCGGCAGCCGGCCTTCGCCGCATCCCGCGCCAGCGCCTTTGCCATCGGGTCGTTGGCAAATACCTGATACCAGATCGGGCTCCCCGCCTTCGACAGGATCTCACCGACAGGCACGCTCGAGCGGCTGCTGACGACCATCGCGGCCTTTGCCGCCGATGCGCCGGCGACCGTCGCGAGCTCGCCGTCACGATGGAATTGCCGCTGGTTCGCGATCGGCCCGACGAGCACCGGCGCAAACAACGAGTCGCCGCACAACGTCAGGCCGAGACTCAGGTCGACCGTCGGCTGCAGCATCCGCGGCCGCAGCGTCATCCGATCGAACGTGGACCGATCGCCGCCGGTAATCAGCGCGTAGACGTCGGCCGCCAGCATGGCTTTGGCCTGCTCCTCGTACTCGAGGACGTTGACCAGTTGTTCGCGCGGCGCCAGACGCGGAGCCGCCGCCTGCCCCGGGATCAGCGCCCGGACGCGGGCAACCGCTTCGCGTCGCGTCAACACATTGTCAGCCATGAGCCGTGGATCCTGGCGCCGTGGATGTCAGCTCGCCGGCAGGCGCAACAGCGCGTGCGCATTGCCCCAGGCGATCTTCCGGAAGATGACGGGTGACGCCGACCGCTCGAGCACGCGCAGCGTCTCGCGCGACGATACGGAGCGCGCCACCCGTTGTCAATCGAAGAACGCTTGACAGGCCGCCCGCGACCGGAACAACCTCACGCCGGGTATTGACGCAAGGGGGCAGCATGACGACACGTCAGATCGTTTCCGGTCTTTGCGGTTCGGCGCTCATGATGCTCGCGGCGTCCACGGTGCTCGCGCAGCCGGCGCCGCCTCCCGCCGCGCCTCCTGTCCCCCGATCTCCGGAGATTCACCCGGATAGAACGGTCACGTTCCGGCTGTCGGCTCCCCGCTCGACCGAGGTGACGTTGAACGGCAGCTGGGACGGCGCCGCCAACATCAAGATGACCAAGGACGAGGCCGGCGTGTGGTCGGTCACGGTCGGCCCGCTCGCCCCGCAGCTCTGGGGCTACTGGTATCTCGTCGACGGCGTGAAGGCGCTCGATCCCGGCAATTCTGAAACGCAGCGCGATGGGGCCCGCTACGCCAACCTGCTGATGATCTCGGGCGCCGAGTCGGCGCTCTGGGACTTCAAGGACGTCCCGCACGGCGCGGTTGAAGCGATCTGGTACCCCTCGCCGACGCTCAAGCAGGCGAACCGCCGCATGATGGTGTACACGCCGCCGGACTATGCGACCGGCACACGGCGCTATCCGGTGCTCTACCTCCTCCATGGCGGCGGCGGCGACGAGGATGCGTGGCTCACGATGGGGCGCGCCAACATCATCCTCGACAACCTCATCGCGCAGGGCAAGGCCAAACCGATGATCGTCGTGATGCCGAACGGCAACGCCACGCAGACCGTGTCGCAGGGGTTCGGCTTCGGACCGACGCCCGCGCTGCAATCGGTGCAGGCGCCTGCGCCGCCGCCGATGCAGGCGGCCGGCGCCGCGCCCGGCGGCGGCCGCGGCGCGCAGCCGCCGCAGCCATACGAAGGCTCGTATCCGCAGAGCCTGGTGAAGGACGTCATTCCGTTCGTCGAGAAGAACTTTCGGGTGCTCAACGACAAGAACAACCGGGCCATTGCCGGGTTGTCGATGGGCGGCGGCCATACCCTCGCGGCCACCAACAACAACCCCGGCGTGTTCGGATACATCGGCGTCTTCAGCGCCGGGCCCCGAACCGTCGATGCCGCGCTCGAAACGCAGATCGACGCGGTCAAGGCCGGCGGCGTCAAGTTCTATTGGCTGGGCGCAGGGACGACCGACATGGCGCGTGAAGGCACGGTGAACCTCGCCAAGCTCGTGAAGGATCACGGCTTCAAGACGTCGTATCGCGAGATCCCCGGCCGGCACTACTGGTTCCTCTGGCGCGACTTCCTCGGACAGTTCGCTCAGGTGATGTTCGAGTAAGCGCGGCACTCTTTGTCACCCGGATCGCCCGCCCGCGACGACGAACCGCCGACCAGGCCTGGAGCGCGCCAGGCCCAGGCCGTCGTGATCATTCACGGGATCGGCGAGCAGCGGCCGATGGCCACGCTCAGGAGTTTCGTCGGCGCCCTGCTCGATCGCTTCGATGGCCACGGGCGCCCGCGCAACCGGCCCGGCGATCGCTACTACAGCAAGCCCGACCAGATCTCGGATTCCTACGAGCTCCGCCGCATCAAGCTGCGCCGCGCCGAGGCAGCGTCCAAACGATTCGACTGGCCGGAAACGGACTTCTACGAGTATTACTGGGCGCACCAGATGTACGGCACCACGGCCTCCCACGTGCTGCGCTGGCTGCTCGTGACGCTGTGGCGCTCCATTCCCTTCATCGGACACGCCGGCACCGACTTCCCGCGGCTGCGGCGCCTCGCGCTTGCGGCCTGGCTGGTTACGATCCTGACCCTGATTGCCGTCGCGACATTTCTCCGGTTGATGCCGGACGCCTTTTCGTTCCGGTCGCTCGCCGGCGCAGCGGGTGCCGTCGCGGTCCTCCTGGCTCTCTGGCGCAGCCTGCTCAAGTACTCGGTGGGAGCGATGCTGGATGTCGCCGGCGACGCCGCGCGCTACTTCGACGTCAATCCAAAGAACGTGGCTCGCCGCTACGACATTCTGCGCGGCGGCATCGCGCTCTTGCGCAAGCTCCACGAGGAGCGGGACGTGGAAGGCGATCGCGTGATGTATCGCTACGGCCGCATCGTCCTCGTCGGCCACAGTCTCGGCAGCGTGATCGCATACGACATTCTCCGGCAGTACTGGGGACAGGTGAACGGGCGAATTCCCGTCGACGAGTGTGCCGAGGAGCTCGACGTGGTGGAACGCTTCGTCGCGGACAGACGCGACAGCCCGCCGCCGGAAGCGCAGGCGTCCTTCGGGCAGGCGCCGTGGTATTGGCGGGCGCAAGGCGCCTTGTGGAAGGCTATCCGCGACCGCGCCCCGGCCGGGACGCCGCTGTCCTTACGCGCCTTGTGGCGGGCCCGGTCAGGTACGACGCACGACCCATCGGCCGCTGCGATCGAACCGGCGGCCGACGAGCCGCCGCGAGATTGGCACCCGGGACGATGGCTCGTCTCGGATCTCGTCACGCTGGGCAGCCCGCTCGCCCACGCGCCCGTGCTGCTGGCGGCCGGCATCGCCGACCTCGACGTGAAGCGCGGTCTTCGGGAGCTGCCGACCTGCCCGCCAGACCGCAGCCGTCGCGTCAGGCCCGGCCACTACGCCGTGCCCTTGTCGGGTGAAGCGATCGTGTTCCACAGCTACACCATCCTTCATCACGGCGCCTGCTTCGCGCCGACGCGATGGACGAACCTGTGGTACTCCAACGATCCCGTCGGTGGACCGCTTCGCGCCGCCTTCGGTCGCGGCATCCGCGACATCCGCCTTCCGGACGCGCCCTTCTGGCTGAAGGCGCACACGAGCTACTGGCGGACGCCGAAACGCGCGCGGCTGATCGAAGCCATTCTCGGACAGCGGCGACGACCCGGCTTCAAACCGCGGCCGAAAGGCACTCCGGCCCTGAGAACCATGCTGCGCTACTGGCGATACATGACCCGTCGCCCGCGGCCGCGAGGGACGCTCATCCTCGAGGCGATTCTCCGCAATGGCCAGAGACGATGACGGTCGCGCTACTGCACGCTCACGACCGCAATCACAGGCATCATCATGTAGCGCACGCCGCCCTTGGCGTTGGCATTTCCAGTCTGCTTCACTGACTGGTCGCCGTCGAAGTCGAGCAGGATCCTGGTGCCCCCGCTCGACGGCAGATCGAATTCCCGATTCAGCTTGAGCTCACCCGACGGCACGTCAACCGACGCCGTCGTCCCCGCAGGAGGCGCAATGCTCGGCGCGCAGGCGGCGCCCGATGACGCATTCTGGAAATACAGCGCCGCGCTCGATACGACGAGGCGCAACTGCGTGTAGTGGCCGGCCGGAAGCGATCCGACGCCCAGCACGTCCTGCGCCGTTTCGAGCTTCTTCAGATCGCACGTCCGGCTCGTGCCGCCGGCCGCGAACGGAACCGTGATCCAGGCGCCGCCCGACGCGTGAACGTTGACCTCCGAAAACGTGACGAGCAGCGCCTTCGCGTCGCTGAACGGGCTGTCCTTCA
>Ga0105242_10003814_pt1 | contig 11719 bp, 8 predicted proteins | sample KBSM24metaG_FD_81521 | JGI IMG/M metagenome (GOLD analysis project Ga0105242, IMG submission 81521) | Miscanthus rhizosphere microbial communities from Kellogg Biological Station, Michigan, USA - KBS M2-4 metaG | ecosystem: Host-associated > Plants > Roots > Rhizosphere > Soil | place: Michigan...
CCTTCGATTCCGTATACCCTGCGGATAGCGCGGCGCTCTGCCGCCCATGGGGGAAAGTCATGCTTCGCGTATTCCTTGGCGCAGCCCTTGCGGCTGGCGCGCTCGCCTGCGCCGCGTCCGGTGCCGCCGGCGTCGGCGGTGCCGCCGGTATCGGCGCGAAATATGCCTCGCGCGAGCCGCACACTTGCGCGTCGCGCACGGCGCCGGCCAGCGGTCCGATCAACGCGGCCCAGGCGAAACGGTATTTCCAATGCGACAGCGAGAAGCTCGCAGCCGGCAGCGGCGACGACATGACCTTGACGCTCGTCACCGGTGTCAACCTGCAGGTCGGCGCGGGGCGGCCCTTCATGATGAACAGTGACGATACCGGCAACAATGTCGACGACGGCATCGACCCGCATTTCACCGTCTATCCCATCCGCGGCAGCTTCACGCACTATACCTGCTACACGCTGACCGCGTTCAACTCCGGCGCCGGCCGCAACTGCCTCAAGCAGGAGATGCCGCATGCCACCGGCATCTGCTTCATGAGCAGCTTCAAGGAATGGCACTGCCACATGCAGGACATCGCGCAGCCGATGACCGACCACCAGCCGGCGCCGAAGACCGACTGACCGGCCATGGCGGCGGGCGCGGCCGGCCGGCACGGGCCGCGCGGCGGCAGCAGCGCGACTCGCCGATTGCGGTAACGAATCGACAATCTTGTTTGACGGGTTTTAGGCGAATTAACCGCCCATTTATTCCCGCGCTGATAGACGGCCTGACTTGGTGCCCTTCCAGGGCGCAAAAGGATTTGGTCGTGCCATGGTCAGCCTGAGCTCCGGCGCCGAGCGCTGGCGCGGTCCTTCCGCGCTGGTCCTGTCGTCGGCCGCGGCGCTCGTCTTCCTGGGCGCGTGCGGCGGGCTGACGCTGTCCGAGCTCATCGGCCGGGTCAGCGCGCTGTGGGTCGCCAACGCGATCCTGGTCTTCTTCCTGCTCAAGCATTCGCGCCGCGGCTGGGGCGCGATCCTGCTCGCCGGGCTGGGCGCGAATTTCGCAGCCGACCTCTTCATGGGAGACCCCGTCCTCACCAGCGCGGCGCTCACGCTGTGCAATGCCGTGGGCGTGCTGTCGATCGCCGTGCCGCTGCGCCATTTCGGCCTCGACGCGGACCTGTCGCGGTCCAAGCCTCTCTGCGTCTTCTATGCGCTCGCCCTGGGACCCGCGCCGGCCGTGGCCGGGCTGATGTCGGCGGTCTATTTCCACCTCGCGTCCGGGCGGCCTTTCCTGACCCAGGCGCTCGACTGGTACGCCACCGACGCGCTCGGCTATTCCATCCTCGTGCCGATGCTGATGACGGTGAAGCTCGACGCGTTCAAGCGCATGTTCGCGCGCGACCAGATCGTGGTCACCCTGGCGGTGCTGGGCGTGATGGCGGCGGCCCTGGCGTTGAACTTCGCGGCGCGCTCCTATCCGCTCGCCTTCCTGTTCTTCCCGGCGGTGATCCTGGTCACCTTCCAGCGCGGCTTCGCGGGCGGCGCCATCGGGCTGCTGATGGCGGCGGCCTATCTGATGATCCCGGTCCTGGTGGGCGACAGCCGCGGCGCGCTGGCGATGCACAGCCTGCGCGAGCAGATCGTCCTGGTGCAGGTCTTCATCGCCGTGCTCGGCTTCTCGGTCGTGCTCGTCGGCGCAGCCCTGGCCGAGCGCCAGCGCCTGGAGCAAGGGCTCGCCGCGGCCATCGTGCGCGCCGAGGCTTCGCGTGAAGAGGCGGTCGTCGCGCGCGACATGGCCGAGCGCGCCAACCGTCTGAAGTCGATGTTCCTGGCGACGATGAGCCACGAGCTGCGCACGCCCTTGAACGCCATCATCGGTTTCTCGGAGCTGATGCACAACGAGCTCTACGGCCCGCTCGGCAGCCAGCGCTACCGCGAATATTGCGGGCTGATCCGCAGCGCGGGCCATCACCTGCTCAGCCTGATCAACGACGTGCTCGACATGTCCAAGATCGAGGCCGGCAAGCTCGAGCTGCACCGTCAGCTCTTCGACATCCGCGAGACCGTGCACGACAGCCTGAACCTGATGCGCGAGCGCGCCTCGCAGAGCGGCGTCACGCTCGCGGCCGAGCTCCCGCCTGCAGCCTTGTGCATCGAGGCCGACCGCCGCGCGATGAAGCAGATCCTGCTCAACCTGCTGTCCAACGCGGTCAAGTTCACGCCCGAAGGCGGCAAGGTCACGGTCAAGGCGCGCGTCGACGGCGCAACCTTCACGCTCGCCGTCCAGGACACGGGCATCGGCATCGCGTCCGATCAGGTGAGCCGGCTCGGCAATCCCTTCGTGCAGATCCGAAACAGCGCCGGCGCCTCGCATGAAGGCACGGGTCTCGGCCTCGCGCTGGTGCGCGCGCTGACCGAGATCCACGACGGCAAGCTCGTCATCGAAAGCGCGCCCGGCAGAGGGACGACGGTCTCCATCTCCATCCCGGCCGCGCGCGAGGACCGGCCGGCGCTGGCGCTCGCCGGTTAAGCGGCGCGCCGCGCCGCCGTCGCGTGCACGCGCTCGAGGCGGGCGGCGACGCGCGGTGCTGCGAACTCGGCTCCCACCATGAAGCGCATCAAGGGGCCGAAGCTCTCCAGCGCCGCGGGACCGGCGACGTAGAGGCCCGCCACCGGCGTCTCGAAGCTGTCGGAGAGGATCGGCGTGCCGTTCGCCTCGGCGGCGCGCGCCACGATCGACTGCGGCAGGAACGGGATGCGGCGCAGGTCCATGCGGTAGCCGGTCGCGGTGATGACGTGGTCGAAGGTGAAGCTCTCGCCGCCGCTCAAGGTCAGCGCGACCTTGCCGTTCGACTCTTCCGCCTTGGCCGGCGCGCGGCCGAGCGACATCGGGATCACGCCTTCGATCTTGTCGCGCATGAACCAGCCGGCCGCCGGATGCATGTGGCTGTCGATGGCGCGGCGCTTCAGCGAGGCAGGCAGGCGATAGAACAGCAGCGGCGCTTCGGCGCAGAACAGCGAGCGCCAGCCGCGGCCGATGCCGGATGCCGGACGCAAGGTGCGGCCGAGCAAGGTCTCGTCGGAGGCGTCGGGGATCTTGTTGTATTCGATGCGCGGCGCGCGCGCGATGATGCGCACCTTGGCGCCTTCCTCGTGCAGGAGATGGGCGAGGTCGATGGCCGAGGCGCCGGCGCCCAGCACGGCGACGTCCTTGTCCTTGAACCGGCTCACGTCGCGATACGCCGCGCTGTGCGAGACGAGATCCTTGGACAGGCCGTCGAAGACCTCGGGGATGTATTCGAACCAGGTGATGCCGACGGCCAGCACGACGCTGCGCGCGCGGGCGGTCTCGCCGTTCGCGAGCGTGAGCGTGTAGCCGTCCTTGTCCTGTTCGACGCCGGTCACGTCCGTGGCTTCGATATGGGGCACATAGCGTTTCTGGAACCAGCCGGCATAGGCGAGGAAGCGGTCGAGCGGCACCGGCAGCGCCTGGTCGGCATAGGGCTGGCCGTTGCGCGCGCACCAGGCCTTGAGGGTCGATTCCTGCGACGGCGCCGAGAGGTTGCAGGCGAAGCCGTCCGACTTCAGCACCATGTTCTTCGCCATGTGCTTGGACCAGGTCGTCATCGGCGTCCCGAAGATGCGGTGCTGCACACCGCGGCCGGCAAGATGCGCCGCCAGCGAGAGACCGTGGGGCCCGGCTCCGATGATGGCGACGTCGGTAAACTGTGTCATTTACGCTCTCCGATGTTCTCATTCGGGACGCGCGTCCCGTTCCGATCCGCGTTTGGCGAGGAATTCCGCCTCGCATGCCCTTCGTTTCGAGATTCGTGCCAGGAACGGGACATGCAGAAGGAAGAGTCGATTGCCCCAGGAATCCCGCAATGACACGCAAGGTGTTGCTGTTCACCACTGTCGATTGGACCTCGACCGCCCGTTATGCCGGCGGGTTCGCCGCCTGCCGCTGGAACGTCGACGCGCTCGCCCCCAAAGGCGCGCCGGTCAGGCTCAGCCGCTATGTCGATGGCCACTACCGCTATGCCGCGCTCGATGCCCTGGCGTCGCTGAAGCGCGCGATCCAGGCGTCGCGCCCCGACCTGGTCGTGGCTTGCGACGACCGCGCGGTCGCCCATCTGCTGCGGCTCTACAAGGACGAGTTGGCGAAAGACGCGGGCTCCGCCATCGCGGCCCTCATCCGCCGCTCGCTGGGCACGCCTGAGAATTTCCCCGAGATGATCAGCCGCGCCGGCTCGATGCGCGCCGCGGCGGAAGCGGGCATCCGCACGCCCAAGACCGTTGCCGTCGCCGACGAGGCGGAGCTCGATGCGGCGCTGTCGCAGCTCGGCCTGCCCGCCGTGCTCAAGGCGGATGGAAGCTGGGGCGGCGACGGCGTGGCCGTGGCGCGCTCCCGGGAAGAGGCCGTCGCGGCATTCCGCCGGCTGGCGCGTCCGGCCTCGCGCCTGCGCAACCTCGCGCGCGCGGCCAAGCGCCGGGACGCGCATTTCCTGCTCGAGGCGCTCAACCCGTCGAAGGTCCGCATCAGCGTGCAGAAATTCGTCGCCGGCCGTCCGTCGGCCAGCGCCTTTGCCTGCTGGAACGGCGAGGTGGCCGCCACGATCCATTACGACGTGCTGGTGTCGGACGGACAGATCGGCCCGCCCAACGTCATCCGCCGCGTCGACTGCGCGCAGATGGAAGAGGCCTCGCGCCGCGTCGCCAAGCGCTTCGGCCTGTCGGGCATCTACGGCCTCGACTTCATCCGCGACGCGGCGGGCAAGGTGCACCTGATCGAGATCAATCCGCGCACGACCCAGGGCGGCACGCTGGCTTTCGGCGACGGCCGCGACATGCCGCAGGCGCTCGCCGCCTGCGTCACCTGCGCGACGAGCCCGCGGCGCGAGGCGATCGCCAACGACGTCGTCGCGTTCTTCCCGGCCGAATGGCAGCGCGATGCGCAGAGCCCTTACCTGCTGAGCGGCCATCACAACGTGCCGTGGGACGATCCGAAGGTCCTGAAGCACTGCTTCGACTCCCTGCCGCATTCGCAATCCCCGGCCCGCAAGGCCGCCATCGAGATGCTGTTGGTGTCGGCGCCGGAACCGCATCGCGACGTCCTGGCGCTTGCCGGCGAGATGTAGAAACGCCGCCGGAAGGTCTTCCGGCGGCGCATCTGTCGTTCTGTCCGGCCTCACCTGTAGCCGGTGCAGGAATAGCCGACCTGGGTGTTGGTCGTGCCCGCCGCCGTGAACTTGAACGCGACCTGCGACCTGTTCACGCTCGTGATGAAGAGCGGGTTCGAGGCCGACGCGTTCTGGATCTGCGCGAAGCACACCGGACCCACCGCCCATTTCTGTGCGAACTGGACGATCATGGTTTCGCCCACGCCGGGCGCGGTGCCGTTCCAGGTGACGCGCCCGGCATTGTCGTTGCCTTCGAGCGACGCGGTGGTGACGCCGGTGCCGGACAGCGTCGGTGCCGCGCCGGCCGTCACGCTATGGCCGCTCCACCACATGTTCCCGTTCGACGTCACCGCGAAATTCGGCAAGGCCGAATCCGCGCTGCCGTCCAGGACGGTGAAGTAGCTCACGCTGTCGCCCGACGAGTGGCCCGCCGTGCTGGTTCCCCACACGCCGCGCGAGACGGCATGCAAGGTGGTTCCGTCGGTCACCGAATAGGCGATGATCTCCGAGCCGATCTGCATGATGCCCGTTTGCGGGAACCCCGTCGTCGACACGACGGCCGCGTCCGTTCCGCCCGTGCCAAAGGCCGAGGTCAAGGTCGTGGCGCCGGCGCCGGACAGGACCTCCAGCGGCGTGGCGACGTTTCCAAAAGTGCCGATACCGAAGCCGTGGGCATCGGCGCGCGCGACTTCTTGCGGGGTCGTGCTGCCCAAGGGCGTGGCCCAGAGGGTTGCGGCTGCGCAGGTCTCGCCGGCGAGCCAGTTCTCGCAGGAGTTCACACCCAGCCCGGCCGGCATCTCATCCAGATAGCCCGCCGGGTCGCCGCCGTTGGCGCCGTAGTAGCCCGTGCCGCCGAAGTAGGCCAAGCGGGTGTCGTTCTGGATCGGCACCTTCGCCGCATTGCTGCCGTCCGCCCTGCGCCCGGTGAAGAGCGACGTCTCGCCGAAGCTGTCCTGAAGAATCCGTGCCGGCTTTCTGTCGGCCTGGACGATCTGCAGATCGGTGCCTTCGGCAGGCGCGGGAGCGGGCGTCTGCACGTCCGTGTCCGGGTCGATGCTCAGGTTGATCAGGTTGTTCGCGCCGGTGGTGACCGTCGCCCCGAGCGTCGACGTCTTGCCCTGGGCATTCGCGCTTTCATAATAGACGTCCGTGCCCAGCAGATAGCTGCCGGTCAGGTCGACATGGCTCGCCGTATCGGCGACATAGCCGTTGCCGCCGCCGGGGCGCATGCCCTGCGCGATGAAGCAACCCTTGTCGACCTCGAACTGGGTGTCCAGTTCGAACGTGACCGGAGCGCTGGTCGCGACGTAGTTCAGGCATTCGGAGTCCTTCTCCAGGTTCGTGACGATGCCGATGCCCGACTTGGCGCCCTTGCTGCCGATGAAGGATGCTCCGTTCGCATCGCCATCGGCCCTCAGGAAGGTCGCGTTCGGATCGTCGTAGCTGCCCTCGTCATCGCCGGAAGCGCCGGAGATGCGCGTGAAGTTCGAGTTCCAGATGTGGTAGTGGATCTGGCGGCCGAAATCCGCCAAGCCCCATCCGGTGAATCCGGCGACCTCATCGCGCTCGTGCTTGACGTCGTCCTCGGTCGTGGTGTCGCTCTTGAACGCGCCGCCGATCAGATAGCCGGTGGCCATGCCTTTGCCGTCTCCGACGAGGTGGTCCCCGTCCGGCTCCGCTTCCAGGGCGCGGGACACCGCGATGCCGCCGGCGCTTTGACCGACGTCGACGCGCGTCGCTCCGTCCAGGGTCATGCAGACGCCGCCGCCGCTTCCGTTGCACGCGGCGAGAGAGCTGGGCGCGAGGCTCGTGAAGGTCACCGTGGTGCCGGTCGTGGCCGCCGCGGTGGTGGGCTTGTCGATCACGACGATGTTCTTGCCGCGCCACACGCCGAGCACGCGGCTGTCGGTCTAGATGCCGGCCACGCCGCGGATGATCATGCCGGGATGGATCTGGTCGAAGGTCTCGCCGGCGTCGAGCACGATCTTGTTGTCGTTGATCTTCCAGCTCGCCGTCGGCGCCGGCCCGTCGAGGTAGCCGGAGTCGTCGGTGCATTTCGAGCCGATGAGGTCGAAGGTCCGCGAGCCGCCGGAAATGGCGACCGGGCCGACACGGAAGCGGTCGTTGATGTTCACGCCGCCGTCCTGCGTGATCGCGCCGGAACCCCAGATCAGAAAGCCTTCCGTGATGTCGGCCACGGCCGACGCGCCGGGGAGATCTTCCACCGTCACGTTGCAGACACCGGAATCCGCCCCGAGATGGGTGACCTTGAAGGATTCCACGTTGCTGTCGAGCCCGGGGCCTCGGGTGAAGTCCCCGCCGCACTGGGTTCCCGTCCACTTCGTGCCGCCGCCGGAATCATGCACGTAGAAGCACACGTTGCCGTCCGCGACGACGTCGGTGGCGCGGTTGTAGCTGCCCTTGGCGTCATAGGCCGTGTCGAAGCCGTCGATCTCCACGACATGCACCTCGCAGCCCGCGCCGTCGCAGGTGAGGCCGGTGTCGCCCCTTTCGATCATGTCGTCGCGGCGCCCGTACGACTCCACGATCGAGCTGGGCGGAGCGGTATACGCCGACGACAGGAGCAGGCCGTTGTGCAGGCTCGTGTGGTCCTTCATGAGCACCGTGGTCGTGCCCACATTGGGATGTTCGGGGTCCTCGGTGTGATCGATGAACACCGTCCCCGGCACGCCCAGGAGGGTGTCGCGGTTGGCAAGCACGTTGGCGCCGCCGAGATCCAGCTCCATGCCGTCGTCGATCGTGATGGTGCTGCTGATCCTGACCGGCACGCCGGCGGTGGTGAGCCTGACCAGCTTCTCCTTATGCGCGGCCGCGACCAACGAGGTCCAAGGAACGGACGGATGGTCCGTCGTGCCCGCCGTGATCGGCTCGCAGGAGGGGCCGGCGGTGCAGTCGAACTCCGAGCCCGGGGTCACGCCGAACTGGCGGATGTCGCCGTTCAGGTTCTGCCGCACGAAGCAGTAATTCTCGGGCGCAATGATCGTGCCTTTGGCCTCCACCAGGACCGAGCCGCCGTCGTCGGAGGATGCGGCGCAATGATCGGTGTCGTCCTTCTGCACGAACAGGCCTTCGCCGCCATCGGCAGGGCAAGCGGTGCCGGTGTAGCCTTCAGGCGCGTCACAATAATAGGCGGCGAGATGGAAGCTGGTGACGGCCTGGATCTCGCTGCCCGCTACGCCACCGGCCCAATCCCGGAAGGCCTGGACGGAATCGAATTCCATCACAGGCGTGTCCGAAGCCGCATGCGCATGGCCGGCGCAGAGCGCCAGAGTGCAAGCGGAACTGAAAAGGAAAGATCGGAAGTTCATGGTTTGTTCTCCATCGGTGTTGTTCGGTTTGCGCGGCCCCGAGAGGCTCGCGCATCGATGAAGGACTATTATCCTATAATAGGAAGATGTAACCACATCTTTTGCGTGTATTCGGCCAACGCCTGCCTCACCAACACGAAAACCCCACGCGCCGTCTAAGCGCGCGGCTACAACCGCAGATTTCGCATGGCTGGGATGCGATTCCTAGCCGGCCGCGATGCCGGCCTCGACGGTCGCACGCACATGCGCCCTGCGCGCGTCGAGCTCGCGGGCGATATCGTCGTCGTTCTTCTGCAGCGCCTCGACGTCGGTCCGGGCATAGTCGAGCACGCCCATCTCGGCATAGCCCTTGCGCACCTTCTCGCCCCACAGCCCGATGTCCTTGACGATCGGCACGATGCGCATGAAGAGCCCGTTGCGGAAGGTCTGCATCAGGGCCGAGCTGTATTGGTGGTCGACGCATTCCTGCACCGGCAGGCCGAGCGCGGCCCAGACCTCGCGCGCCTCGAAGCGGTCGCGCATCAGGTAGCAGGCCTCGATCAGGAACTCCTCGCGCTCGTCGCGCTCCTTTTGGCTGAGCTGCGGATAGTAGTCGCGCAGCGCCAGCCGTCCGAACGCGACGTGGCGGCTCTCGTCCTGCATCACGTAAGCGTTGACCTGCTGCGCCAAGGGGTTCTGCGCATAGTCGCGGTTGGTCTGGAACGCCGCCAGCGCCAGGCCCTCGATCACCACCTGCATGCCCAGATAGGTCATGTCCCAGCGGCTGTCGCGCAGGGTCTGGTCGATCAATTCCTTCAGCGGCGGCGTCATCTCATAGGCGACGCCGAACTTGGCGAGCAGCATGCGATAGGATTCGACATGCCGCGCCTCGTCGATCACCTGGGTCGAGGCATAGAACTTCGAATCGACGTCGGGGACCTGGGTGACGATCTTCGCCGCGCAGATCAGCGCGCCCTGCTCGCCCTGCATGAACTGGCTGAGCTGCCAGGCCTGGAAATGCTTGCGCGCCTGCGCTTTCTCCTTCGCGGACATCTTTTGGTAGAGGTCCATGCCCGCGATCGGCAGCATCTCTTCGGGAAGCTGCTGCGGATTGTCCTCATCCAGCTCCTGGCTCCAGTCGATGCGCGTGGTCGCGTCCCACTGGAATTCCTTGCCCTTTTGATAAAGGCCCATCATCCCGGCGCGGCCGGTGTCGTACATCCAGTTGAAACAGGCGTCGTAGTTCTGCGGCACCGTCCAGGTGCTGTCCTTCAGCGCCTCGACATAGAGCGATGCGAAGTCCATGGCCGTTCCTCCCCAGGACGCGGAGAGGAAAGGCTAGGCTTGAGTCTTCGCCCTCGCAAGACGGCTCGCCCGCCTTCCGTAAAGGAAATAGACGGCGAGGCCGATGCCGTTCCAGAAGAAGAACCAGATCTGCGTCACCGCCGGCAGGCTCCAGGCGAGATAGAGACAGCCCAGGATGCAGAACGGCCCCACGACCCAGGGCAGGGGCGTGCGGAAGATGCGCGGCCGGTCCGGATCGCGCACACGCAACACGAGCATGCAGACCGCGACCGCGACGAAGGCCGTGAGCGTGCCGACATTGGCGAGCTCGACGATCTTGCTCAGGTCCATCGTCGCCGCCATGAGGATGACGACCAGGCCGGTCAGCGTCGTCATCAGGACCGGCGTGCCGCGCTTTGCGCTCACCCGCGCCAGCCGCTCCGGCAGCAGCCCGTCGCGCGCCATGACGAAGAAGATGCGGCTCTGCCCGTACATCAGGACCAGGATCACGCTCGGGATCGCGATGACGACGGCAGCCGCGACGACCTGCGCCGCCGCGCCGTGGTTCAGCGACTGCAGGATGAAAACCAGCGGCGCCGCTTCGTGGCTCTTCGAGAACAGCGTGAAGGACATCGCGCCGACTGCGAGGGTTGCGACGACGATATAGATCGCAGTGCACAGCGCCATCGAGCCGACGATGCCGATGGTGAGGTTGCGCTCCGGGTTCTTGGTCTCCTCCGCCGCCGTCGACACCGTATCGAAGCCGTAAAACGCGAAGAACACGATAGCCGCCGCCGCCAGCATGCCGTAGTTCCTGCCGTCCGCGCCGGCATGCGCGCCATAGCCGAAAGGCGCGAAGGGCGTGAAATGCGCGGCATCGAAAGACGGCAGGACCAGCACCACGAACAGCACCAGCGCCGCCAGCTTGATCAGCACAAGGAAGATGTTCAGGGTCGCGCTCTCGCGCGTGCCGGCGATGAGGAGAAGCGTGACCACGCCGGCGATCAGGATGGCCGGCAGGTTGATGAGGCCGCCCGAGAAGACGCCGTGCATCAGCTCCGGCGGCACCGGCCATCCGGCCGCCGTGATCAGCGCTTCGGCATGTCCCGCCCAGCCGACCGCGACCGCGGCGGCCGCCACCGTGTATTCCAGGACCAGGCTCCAGCCCACGACCCAGGCGATGACCTCGCCCAGCACCGCGTAGCTGTAGGTATAGGCGCTGCCCGCCACCGGGATCAGCGTCGCCATCTCGGCATAGCAGAAGGCGGCGCAGGCGCAGATCGCGCCGCAGAGCAGGAAGGACAGGATCACCGCCGGCCCCGCCAGCCCCGCGCCGACGCCCGTGAGGGTATAGATGCCGGTGCCGACGATGGCGCCGACGCCGATGGCGATCAGGTGCGGCCAGCTCAAGGTCTGGCGCAGCTTGTGCGCGCCTTCCAGCGCGACGCTGGCCTCGATCGACTTGCGGCGCATGATGGCGCTCATGTGGTTCCCCCTGCCTGCCGGCCCTGCTCGTCTTGCAGGCTAGCGGATCGCCGCACCTCCGCGCTACGGTCCGCCCCGGCTTTTCGAGGGGGTGCGGATGAATCTCTGGGCGCGTGCGGCGGTGGTGCTTCTGGTGGCTGTGGTTCCGGCCATGGCGGCGGCAAGCAGGGAGGGCGCGGCGGATGCCAGGTTCAAGGCGCTCTATACCCGGGAGTGGAAGTGGCGCGAGGACCAGTTCGCCAACGGCGAGGACAACGTCAAGGAGATCGTCGACCACCTGCCCAAGGTCGATGCCGCGACGCAGGAGATGCGGCTGCGCTATTGGGAAGGCGTGCTGAAGGAGCTGGGCACCATCGCGCGGGCCAAGCTCTCGGCGGCGAACCAGGTCAATTACGACGTCTACAAGCCGCAGATCGAGGTCCTGATCGCCGGCCAGAAGTTCCGAGAATACGAGATGCCGGCCAATTCGGACACCACCTTCTGGACC